>Ga0208898_1000695_pt1 | contig 24939 bp, 31 predicted proteins | sample VirMetDEL_Mar_4_FD_184513 | JGI IMG/M metagenome (GOLD analysis project Ga0208898, IMG submission 184513) | Aqueous microbial communities from the Delaware River and Bay under freshwater to marine salinity gradient to study organic matter... | ecosystem: Environmental > Aquatic > Marine >...
CTGGCGACGGCGCGGCGAAAACCCGAAGACGGCGCGCGACAAGCCCTTCGAGGCGTTTAGCGCGGCCATTAAAAAAGCCGAAGCCGAAGCGCAACGCGAACTTGTTCGACGCATCGCGAACCCGGACGCCGACAAGGCGAAGGGTTGGCAACGCTGGGCTTGGTTGCTCGAACGGCGCTGGCCCGAAGTCTGGGCGCAACGTCAACCCGAGGCCGCCCAGCGCGAAGAGATCGTCGTTGACCTGGTCGAGGGCGGCGACTGATGGCGACGCTCATCGCGAAACCTCATCGCGTGCAACGCGCCTTTCTACGCGACCCGGCGCGCGTTCGCCTCTTCGTCGGCGGCATCGGGTCGGGCAAGACCTGGGCCGGCGCGCTCGAAGTCGTACGCCAGCCGGGCGGAACTCGCGTTATGGTCGTCGCGCCGACCTATCGGGTCTTGAAGGATGCGACCTTACCGGCTTTCATGGAAGCGGCGCGGCCCCTTGTTCGCTCGCATCGCCGCGCCGAATTGGTTACGGAGCTTGTCAACGGAACCGAAATCCTATGGCGTACGGCGACCGAACCCGACCGGCTTCGAGGTCCGAACCTGGGCGCGGTGTGGATTGACGAAGCGGCGATGATTAAGACCGCCGACGCCTTCGAGGTCTTAGTCGGTCGCTTGCGCCTCGACCCTGGGCGGCTTTGGGCGACGACGACGCCGAAGGGCTTCAATTGGCTACACGACCTCGCGCAAGACCCGAAGACCGGCGTGCATCACGCATCGACGCGCGACAACGCCGCGCTTCCTGACGACTTCGCCGACTTCGTCGCCGACCGCTATACGACCGACCTCGCCGAACAAGAACTCGAAGGGCGCTTCGTGGACTTGTCGGGCGGCTTGTTTAAACGGGCGTGGTTGCCGATCGTCGCCGGCGCGCTGCCCGAACCGGCGTCGGGCAAGCGTTATCGCTTTTGGGACCTCGCCGTTTCGACGAAGACCAGCGCCGACTATACGGCGACGGCGCGCGTTACGGTTACGACCGACGCTCGAATCGTCATCGACGGAATATGGCAAGGGCGCGCGGCATGGCCCGAAGTCAAACGACGCATCGTTGACACGGCCCGATCTGAACCCGACACTATCGTCGGGGTCGAGACGATCGCCGGCTTCGAAGTCGCCTTCGCCGAGCTGGTCGAAATGCCGGCGCTGGTCGCTTGCGGCTTGCGGTCAATCAAGCCTTCAAGGGATAAAGCGACGCGCGCCGCGCCGCTCGCCGCGCGAGGTGAGCAAGGCAAGGTCTGGATCATGCCCGGCCCCCATAGCGAAGCGCTGGTCGGGCAAGCCGTCACATTTCCGCACGGCGCACACGACGACCTGGTCGATGCCGCCGCTGGCGCTTTGGGAATGACGGTCGGGTCGATAGGTCAACGCATTAGGGTTCAATCGGCGACGGATCGCCGTCGAAGTAGGAGATCGGTCGAATGGTAAACACAAAGACAATCCCCGTTCAGCTTGCCGAAGACGGTTCAGAGGTCGCGACCTATCGCGGAACGTCGCTTGTCGTCAAGCCCGCCGACTGGCTTCATAGGGCGACGCGCACGGGCATACCCTTTCACATCGGGCGACAAGAGCTAGAGCCAACCCAAACCTTCAAGCCGACACGGGCGCGCGGTCGATCGGGCGACGTCGGCGAATACTGGCGACTCGCGACGACCGAGCCGCTTGTGCGAAGCGCCGTCGGGCAAGCCGTAAGCGCAATCGCCGCCGCGCCGTGGCGCATCGAACGCCCGAAGCTCCCGACGTACCTTCAAGGCAACGCCGCCGCCGAAGCGGCCCTTGACCGTCAATACAACTTCGCGTCGCGCGTTTGGGCGCGCTGGACCTCGACCGGGGCCGATCGTGTCTGGTCTGATTTTATCGCCGATGTGTTGCAATTCAGCCTGATTTCAGGCTTCTACATCGGCGAGCTGACGGCGACCGTCGAGCGCATCAAGACGAACGGCGTCGAGCGCGATTATCTCATTCCGGCGCTACCCTTCGCGCTTATGCCCTGGACCGTCGATGAGTGGGTCTTCAGAGGCAACCCGGATTCGGGCATGGTCGCAATCGTTCAGGAGACATACGACCAGATCGACACCTACGGCGACGCCGGGGCCGGTTATAAGGTCATCCCATGGGAAAAGTTGATCCACGTCGCGCACTTGCCGGCGTCTAAGGGCGACCTCGAAGGCCGGTCAATCCTTCGCGCTTGTGCCCAGTTGATCCGAATGAAACAGAAAGCGTTGCAACTTCAAGCACTCGCGACCGAAGTCAACGCCCTGGGCGTCGCCGTCGTCACACAAGACGCCCAGCGCCCGTTGACCGAAGACGCTATCGACCGAATCGAAACGCAACTCAACGAACGGACCGCCGAGCACGTCGCGCACGTCATCTTTCCGCCGGGCGCTCATAAGCTCGAAATTGTGCGACCAGCCGACGCGATTCCCGACCTAGGTCCTCAGATTGACCACCTGGACCGACAAATCGGTCATGCTCTCGGCAACGTTCATCAACTGATGAGCCTTCAAGGTACGGGCTCATACGCGGCCCGAAGCGACGCCAGCGGCGAAGCGCGCGACGCATACGACGCGCTAGCCGATATGCCGGCGCGCGCCGCCGAGCGGCTGTTACGGCGCTTTCTCATCCTCAACTTCCCAATGGACGCCCGAATGGGGCTTGTTTTCGCGCCCAATGTCGCCCATGCCGTCGTCGAAGAGAAAGACAACTCGAAGAGGGCTTCGACGCTCGCGACGCTCAAAAACGCCGGGCTGATTACGCCGACCGCTCAAATCGAAGCCCAGCTCTTGAAAGAAAACGACCTCGCGCAAGGCGTCGTTGACGAAGAGGGTTGATCGGGTTCACTTGACGATTGTAAAGCCGCGCCCTAACTATAAACCGAACGTTCGGTCGGTTTGAGGAACCATGGCACTTACGCCCGTATCAAGTTCAAACGTCGATGCCGTCGGCACATCGGGTAAAGACCTCCGGGTCATTTTCCGAAGCGGCGGCGTTTACGATTACATCGGCGCGGCGAAAGAGCTTCGTACCATGCTCGCCGCGCGCTCGAAGGGCGTCTATCTTCATTGGCTCATCAAGGGCGTTTACCCGTACAAGCGCGTCGCCCAGCTCGCCCAGCTCGCCGACGGTCGCACGAAGGCCCAAACGCCAGCGCCGCCGCGCGACCGGGTCAAGGGTAGCAAGCGAAACCCGAAGGGGTCGGCGGCGACGACGCGCGGCGGCATCAAGATTGACGCGGCGACCGAAAAGGCGTTGCGCAACAAGGTCGAGGACCTGAAAGGAAAGCGGCGCGTTGACATCGGCACGCTCAAAGCCGTTTACCGGCGCGGCGCTGGCGCTTTCTCAACGTCGCATCGGCCCGGCATGACGCGCAATCAATGGTCAATGGGCCGCGTCAACGCCTTTCTAAAGCTACTGAAGACGGGTCAACGTAAGAAAGCCTATACGACCGACCTCGACCTCTTACCGAAGTCACACCCGCAATCGACGCGACAAAGCGAGGACACGGTTAAGCCCTTGCCGTCGATGCGTCGCGCCGCGAAATGGGCGCTCGAACAACGCGCCGCCGCGCCGCCGAGCAAGCGCGCTGGTACGCCGGTCGGCATCGCACGGGCGCGCGACCTGGTCGCCGGTCGCCCGATGAGCATCGAGACCTTGAAGCGCGTTCGCGACTTCGTCAACCGTAGCGCCTCGACCGCCGACGCCCAGCCGCCGCGCGACGAAGCCGGCGACGTGCCGAAGGCGAAACAAGCGTTAGGGCTTTGGGGCGCGCGGCGCGGCAAGTCGGTCGCCGAATGGGCCGCGCGTCAAGTCCGCCGATTGGAGTCGAAGAAATGAGAACTGGTCTAGTCCTCACAATGCCGGGCTTGCCGCCCAAACCGAAAGACCCGGGCGGTCGTCTTGTCCGTTGGGTCTTGCTTGCGCAAGCGCCGGGCTTCGTCTATCGCGGCGAAGAGTTCAAGGTCGACGGCGAATGGCTCGACGACCGGGTCGGCGAATATCGTCAGTTGCTCAAAGGCGACTATACCGCGCCCTTGTTGCGCGAGCATGATAGGGACGGCGAGCGACATGGCGACATTCTCAAATTGCAACGCTACTCGATTGACGGTAAAGACTCTCTTATCGCGGCGGTTGCGTTCGCGGATCCCGACGCCGAAGACAAGATCAAGCAAGGTCGCATCAAGTATCTTTCGCCAGCGTTCGGCCCCGTCGAAGATGACAGGGGTCGGCGCTTCGCTTTCGCGTTGCGCGAGGCGTCGCTTGTTGCGGCCCCTCATCAGAAAAACATGTCGCCCGGCGATACGCACGTTTTGGGCGGCGAACATCAGGAGGGCGACATGCCCGATCATTACGACGACAAGTCGCCCGAAATGATGGACGACGACAAGCCCGAAGCGCGCCTCGACATCCTCGAAGCGAAGGTCGACAAAATGGCGACGGCGCTCGCCGAGCTGGCCGAGCTTAAAGAGCTGATGGAAAAGGCGCTGGCCGAAATGCCCGAAGAGGTCGCCGACGACGCCGAAGAGGTCGCCGCCGAAATGGGCGAGGTCGAAGAGGACGCGGCGATCGTCGCGATGCGCGAAGAACTCGCCCAGTTGCGCGAGCAACGCGACCGCGCCGTCTTCGAGCAAGTTCAGCCGGCGTCGTTGACCTGGACGCCCGGTCTCGCCGCGCTCATCTTCAATGTGTGGCGCAACGATAAAGACCGCGTCGGCGCGGTCCTCGCCGATGCGACGCCAGCCGAAGCCGCGCCCGTCGTCAAGATGAGCGAGCCGGCCCCGTCGAACCCCTGGGCGGTTCGTTTGTCTGAAGACGTCGCGCCGGTCGAGGCCGAAGCCGTCGCGTTGACCGACGACGACATCGAAGCGAAGGCGATCGAAATGGCCGAAGGCGACCAGATCAAAGCCTACGAGATCTATAAGCAACTCAAACGCGCCGCACTCGCGCGCAACTGAAAGAGGTTCAACCATGTCTGACAAGACAAACAGTGTGCTCGCGATCGCCGCAAGCGCGATCACCGCTTACCGCTTCGTCAAACTCGACACGGGCGACGCGACCAAAGTCGCGCAAGCGACGGCGACCGATCTCGCGCTGGGCGTCGCCCTTGCCGCTTCGGCCGCCGACGGTTCCGAAGCCCTGGTCGCGATTGACGGTTACGCCCTTGTTGACTTCGCCGAAGAGGTTCAGCCGTACACCGAAGTTGAGGTCGGCACTGACGGCAAGGCGGCGAGCGCCGCAACCGTCGGCGCTTTCATTCCCGGTTACTACTGCCCTGAACCCGTTGACGGGGCCGTGTCTGCTGTCGCCGCCGGCGCGCGCGGTCGCATCGTGCTTTACAACTACAAGGGCCGCACGTCCTGATAACGACGTCTAGCAGAGGAGCATAGACAATGAGCATTCCATACGCTGTTACAGACGTCGATATTAATCGCGTCTCGAAATCCTTCGTTCAGTCCAACCTGGGCGACTTCGCGATCTCGACCATGCCAAAGGCGCTTTGCCTCGACCGGTTTACGGGCCGCTCGAACAAAACCGACTATGACCTCGCGTCGTTGTCGAACGCCTTGCTCGAAGGGACCAACCTTCGCGACTGGTCGCCCGGCATCGACCCGCCGGCCCCTGGTACGCTCGACGAAAGCGCCGTGTCTTTCACGGTTCGTATTCGTTCGACTCAAAGCATCATCCGCCCGATGAAGCGCGGTCAGACGATGGAGCATCGGTTCTCCGACCTCGAAAACAACATTGTCCCGATTCAGCTTTCGAAGGTCTATCAGGCGCACGACGCCGACATCGCCGCCGCGATGACCAACGGCGCGCTCTTCGATGAGATCGCGTTCACGGGCTCGACCGGCGAAGGGCTCGACCAGCCGACTGACTACGCGAACCAAAACCCCGTGCGCGACATCGAAGAAAACCTTGTTCTTCTTCGCCCTTACTCGAACTTCGCCGGGCTCGAACTCCGTTGTTACATGTCCGGCAAGGTCGCGAGCGTGCTTTCGACTCACCCCGCCTACACGGGCGGCGGCACGGGTTCGGCGGTCGCGTCGGGCTTGCCTCGCGCCGACTTCATCAACCGCTTTTCGAGCTTGCACGGTTGCAAAACCTTCGTGTTCGACAACCTCATCAACACTGGCGCGCTGGGCGGCACGGTTTCGATCGTCGAAACCTTCAACCAGACGAACGCCGGCGCGGTCCTCTTCTTCGGCTTGTTCGATACGCGCGCCGCGTCGTTCGACTTGCGAAGCGAAAGCACGAACGACGCGCCCGACGGTTGCTTGGTTTGGGCGTCTTCTCAAGATCCCCGCGTTGACCAATACCTTGACGAGCGCAAGCAAGTGCAAGAGTTCTGGGGCCGTTGCGGATACACGATCTATTCGCCGCGCGGTACCAGCGCCGGCCCCGCCGCCGACCTGGGCTTCTTTATGAAGGCTGTCACCGCCGGCGCGTCGCTCGGCATCTTCAAGACCTGATGAATGAACCGGCGGCGACCAGGTCGTCGCCCGTTCAACCCTTCGCCCTTCGGCGCGCTCGACCAGCGCGTCGAAGGGCCGCGCACACTTGGAGGCTTGCGACATGGCGACCGTTCAAACCTTCGGCGTTGACGCCGACCGAATCCTCGCGAGTCTTCCTCAAATCATCATCGACTCCGGCACGGGTATTCTACTCACGACCACGCGAGCGACGACGCTCATCAACGCCGAAGCGGCCCGGATTAACGGGCTCATCGACGGCGCGTTCGGGTCGGGTACAAGTGCCGACATCGCGACCGATACGGCGAGCGTCGAATATGCGAACGCGCAACGACTAGTCGTCGCCGCCGCGATTCCGCCGATCCTTCGGGCGTCGCATCATCCGACGACGATTGACGCCGACACTCGCGCGTTGCTCGACGACCTCGCCGCTCAACTTGACCTATTGATGACCGACCCGTCGCGCGCGTTGGGTCGCATCGACGCGACCAGCGTTAGCGCGCCTCGAACGCGCTTCGCCGACCTGAACCTCTCGACAACCTTAACCGCGAAGAGGGCGCGCCGCCGCTTCGACGGGCGCTCGAACTTGCTGGGCGTTGACGAAGGGGGCTTCGAGTTTTGAGCATCAAAGGTCAAGACATCTTCGCGCGCGCGCTCGACCGCTTGCCGACCGACATCGACGAAGAAATGGTCGAGGTCATCGACGAAGCGATCGTCGGCGAGTTCGTTCGCCAGCGCGCCGAAATCCCCTTCTACGAAGGGCGACCATATACAGACAAATACGGGCGGCACGGCGGCCCGTTGCGCGACAGTTTGACCTCGACGACCGACCCCTTTCATCAAGTCGGCGTCGTCGGCAATGCCGTCGAGGTTCGCACACTGGTCGAATACGCGAAATATAACGCCCTACCAGAGCCGGACGAACGCGCGGTCGAAGTCGCCTTGACGCGGCTTATGTTGAACCGCCTTCGCGATGGGGGCGCTAAATGAGCATCGTCATCAATCAAGGCCATTACACCTTGTTGAAGACGGCGAAGACCGTCATTCGCGACAACTTCAACGCGGCGCGCACGGCGCTTGTCGGCGAAGGCGTCGACGACTATTTACCCGACGCCCGGCAAGACGGCGCGACGCTCAACGGTCGCAATGTGTACGTTTCGCAAGGCGACCGAATACCGCCGCAAGCGACGCAATACATCCTTTTAGCCGCGCGCAAGGTCGGCGAGCCGAAGAGGACCGCCGCGCTCGCCGTCGAAGATCAAGATTTCGAACTGGTCGTCTTGTGCGGCGTCAAGGGTTACGTCCTCGCCGCGTCGGGCAACGACCCGGCCCCGACGCCCGAAGATGCCGGCTGGCAAACCGCCGGCGTCCTCGAACAGATTGCGAGCTACTGTTTGAGGCGTTACCTTTGCGCGGCGACCTCTTCGAGCGCGTACAACATAACGCCGACGGGGAGCGACCCGGTTCCGTACAATCGGCGCGACCCGGCGCGCTTCGCCTATACATCGCGGTTCACGGTTACTATGCGCGTCCTCGACGCAAGGGGATTATAGATGAGCGAGTCAAAACTAATCATTCCAGCGATCGGTAAAGTCCTCGCGAAGGTCGAATCGACCAGCGGCACGAAAGAGGCGCTTACCGATTCCGAAGCGGTCTTCTTTGAAGAGATCGAATGGCAATACGAAAGCGACAACATTCAACGGTTGCCGCTTGCGCCAGAGCGACACGGCGTTCGATCGGTCGAGGGACCGACCCGAATCAGCTGGTCGGGCTCGACTGAAATGGCGTTGCCCGACCAGTTCGACACGGCGAGCGACGTTCCACATCCTGACGTCTGGTTGAAGTCTTGCGGCTTCGCGCGCGAGGACTTCAGTTCAGTCGCCCATGAAGTTTCGTTTTACGCCCTTCAATCGACGAACCATTCGAGCATTTCGTTCGAAGCCTACGAATACACCGCCGACGGCCTGGACGCCGATTACATTCAAGCGCGCGGCGCGCGTTGCGGTTGGGAGTTGTCGATTGTTGACGGCGAGCGCGTCAAACTCAACTTGACGGGCGGTCTTGCGACCGAAGCGGCGACGGCGTCGCAAACCTATCAAGCGTCGACGAGCGAGTCGAAGGCCGTCACGTACTATACCGACAAGCCCTTCGTGGCGAATCGTGGGGTTTCGAGTGTCGAGCTGGTCAACCTGGTCAACGACGACGTCTTCGGCGGCGGTACGCCCGGTTCGCCCAGCGGCTTGTTTCAGGTCGTAAGCGCGACCTTCAACGGCAATATGGAACCCGAAGAGCAACGGGGCCTGGGCGCGTCGCGTAACCGACTCGGCGGCGCTGGCCCGGTTACAGGGACGATCATTATCGAAGAGGGCTTGATTAGCAACGCGAGCGCCTTCGACCCCTACGCCCTTCGACGCGACGCGACCCCGCTTGAATTTCGCTTCAAGATTGACCAGACCGACGCGACCGGCGACGACACTTTCTTCGCGGTCAACGCCTACGTCCAGATCGTCGGCGTCAACCACACCGACGCCGGAAAGCGCCGGGTCTATGAGCTTGAAGTCGAGGTTAAATACCCTGAAGACGCGAGCGACGGCGACCCGGCGGTCGGCGCGTCGCCGTCGCAAGTGTTTGACTACGCGGCGAACAATGGGCTTTACGTCGATATTACGCCGACGATCGTCGGGGTCTTCGCGATTACCTTTTACAGGGACGCCAGTTGATGAGCTACTTCAAGAAACGCGAGCGCATCTTCGCCAGCCTGGACGCCGACCGCGTTGACCCGGCGACCTTCGTGCCTGAAAGCAAGGATCACCCTTGCTTTGTACTGGTCGCCGTCATCACGCTAGCAGGGGCCGAAGCGATGTCGGTACTTCAAGGCGACTCGCCAGCCGACAACATTCGGGCTATGGCGAGCGGCGCGGCGGTCATCATCGAACGCCTCGAAGGGCGCTGGGATTACTATCCGGGCGGCGGCGCGGACTGGCCCCAACGTTGGGCCGACGCCGACCACGAAGGGCGTTGCGCCATGGCGCGCGAGTTCGCCGCCGAAGAGTTGGTCGCGCTCGCCAGCGCATCGCAACGCAAGACGACGTTGAGCGACGCCGAAAGAAAGGAATCGTAAGGGGCGTTCGCCTTATCAAGTCGGGGGCCGGGTCGGCGGTCGCCCGATGCGTTTCGCCCTTCGTGCTCTGGCATTTGAACTTACATGCCGACGTCGCGCCCGAAATGGGCGGCTTGATTCCATGGCGCAAAGGCGCATTATATGACCAGCCGGCGCGCGAGGTTCTCGCCCAGCGCGCGATTAGAGCGGCATGGAGCGACCTTCGGGCGAAGGATCGTAAAAAGCGTAAAGGGTGATTTATGGCCGGGTTCGACATCGTTGCAAACGTTATGGTCGAGGGCCTGGACACTCTTCGCCGCCTTGTCGAGGTCTCGAAAGAGGTCGCCGACAAACTCGACAAAACCGCCGACAAACTCGCCGACGTTCGCGAAGAGGCCGAAGACGCCGCCGGCGCGGCGAAGAAAGCCGGCGACGCCGCCGAAGAGGCCGGCGAAAAAGCCGAAGATGCCGGCAATAAAACAAAGAAAGCCGGCGACAAGACGAAGCAAGCCGGCAAAGAGGCGAAGAGGGCAGGGGCCGACCTGGGCGAAGCCGCGTCGCAATTCCGCGCGATGGGGGCTTCGGGCACTTTCGCCGGCGATACGCTCGAACGCTTTAGCATCATTACCAGCGGCCCCATGGGCGCGGCAATCGGCGGCGCGATTGTAGGCATTGCCGGGTTGACCGCCGCCGCGCACGGGTTGACCGCCGCCATTAACGCCGGCATCGAAACAAATCAGGAGTATACGCGGCAATTCGGCACACTCAAAAGTGAGCTAAACAAGACGCTCGCGATCTTCGGGCATATCATCCTTGACGTCATCGACTTTGGAAAAGTCCTTGACGAAAGCTCGAAGAAACTCAAAGAGTTCAACAAGGGCGCGGTTAAAGACAGCAGTGGGATCGCCGACGCGCTTCGGTCGGTCTTGTCGGGCGTTGTTCAGGTCATCAAATTTATCGGCAACGCGGTTCTAGGCATTTCCGGCGCGTTTGAGATCGTCGGCGTCGGTCTTGCGGCGCTGGGCGTCGCCGTCGTCGATACGCTTCAAACCTTGCCGCTTTATGCGTCAATCGCGATGACGAAGTTTTCAAAGGTCATTCGCGACGGCTTCGCGTCGGCGCTTGAATCGATCGGCTTGCCGACGACCGTCGTTGATCAGGTCTTAGGGTCAGAGTCCGAATTTCAAGCCCGAATGGGCGAGCTTCGCAAGGCTGGCCGCGCAAGCATCGCCAGCGCCGACGCCGCGAAAGCGGGGATTAAAGCCGACTTCGACGCGATCTTTAGTCGGTTTGAAGCCTTCAACAATCGAATGGACAACTTGATCGCGAAGCTTGCGGCGGATCGCGGCAAGGCGGTCGGCGTCGAGCTCGACCGCGATCCGACGGGCGGCGGCGTCGCGCCGGGCGACCAGGTCGCGCCCGAACGCATTTCGGTCGGTCTAGGTCTCGGCGAACTCGCGATCCGGCGGTCGCTTCAGATCGCCGAAATGCGAAAGCAAAACGAAAAAGACTTCGCCGAAATCAACGCACTCGCAACTGAAGCGATGCGAAAACTAAAAGCGATAGGCGATCAAACGCTTCAAAGCGAAGCGCGAAAGCGCGAACTCGACAAGATAAGCAAGGCGACCGAAGATCTTAATAAGCGCCTCGACGCCGCCGACGAAGCCGCGAAAGACCTCGCCGTCGGTTCATTGAGTCAATTAGGCTCGTCAATTATGCAAACTATGGGCGCGTTTACCGTCGGCGCGTCGAGCCTTCGAGACTTCGGCGACGCTATGGCCGACCTAGCCGCGCGCATCGCTTCAGACTTCGGGTCGTTGTTCATCAAACTAGGGGCCGGCTTCGTCATTACGCCCGGCTCGCAAGCCCTGGGCGCTGGCATGATCGCCGCCGGTCTGGGCTTGCAATTTCTTTCGGGCATATTGGGCGCGAAGGGTAGCGCAAACGCCGGCGGCGGCGGCGGCGGCGGTCGAGCGGCGGCGGCATCGACCGACAACAGTATCGCGCGCGAGGTCAGTCGGTCGCTTCGACCTTCGGGCGACGACGGGCCGGCGATTACGAACATCGAAGTCGTCATCGGGGGCCGGTCGATTCAACCCGAAATGGTCGGCATTATCGACGACATCGTTCGTCAACGACGGTCGCGCTATTTGGGCCGGCGAGCGGGGATTTAGACCATGTCAGACTTTACGCGATGCGCGTTCAGCTTGCCCTATAAGGTGACGACGGCGACTCAAATCAGGTTGACGTTGACGAACTCCGCGATCGGCGCGACGACCGTAACGGCGACGGCGGCGATCGGCACATATTATAACGACCTGGACGTCTCCGGTGTTGTGCTCGGCGTCAACCTGCTTCGACACTTGCTCGACCAGCTAGCCGCCGAAGAGGCTATCGCCGGCACGAACGGCACGTATATTTTAGTTCTTCAGTCGGGCGACTATCGGGGCCGGTACACAATCCAGCGCACACAAGGCGACGCCGCCGACAATGTCGCGAGCCTCGAAATCCTCGCCGGCGGCGAGGTCACGATGCAAACCTTCGGCTATACCTCGACCGCGCCGACGCCGACCAGCGGCACGGCGAACCCGGCGGTCTTCGAAGCGCCGAACCGCGCCGCCGGTCATTGGATCATCGACGACTATCCGGGCTTATGCGCTGGCGATGAAGAGGTCTTCGAAACGACCGTCTTATCGGCGACCTCGCCCGACGGCACGACCGCGCGCGATACATACGGCGACGTAACGCGAAAGACGATTATGTTGATGACCTTGCCGGCGGCGAGCGTCTTTCGGTATTGGACCGACGACGCCGACTTCGCGTCGGGTTTGGGTTGCGCGACGGGCGACCCTAACGCCAGCCTGGACGAACTTCGGCGGCTATGGTCGAGGCTCGACGCCGACGTCTATTGTCGATATACGCCGAACATCGGTTCGATCTCGACCTTCGTTCAACTTCAACCCGGCGCGCGCGACGAATGGCTCGCGCGTTTGCCGGCTGAACGTGTTTCGTCGAACCCCTTGCTCTACGATGTGACCTTAACCGCTTTCGTGGTGAGCTAATGCCGCGCTACTTACATGCAATCAAGGTCGAGGGCCTGGGCGACGTCGAAGCATCGACCGCAACCGACAAGCGATATCGCATCGGCTACGGGCGCGCGCTTATGGACAATGCATCAAGCGCCGACCCCGACGGCTTGCTCATCGACGGCTTGTTGATGTGGCCTTCGGAGTTGAGCGCCGACGTGGACTTTCGCGAAGGGTCGTCGAGCTTGTCTTCGCAATCGTTCAGCCTTCGGGCGACGACGACGACGCGAGGTCTATTCTATAGGCTTCGACACGCTCTCAGCGCCCGTCTAACGGCTTCGATGACGGCGACGCAAACAAGTATCATCGTCGATACGGGAAGCCTTGACGGCGCGTATACGCTCGAACGCGAGCGCATCGACATAGACGGGTCAACACAAACGCCGGTCGTCGGCGGCTTCAGTTACACTTGCGCGCGCGGCGCGCTGGGCACACTCGCCGCCGCGCACGGCATCGACACAACCGACGACGTCGAACTGTACGCGACGCTACACACACTCGCCGGGCGGCTGGTCGAGCTGGTACGCATTCCGCTTGATGCGTCGAGCGTCTATACCGAAGAGGTCGTCTTATGGTCGGGCGTATTGCGCGAGGTTTCGACCGGCGACACGGGCCTAACGATAGACCTCGAAGTCGATAGCTTGCTAGGTCTGGTCGAAGAGCAACGCATCTTAACCGACCGCTTTCAAGGCGAAATGTCGGGGGCCTGGTTAGACCCTGAACGACCGCGCCTCGACCGGCTGGGCTTTAACATCGTCGCCCAGCGCGCGCCGGCGGCCGGGTCGGGCGTTTCGAGCGACCCGGTTCAAGCGCTATTCATGGTCGGCGAAGACTTCGTCGCGCGAGGCACTTACGACCTGGTCGAGCGCGGCGCGGCGATTCAAGTCAACGTCTTAGCCGATTCGCAAGTCTTCGCCGGCAAGCCCTTACCCGACGACCTGGGCGTCTATACGAAAGCGCCGGCGCGCGAGGTCTTCACGACGCGCGCCGACGCGCCGTCTAACGTAGACCTCGCCAGCGTATCGACGAACACACTTCCCTTGTCGAAACACCCGGGCAAGCTCATTCTACAGCTTCTCACGACGACGCTAAACAACGACGCCGCCGGCAACAACGGCGCGTATGACACGGGAATCAACGCTCTCGCCGGTCGCATTCCGGCGAGTCTGGTCGATATCGACGGGATCGTTCGATGGGGCGACGAAGTCGGCGTTACCTTCGATGCGCTTTACCTGGGCGTCGAAGAGGGCGGCCGGCCCCTGGGCGAGGTCATTCGCGAGCTGCTAACGCCCTTGCTTAGCGCGCTGGTCGCGACGCGCGACGGCAAGTTGACGATCGTTCGGCTTCGCGACGCCGCCGAATACGGCTCGACGACGACGCTTGCACAATCGCAAGTGCGCGCCGCCCAGATCACGCACACTCGAAACCTCATCGACGCGGTCGACCGGGTCGAGCTCGAATACAATGTCGAGCCCGGCATCGACCCCGATGTCGTCAACGCAACCGACACGGTCAAGTTCAAGCGCCAGCCGCCGGGCGAGTCCTCTTCGATGAGCCTTCGCCTTGCCGGCGTTCGACGGCGCGACATCGCGACGCAAGTCGTACAAACGATCATTCAACGCTATCACGACCCGATTCCGGTCCTCTTCGTCGAAGTCTTGCCGACGGTCGAGCTAGAGCTGGGCGACATCGTTCGCGTAACACACGACAAGATACCAGCCGGCGACGGGTCGAGGGGCCGGACAAGCGCGGCGATGCTTGTCGCCAGTCGGCGCGAGGCGTTCAGCGGCGCGCCCGGCGAAATGGGCGAACACGTCTTCGTTTACGGCTTGCTCGACGTGTCGTTGATTCATCCTCGCGACGGCTGGATCGCGCCGTCGGGCATTGTTCAGGCGAGCCCGACGCCGACCTCGACCGTTTTTACGATCGGCGTCAACGACTTTACCGAAGTCGGGTCGGGGCCCTTCGACGCCGACATTGAAGGCTTCGCCGTCGGCGATGCTATCGACATCCTCGACGAATTTGGTACGCCGGTCGATACGGGCTTGTTCATTCAAGGGATAAGCGGCAACCAGATCACGTTGACCGTTGCGGCGAGCCCAGCGCCCAGCGCCGGCGACATCATTCGCCCGTCGGCGTATTCTCAATGTGTGTCGAGTCAACAAGACGACTGGACCTTCGTCGCCGACGCCGACGACCAGCTCGCGAGCGACGACCCGAAGACCTATCGGAGTTGAGGCAATGGCATTCAAAAAGCTAGACAGCGCGGCGGTTGACTCGACCTTAATGCGACCCGTCGACGCCTTCGTCGCGCAAGGTATGGACGCGAACGTTCGCGCGGCCTGGACGTCGCGCGGTCGAGGCGCTGGTAAGTCATTCGGGGCCGATAAGCGCCCGACGCTCGCAAGCGCGACCGTGTCTTGCATACCGCTTACGCCGTGGCTTGTGTCGCCGGGCTGTACCGAAATCACTTGCAAACTTCGAGGGCTCGCGACCGGCGACGGGGCCGGCGGCACGGCGCTTTATCTTCGGCTTATGGCGCAAACGCTGGGCGGCACGATTTATGACGACCTCGACAACGCGACGATCCTTGACGACGCCAGCGCCCAGGAAAAGGAATTGACGATTGACGTCGCCGCGCTCGAAGGTCAAGTCGTCATCATTTGGCTTGTTTATCAATCTGAACTGAACACGGGCTCGACGGCGACCGACGTTCGGCACAATACGGACATAGACGGTTTCGGCTATAAGCTCGACCTGGGCAATACCATCGGCGCGACCTTCGACGACTCGAAACGCTGGCAACTGACGATTAGCGAGGACTCAAGCGGTTCGACGCCCGAAGAGGCTTATAGCTATCCGGGGCCGTCAATGATCGTCTATGATGCCGGATCAAACATCGTCTATGTCTTGCCGCGTCTAAATGGCCGGTTGCTCGACTATCATACCTTTCAAGCGACGATCGTCGAGCTAGGTCGCTTCGAACTTTACGGCTGGTCGTTGACCGAAACGACATTGACCGAACCGGCGGCGTTGACCGACGCCCTTCGCCCGGCGAGTGTGCCGCGCGCCCGGTCTTTTTCCGAAATCTATCGGCGCGAAAGGGCGCTCGCCGCCGAACGTACGCGCGTCGTGTCGGTCGGGGGCTCGCCCGACTTCGAGGACAACGGGCGGCGATGGGGCTTCGCCGATACCGCCGACCCCGACGCGAATGCAATCGAAGCCTATCAAGCGCTGGGCGGCGAGTTGCCGACGTATCGCGTCAACAGCGCGACGGCGACGCTTGTCTATCGCCGTCGCTATAGGGTTCTCGCGCTGGTCGCCGGCGTCACAATGGCCGAAGGCGCGCATATGGGCGCGTCGCTCGACATACGGATCGCCGACCTGGGCACGGGCAACACACATCAACCGACCGTAACCGGCAACGCCGTCGAGGTTACGCCGCTTCGTTGGTTCGAAGGCAACCAGATCGCAAGCTCCGATCGAATTTGGATCGAGTTCGACACGGGTCATCACCTCGACGGTTCGTGGCTTTACGACGACGTCGTTAACGGAAAGCATGGTTTACGCTTGCTCGACGGCACGTTCGAAGAGGCGAGCCCAGCGGCATCAACGGCGACGCGCGTTATTCAGGTTCGCGTCCAGGTCGACCAGCTCGACGAACTCGAATACAACGTCGATTCCGTTCGGTTCTATTTTCCGGCATGTACGACGCTCGTCGATGAGGGGTTCTAATGGCGATTCAAAACCGAACCTTCTTTCGGGTGCTGGGCGGCATCGCCGACGAAACCGGCGCGAGTCAAATAAGCGTCGCCGACGGCGTCAATATCATCGGCGGCGGCGCGGTTCACGAACAAGAGATCCTGTTAGAGAACTCGAATCACGTCTATTCGACGGTCAACCGCCGGGCCTTGCTTGATGTCTGGTCAATCGGCGTCGTAACCGACTCAACGACCGAATACGTTTACAAAGAGGCGACAAGCGCCGCGCCGACCTTCGAGGTCGCGTTAGAGTCGCCGGCGCTGGTCGGCGTCGAGCGCCAGTCGTTGACCTGGACGGCGCGCTATCAAGGGCGAATCAAGGTCGAGGTCTTTCGAACCGACACGGGCGCGTCGCTTTCCGCGTATACGGGCGGCAACGAAGCAAGCCCGACGAACGAATCGCAAACCCAAACATGGTCAACGGTCGAAGACGTGTTTATCCGCGTATCCCTTTCGCCCATTGCATCGACGACCGACGCGATCTTGTGGGGCTTTCGCGCGCTCGAAGACCAGTCGTCGTTATAGCCGCGCGCTTGAATCTCAGCCCTAAAACATTACATTGAAGCCGACTCGAAGCGTTCAGCTTCGCCGCGCAAGCGGTACACACTAGGAGGTCAACACAATGGCCAGAGTCATCGCTCATATTGTGCCGAACGCCGTCGGCATGTCTCAAAGCGTCGTCGGGGTTACGACCGCCGACGGCGAGGTCCTCGCCGCTGGTGTTCGTAAATACTTGCTCGTTCAGAACATCGGCGCGAACACCATTTATTTGACCTTCGACGGCGACACGGCGAGCTCGACGACCGGGTTCAAGTTGACCGCCGGCAACGCTTTGGAGTTCGACACGTCGATCCCTTCGGGTCAGATTCGCGGCATCGCCGAAACGGCGACGACTAATCTTGTGATCTTGCAAGGTTGAGGGGGCGACATGGGTTTGCTTGATTTCGGCTCGACGCCCGAAGGCGGCGTAAAGGGGCCGTATACGGATTACGACACGGCGTTAACCGCGCTTCGCGCCGATGCGACGGCGAGCGACGGCGATGTCTATCAGCTCACCAGCGGCCAACTCTTCGCGGCCTACACAAGCGAAGGGCCGGGCATTTTGATCCCTTCGGATCTCTATCCTCAGATCGATGCATATGTAAGTAACGCGACGGGTATCGCGCATCAAACCATTGATGATACGCAAGCCGACCTGGTCGCGCGCGGCTGGACTACACCAACAAGCGGCAGCGGCACGATCACCGGCGGCGACGGATCGGCTTTCCGGCTTGATACTGTGACGGGTAGCAGCACAAGCGCCGAGATTCAATTCGCCTCATCGACGAATACGCCGCGCGTCTTGATGCTCACAAAGATTCAACCGATCGTCGGCACGACCCTATCAGTGTCGCGGCACCGTGTTTTCAGCGGCGCGCGCTATCTGCAAATGTCTTCTACCGACGGCGTCCTAGGTCAATTCGACACATACAACTTCGGAAGCAATGCGCGTGTGTCGGGCACAATCGGGCAATTTACCGACACGACCGCGCAGTGGTTTATGATGGTGTACAATGAGGACAGCACCAATAATGTCGCATATTGGACGCGCCTCGACGGGCCCCCAGAGGAGCGCGTCGCCGTGCAGATCGGCGCGCTCCCAACAAACACCGGCTTGTTTTTGGGTCATGCCGCTGTGCGGGGATCGGTCGGATCACAGTGTTCTTTCGACGTGTACGAAACACACGCTTTGGAGATGACATGAGAGTTTATCAACACCTTGATCTTGATGGTGTTGCGCCGTCAAGGATCGGCCTGCGCGCCGCCGCCGGCTATCTCATTTCCGAAGGCTCGCCGCGCCTCGCGCTCTATTGCGCCAGCGCCCAGAATGTCGCATTGACGGCGACGACGATTGACACCGTTGACACCGGCCTGACGCTCGACGAAGCCTTCGAGGACCTGACGAACGGTCTAACCAAAGCCGACCTGGTCGCGCTGGGCGACGACTTCGGGTTGACGCTTTCCGATTCGTCGCTCAAGTCCGAATTGCTCGACGCGATTCGCGCACACCTTGAAGGGCTCGCAACATGACGAAAACCATTCAAGTCGGGGCATGGATTGACGGGCCTCACCCGGGCATGGGCGCGACGGCGCTTGATTCCTGGGCGTCGCTCATCGTTCGCGATTGCGGGATCACCGCGCCGGTCATCGTCTCGAACGCCGGCGTTCAGCCGATTCATATTTCGCGCTGGCCCGTCGAGCATCTTCGAAACGCGATCGTCGCGCTTCGCAACGCGGGGGCCGAAGAGGTCGGCGTTATGGTGTGGCCAGTCGCGACCTCGAAGGCGGTCGGCGAGTTGGTCGAAAACGTCGGCGAAATCTACGGCGCGAACTCGACCGACGTACCGTCGCGCGAGCGCGTGCCCGACTTCATTTGCATCGACGCCGAAGGCAACCATAACGGATCGGGTTGGGGCCCGGCCGGCGCGGTCCTCGCCGATGATTTGTGCGACGGGCTCGAAGAGGCGCAAGCCGCGCACGGCGCGACGTACCTATCCGTTACGGCGATTCCGCCGCGTCGAGGTCTTCGCCTTCAAGATGCGTCGCTTATCCGGCACGAAGCCGTTAGGGTCGCGACGCCGCAAGCCTACAGCCAATATCAAGGCCCGAACCACTGGTCGGCGAATCCGTATTTCAGGGTCGGGCCGATTCAGCGGGGGACATGGGAAACATGGTCGCCCTTGCTCGAAGACGGGCACGTCGATGCAATCAAAATGGGTTGCGCGATCTACGCCCAGAACCACCCGACCGGCCCGACGGGCGTCGAAGCCTTGCGACAAGCCGCCGAGATCTGTATCGACCTGGGCGCGCGCCGCTTGTGTTACTGGTCGTTTAAGCACTTCCGAAGCGCCTCTAAGACCCACGCGGAGCGCCGCGCGTTTCTTCGCGAGCTGAGTCAAACGCTATGCCCCGACGCGCCCGAAGGGTTCAGCTTCGCCGATGCGCTCGACCAGCTCGTCTTCGGCGACGGCGAATATCAAGCGATCGCCCGACCGCACGGTCAACGCATCTTGACCGCCGAAGACACGACCGCTGACGACTGGCGCTTGATTAAGGTCGAGGGGCCGACATCATAGGAGAGGGTTCGATGAACGGAAAGGTTAAGCGAGATTGTACGATCGTCGTCTTGCTAGTGCTCGCGCTGGCGTTGACGGCTTGCGCATCGAAGAGGCCGCAGGGGGCCGGCGTAGACTGGTCAGACCTCGCGCGATCGGCGGCGACGCCCGAATTCGGCGAGGACGCTTGTGGTCAAACGCTGGTCTGGTCGTATGAACTCGGTCGATGGGAAATCAAAGACGGTCGCGAGGTCGTCGCCGAAAACCGCACGGTCGTTCGGGTCGATTGCGAAGAGGCCGGCGAGCCGAAGCCGGTCGCGCGCTGAAATGTGGCGAAGGGGTCAACAATGGATCAAGGTAAAAAGAAAGCCGGCGGCCCGCTCGACCTGGACGGCGACGGCAAGCAATCGTCGCAAGAAACGGCGATCGGCGTCGCGCTGGTCATCGTCGGCGGCGCGCTCGCCGGATACTTGATGTATTTGACGACGACCGGGCAAGTAACCGAAGAGACGATCAAGCCGTTGATCGTCATCCTCGCGTGGATTACCGGGCGCGAAGGCGTTAAACGATTGACGGGGGTTTGAAGATGAGCGACGAAACGACGAACCCTTCGGCGGCGATGCCGTCGAAGTATGCAGCCGCCGCGCTCATCATAGCGGCGCTAACCGGCGGCGGTGTCGGATCAACCGTTAGCCTTGTTTCAGCGCCCGACCTCGAACTCGCGAAGCGCGACGCGGTCGACACTGCGCTAGAGCGAATGCGCGCCGAAGTTGATCGCGAGATCGCGCCGATGCGCGGTCGCCTCGAACGCATCGAAGAAAAGCTCGACCGGCTCATCGAACGGGCCGATTGATGAGTTGGGTTAGCGCTAGCGAAGCGGCCCGACATTGGGGCCTGGGCCACTATCAAGCGGTTCATAAACGCGCGCGCCGACATCCTGACAAATACCCGTCAAGACCTCATCCGACGCGCAAGGGCTGGCGTCAATATTGGATCGGCGACGAACCGCCGCCGGGCGCTCATCGCGAGGACCTGGGCGACCAGCTCGCCGCGCCGCCGGCGCTTAAGCATTCGCCCGTCGAAGGTTGGGTCGAGCGCGAAGGCTATGTATACGACGGCCGGCGCGACGTGTACGTCTTGACGCTTCCAAGTCATCGCCGACCCTTCGTCTTAGACGGCGCGCGGCTTCGTCAGATATGGCGACGATACGCCGGCGACAAGGCGAACATCGACGAAATATGTCGCGACTTCGGCTTCGACCGTCAAACCTTTATCGACCTCAAACGGGCCCTTCGATTGACGAAGACGCGCGCGCCCTTTACCGACGAAGAGCTCGACGCGCTGGGCGAAGAGGACCTGGTCGCCGACGTCTTGCGCGCGAAAGAGCAGCGGGTTATGGCGCGCGCGCAAGCGTCGAACTGGCGACGGATCGAACGCCTCGCGCACAACCGGCAATGGTTGCGCGAAACGGTTCGCGCGGCGTTGACCGACCTGGTCGGGCCGGTCGAGTTGCCGCCGCCGGTCGGCGAGCCCGAAGAGGTCGCCGTTGTCGTCGGCTGGTCAGATCTTCACGTCGGCAAGCGCGCCGCCGGGTCGAGCGTCGGGCTCGACGTTCAGCTCGCGAGGCTTCGGGCGCTCGCCGCCGATGTCGTCGCAAGGGTCGCCGCGCTAAGCCCTTCGCGCGTCATCGTCGCTTGCACGGGCGATCTTGTTCATTCTGATACGCAATCCCAAACGACGACGAAAGGCACACCACAAGGGCCACAAAGCGAAGGGTCTACTTCAATGGCGCTTCGCGGCGCTTGCGAGCTAACCGCCGGGCTCATCCTCAAATTGACCGAAGTCGCGCCGACGGTCGAAGTCGTCGTCGTACCCGGCAACCATGACGAATTGCTTTCGCGCGCGGTCGGGTTCTACCTCGAAGCGGCGTTCGACGGGTCCTCGCGCGTCATCATCGACGCCGACGAACGACGCCGGCGTAAATGGTCGCGCTGGCGCGAGGTCCCGATCTGTTTCTTTCATGGGGATAAGTTGAAGGGCGACCGGCTCGCCGCGTTGCCGGGTCGCGAGTGCCCGGTCGGGGCCGATCCTCGACGCGCCGTCTTGTTCCACGGGCACTATCACAAGCGCGCCCTTCGTCAAGACGTCGTCGGCGGCTTCGATGTCGTGTGTTTAGCGTCGCCAGCCGGCCCCGACGACTGGCATCACGAACACGGCTTCGAGGGCGGCGCGAAGGCGATAACGCTTGCCGTCATCGCGCCGTCGGGGTTGACGGCGCTTGAATGGGTTCGAGCCTAGCGAAGGGCGCGACCTGAACGCCGCGCCGGGTTGAATCAGAAAGGCAGGTTTTCAGCGTCGAAGGATGTGTCGAAGTTCAGCTCGACCTCTTCGGTCAAGTATTCGATGACATCATCCCAAACGTCGGCGACCTCTTCGACCTGGGCGGCATTGTAGCCGTAGAACGTGATCTCGTTCAAGACGACCTCGCGCCCTTCGGTGTGCATGATTTCGAGGGCGTGTTCGACGTCGTGTTCGCCGTTCGAGGTCAAGTGGTCGATGAGCAAGCAACGCGCGGCCGCGCGAGCGGAGTCGAAGAGGAGGCCGGCGTATTCGCCGTTCAGGATTTCGAGGGCTTCGGTGTTCATGGTTTGTCCTTTGGGTTATGGGCGCGACCAGCTCGCCGCGCCCGGTTGGTTCAGTAGAAACGCGCGCCGGTCGTGTCGGCGTTGGTCAAGAACGCGCCGCGCAAGTCCGCGCCGCGCAAGTCGGCGTCGCGCAAGTTCGCGCCGACGAGGCTCGCGCCTCGAAGGTCCGCGCCGCGCAAGTTCGCGCCGGCGAGGTTCGCGCCGCGCAAGTCGGCGTCGCGCAAGTTCGCGCCGGGTTTGATATCAATGGTGTTCATGGTTTGTCCTTTGGTTCGAGGGGGCTTCAATGCCCCGTCCATGAATCCAATATAGACGCGCTAACCCTTGCGGTCAATACTTTTCCTTAAAATAATTTAAGAGTGTAAGTGTTGAAGGGGCTATCTCGACCGGGTCAACCTCGACCAGCTCGACGACTGGCCAGCCGATACGGGCGACGGGCGACCAGCCGGCGATGCCGTCTTCGGCGTTTCGGGCTTCGCGAAGTAGGCTCGCGAGGTCTTGATAGCGCTTCGCCGCCCATGCATAGGCGAAGTCGCCGCGCGGCTCGACGATGAATAGCGCGCCGCTGGCGTGTTTCATCAAGCGCGCTCGACCTGGTCGGTCGGGGCCGTCGGCGGTCAACGCGCCCGGCGCGGCGAAGAGGTCGAGCTGGTTCACAACTCAACCTCCCAAACTTCAATGATCATCGACGGGCCTTCGCCTTCGGCGGCGTACCATTTCCGGGCGACCAGCTCGACGACCGAACGGTCATCGTGAATCACAACCGGTCGTCGCTTCGCCGGGTCGCCTTGAAGCGCATCAAGCGCCGCTTTCGCAAAGTTGTCTACGTCGGGCGTCGTCGGTCGAGCAACCCGGCCCGGCGTCGCTCGCCAGCGCGCCGCCGACCAGCCGCAAGACTTAAGCGCCGCCGGCAAGCTCTTCGGTCGAGCGGTTACGGCATCGACGACAATGCGAAGCGGCCCGCTTAAAGGCGTTGATTTAGACCATAGAGGCCAGATCGCCAGCGCGGCGGCGTCGTACCAGACTTCAAGGCTCGAAGGGCTGTAGACCCGTCTAGAGCGCCCGGCGAACCGTGGGCGTTGCCAGCTTTGAGGCGGGCCCGGAATGACGACCCTAAACGTCGATTCATCGCTCATCGTCGAAACCTCGCGCGATTGCTTCGAGCGCCGCTTCGCGCGTCGAATACGCGGCATAGTCGTCGCCCGGTTCGAGGACAATATAACGACCGACTTCGACTTCGTCGCCGCGATCGGTCAACCGGGCGATCTTGCCGGTCGCGATGTGCGACCATGCTTCGTCGTCGTCTTCGCGGTCGAGCAAGCGCCAGCGCCCGACGATCGGCCCCTGGGCGAAGACCGACGCGCCGCCGCCGCGTCCTCGAATCTCGACACCCTCTTCGAGCAAGACGCGCCGAACAGAGTTCGCGCCGATGCGCTCGCGCTTCATAATCTTATTGATCGGCTCGCCGGCTTTGTAGGCTTCGGCGATGCGACGTCGCATCGCGTTCGGTAGCTTGTGAACCTTGCGGGGCTTCGCGGCTTTCGAGCGCCGCCGCCCAGCTCGCCGGAGCAAGGCATAGACCGACGACAAGGGATAGCCGGTTTTCGCGGCGATTTGAGGGCCTGAAAGCCCGGCGTCGAATAGCGCGGCGACCTCTTCGACTTGGACGGCCGTATAATTTGAGTGTGCCTTCTTTTTCAACGCCGGCCCCAATGGAAAGCGACGCCGGTCATAAAGGCCGAAAGGACAAACAAGAAACCCTCTTATACGACCGGCGTCGAAGTCGAGGTCGGGGTTTGAACCCGAAAGCCGCCGACCGGCCCCGACAAAGCCCGTGTGTTTTGCTCCATACTTGGACAAGTATGTTTGAATCGCAAGCCCGACACGGGCGAACGCGCTTGCGACATGAACGGTCTACGCGCGCAACCATGCCCGAAGTTCGCCCTTCGTCAGTCGCGTACCATCGACCCAACAAGCGCAAGACGGTTCGTCGTCATCGTCGCGCCGGCCGACCTCTTCGCCCATCGTCGCGATTTCGGCGGCGACGTTTCGCGATCCAACCGCGCCGTTGAATTGCCAGAGGCAGTCGTCGAAGAACAGCTCGACGCCGAAGATCCGAAGATGGTCGAGGCGCTGGTCGGCTTTGAAGCCCAAAACGCGCAACCACGTTGCCAGCTCGGCGAGCGCGCGCCGCTGGTCTTTCGGGTCGTCGGTCAATCCCATAGTGCGCGCCGTCGCGCCCAGCGCCGCGCAAAGTCGTCGAACGGTATCGGTATAAGTGCTCATCGTTGTTTGTCCTTACATTCATGGGGTTTGTATCCGATGCGCGCGTTTCGAGGCGCGCTTCGAAGGTCGATGACGCGGCCCGTCAAAACTTCGCCGCGCCGCGTTATGAAGAGGTCCTCGCCGTCGCCGACGACGCAAGCCCAGAGCGACGCGCCGACCAGCTCGCCGCCCGGCAAGCGAACGCAAGCCGCGCCGCAAGCCGGGCAAAATTGCGACCTGGTCGGCGAAGGGCTCATCAGTACATCTCACACTTAGTCTTGCGCGCGATAAAGCCGGCGGCGTCGCCGATGTAGGTTCGCATCGCTTCGGGCACGTCGTGCAAACCCCGATGCGTCTTCGGCGTCCTCATAAACGCCGACGCCCAGCTCGCGACGATGAACGCGCCGATCTGGTCGGGCCGCGCCGAACCGCGCGTCGCGAGGACGCTGTAGAGGTCGCGCGTAACTTGCTCCCAAAC
>Ga0208898_1000696_pt1 | contig 24938 bp, 29 predicted proteins | sample VirMetDEL_Mar_4_FD_184513 | JGI IMG/M metagenome (GOLD analysis project Ga0208898, IMG submission 184513) | Aqueous microbial communities from the Delaware River and Bay under freshwater to marine salinity gradient to study organic matter... | ecosystem: Environmental > Aquatic > Marine >...
AATACGTCCACCCAGTTCCGAGACTAGTCAGTCTCAAGCCTGAGCTGCTACCCTTCGCGTCTGTTGTGCTATTGTCAGGCCGCATATAAGAGCTGGCCTCACCATTAAAACGTAGATACCCGTCCGAATCAATATGACACCCTCCGTGGTCGTTATGCCCCCCAAGAGCAGCGCACACATAATGAACACTACTGTCAACCGAAAGATTTGGTCCGTTCACATCAGATGTTGTGGAAATATTAGGTCCTGCTTTAGAATTATTATTAGCTCCTGTAAAGTACACGTCGCCACTGGAGTTTCTAAGGAACGTACATCTGTATCCGCCCTTTACCTCAACAATATTTGTCAAGCTGTTCTTCTCTCTCGTAAAGGTTGCGATTGTCGAGGTGGTACCTTGTCCTGTCATGTATTGGTATCCGTAACCAGTAGAGTATGCCTCGCCGCTGTCATTGATTGCCCAAGCATTACGAAAGCCATGATAAATCTTGCTCCAGTTGCCTGCACTGTTCACTTGAGTCCAAACTGAAACGCCTCCAGTGCTTCCGTCGCCCCGTTGACGGTACGACCCTGAACCTAGAAACCAAATATTTCCGTTTTTGATTGCTCCGAAAGTAAACTGCCCACCACATATGTCCTCCCAGTCTGTGTCAGTCCCGTATTGTCGCCATGTCCCATCTGCTGTAAAATACGATGAGGACATATACGTGTTGCTTTGCGACCAATACCAAAGAGTTCCGTCGCTTTTTAATGCGTGGAATTGAATATATGCGTAAGATCCAACAATCTTTGTAAACGTATGTGTCGTATCGGGTGCTCCAACATTGAACACAGCGGTTACGTCAGGATTCGTCCACAAACCACCAGTTCCGTACACCTGTACTCCATTATCGCTTACTGCATTAGCTGTAATTCCGCCTGATGGTACGTCTTGTCCACTAATTTTTTCAATATTAGCCATGTCTACTCCACTATATTTTTCAATGTTTGGCATGTCATTACGCTAAGTCTATGAATTCTTGAGAAGGGTTGAAGAACATAACGGAAGTGCTAATCGAATGACCCATCACGCGCTGAAACCCCGATGTTGGAGCAGTAGTTGTCGCGGAAGCGTTGGCAGCCCCGTATACAGGAGAGGCTGTTGTGAAGCCTGTAGTTCCGTTAGGATTTACAAACCCCTTGAGCAAAAACCCTTTCGCCATAGTAGTCCCTATTGCTATGCCAAGTAAAGCTTTTTGCGCGGCCTCTGTTGACGAAGAGTAAGAAGCCCATGTCGTTCCGTTGTAGTAATAAATCCTACCCTCTGTGGTGGATGTAGCGGAAGCGCCTAAATACGTAATCTCTGAACCTGCTCCGTATGCGCCAGCTACCGTCAAGTTAGCCTCGTCGTGCTCAATTCCTAATTTAGCTTGAAATACGCCGTCTGACTCTACAGCCATACCAGTGTCACCAAGCTGAAGCACGTTAGAGCCAACCTGTATATACGTGTCACCGTTAGTTGAGTCGCTTACGGTAAACTCTCCATCGTTTATATCGATAGTTAGAGTATTAGCGTCCATATCTAACGTGCGGTTATTATCCGCAGTTAGGTTAGCATTTGCAATATTCGTGTTGGACCCACCGCCTACAGTAGCAAAAGAAAGATTTCCAGCGCCATCAGTAACCAACGCTTGACCACTTGTACCGTCAGTAGCTGGCAACTCAAGAGACAGGTTTGCAGACATGCTGTCTGGAGCTCTAAGAGATATATAGTTAGACCCATTAATTGGGTCTTCATTCAACCTAATTTCCCCCGCAGTAAACCCCTGATTGTTTTTGAAAAGAACTTCTTCGGAAAACGTCCAAGTCCCAGCCGAAGCGCTCCACACCAACAGATTTGCTGCACCGTTTTTTATGTACAGGTCATTACCATCAGTATCAAGCGTTCTATTCCCCGAAAGAGTCAGGTTTGCTGTACCAATATTATCAGATACAGCGTCACCTTCAACTAATATTTTCTTCCAGGATGCCATATATTACTTCTTTTCTTCTAGTTTTTGTAAGCGTTCGAACTCTTTCTCAAGTTTTGTCATCGTCGATGCTACCGCCTTAGCGTCAGACCCCTTTACCGTGCATGCTGACAAAGCTTGGTTAAGCAAGTAAACTTCTTGAATTTCTAGTTTCATTTGAATTTAATTAATTTGATTCTTACTTAGCGTTAAGCTGATTGCTTAACTTCTCTACAATAGTACCCAGAAGAAGAACATCCTTACCGTCAAACTTCATTTCAGAGATAGCTGAAAGTAAGTAATTCAGTTCTTGCTGAGTAAGGGTGTCCGTATTAGAAGACCCCTGCTTACTCAGTATTCCCATTAAATGTAAAGATAAAGGTTTCCGTTGGTTGTATCCGCAAAGAATGAACCCGCACCGCCTTCGGTTTCAATCGCTGGAGAAGAAGGAGGTGCTGCACCAAATTCCATAATAGCAATAGGGAAGTCAGTAGAAGAAGTGGCTGTGTGGTCAGATACAGTCCAACCAGCGAGGTTTCCGCTTGAGTTCCACTTGAGCTCAGGCCATTCATCAGAACTAGAAGAAGACTCCAATTGAATACCACCACCATTTGCTGTATCGGTGTCAGGATTAGCTACGTTAGCCAGCTTCAACATCTTGTCCGCAACTTCTACAGTAGTAGAGTTAACCGTTGTGGTAGTGCCGTTTACCGTCAAGTTTCCAGCAACAGTAACACTTGAATCAAATGTTGCATTTCCAGTTACGGCAAGAGTACCTTCAATATCTGGATTAACAGCAAGTTTAATTACACCATTCTGAGATGCAAGGTTTGTTCCAGTAATTGCTGTAGCAATGTCAGACCACTGTTCTTTTCTTGTGTCTCCAGTTGCACCGCCATCAATGAAGTTTACATAATCGGCACTAGGACTAAAAACAGCCTCTTGAACGTTCTGTAAATCAATATCAAAAGTAATGGTTTCATTACCTGCCTGGTTAACCGTAAACGCACCTCCAGTCTTCAGACCTGCACCAGCGTCCAGCGTAATGGTGCTGTCATTTGCGGACGCTGTATTTGCAATCCACTGGAAATCACCATTTGATCCGCTGGATACATATGACAAAATATATCCGTTCGAAGGTGAGTTTCCATCAACAAGGTCAAGTTGTGCACTACCTACAGACTCGGCTGCAAGGGATGTGCTAAGGGCTACGTTAGCTCCTCCGTTAAAAGATACAGCAGTAGCCGTTACGTCTCCAGTGAGTGAAAAGTCTCTTGCTGCTGCAAGCGTCGTAGCGGTGGCTGCATTTCCAGAAGTGTTTTGGTTTCCTGCCGTGTTTACGCCTGGAAGATTGATGTTTGCTGTACCGTTAAAAGAAACTCCTCCGATTGTACGAGCATTCTGTAATGCTGTTGCTGTAGCTGCGTTGCCAGTTGTGTTCTGGGTGCCCGAAGCGTTTACACCAGGTAGGTTGATAGAAGTGGTTCCGTCAAACGATACACCGCCAATGTTTACTGCAGTTTCTAAGGCCGTAGCCGTGCCTGCATTTCCAGTTGTGTCTTGAGTAATTGTATCGGCGGCTGATTCAACTACTACTTTTTTCCAAGTTGCCATTTTATAAAGGGGTTATTTTTTTACAAATATAGTGATTAAGAACCAGATACGCCAAAGAACAGATTATCGTCTGTATCCGCGTACATTTTACCTTCCTCTGCTGTTGGGATGTCAGCTGGATCTGTAGTGTCAAACCTTTTGAATTGAACCGTACCATCCAGATTTACACTTCCAGTGCCGTGAGGGGTGAACCTGATATCGTAATTAGTGGTTGTTGTTTTGATATGAAAATTATTCATATCAATATGCGTCCCCATGACAACTCTTTGGTTGCCTAAGACGATAGCGTCAGAGCTTCGTAAACTACCATCTGTAGTCCCAGTAAAGAGACTATACCCTGGTTTTGCGGCCACAAAATCAGTTGACGTAACCCCAGACAGACTCGTAATGTCATCTGTAGTTTTTATAAAAACCGAGGGGGTGGCGTTTATTACGTTGTTCAGGTTTGTGACCGTCGCATCCCTGCTCCCTCCCCAAGCGGATCCAGAAGAATCAATAACCTCTGCATAAGGGAAGTTTCTACAGATGTAGACGTTGTTTACAGTATCCTGTATCGTTATCTCATCCTGATTTGTTCCAGCAGAAGCTGATAGCTCACCCTTTTTGAAAAATCTGTTGGAGAGAGTACCGACTTTTACTGAAACGGAGTTTTCTGAATGATTTACGATAATCTTAGCCATTGTGATGAATTATTGAGCGTAAGAACCTACTCCGAATACAAATTTAGAGCTGTCTGTAATTTTAACCGAAGATACGTGCCCTTGCGAAGCAGAAACCATGAACCTAAAAGTCAAAACGTCTATGTTTTCTGGATTGGTTGTGGGCCAATTTGACTTTACAAATGAAGTTATAGAGAAAGAATTGTTGTATAAAACATTAGTGAGAGCGTTAGCAGGAGTCATTATGTTTTCTATCACATGGCTGCTTGTTGCAATTACAGTGGAACCATCCATATAATCCCATTCTATCTTTAAGCTTAATTCATCTTCGGCTGTAAAATTAGCCTGTATTTGAAGCGGATCAAACTTACAACCAGCTAAATCATTGTTGTTCCATCCGTAATAAACGGTGACAGATCCAATGAGATCTGAAGATCCTGTGATGTCAATTTCATCGTTTGTAGCATCGACAGTAAAATCAAAATCTGGGGGGGTACCCGACGAGACTTGAGCTGCGGTTCCAGATATTTCTAGATTTTCGTAATCTCCCTGACTATAACTTGGTGTTTCGAGTGCTATAGCAGGACAGCTAGCAAAAGAAAGTTCAGTTGAGTTGCTGTTGACCAAGGATCCGTAAGCCGCCAACAGCAAAAGCAAGTCGTTGGTTCCAACTGCACCATCGCCATTGATATCAGCAAAAAGACCATCAGTAGTGAGTTCGGCTTCAGTCGCCAAACCTTGATCAACAGCTTCATTAGCCAACTTTATAGCCAGGTAAGAAGCTACTTCATTTGTGTCTATTTTCTTGAAAGACGAATTGTCTACATCGTATAGAGAGAAATAAAACTTATCATCAGCAGCACCACCAACGGTATCTACATTAACATCTGCATAAGTGCTGTAAGCTGGAACCACACCCGTTGGGCCAGCGGGACCCGTTGGGCCAGTGGGGCCCACAGGGCCAGCCACAGTAGAGTCCGCACCAGTAGCACCCTGTTCACCAGTAGCACCTGTGGATCCTACAGGTCCTGGTACTGTAGAGTCGGCTCCAGTAGGTCCCGTAGGTCCCGTAGGCCCAGTAGGTCCCGTAGGCCCAGTAGGTCCCGTAGGGCCTGTAGGACCAGTCGGGCCTTGAGGACCATCAACTCCCGTAGGACCTTGAGGACCATCAACTCCCGTAGGACCTGTAAGGCCCGTAAGTCCAGTGGCGCCTGTTGCTCCAGTTGCCCCTCCAGCCGATATTATATCAGAAATATCAGTCCAGCCATTAGAATTACCGATATTGGTGTCATCGGTAAGCATGTAGAAGGCGTTCTCGGCTGTAACGTATACGATTGTTACGTTCTCCTTTAGCTGATCGCTTTTTACGGTTAGTTCGTATAGCGCCGTTAAGTTGTCAACTGTCCTGCCGCCTCCCCTCACAAAGTTGGAGTCAACAAAAGCAAGGTTAGCATTCCCGTGCTCGTATTCTGCAATTTTCTTAATAGCCATTACGTCAGGTAAAGAGTTACGTTATCAAATGATCCAGCCGCATTAGACCTATATACACTATATGTCGTTGACTCACCGTTAAGGCCAGCTATTGTTGCATCAGATTGCTGGGTAAACCCACCAGTAATTACTTCTGCACCGTCGCTTATCTCAGTTATATCAGTAGTCGAAGGATATGCAATCCACACATATGTGCTACCACCAGAATTGCTGAACGGACCGATACCGTCAATTCCACCAGGAACTGATGTAAACAACTCAGCAGAGAGGTCATCAATTGTGTTTGCAGCATCAAACGCAGAGTCAGTAGAAAGCCCGAAATAAGTCTCGTAATAATATATTATTGTTTCTTCTGTGTCTGTTGATGTAAATCCATGCTCGTCTGTTACGACTGTTCTGTATCTGTAACTGCTAACGTTTCCTGGATCGTGAGTGAATGCTGTATCGTTTGAGTAGCTAGAACTATTAACTGTTATCGTAGTCAGGAGATCCGATTCAGGGAATGAAGTGCTGTTACCGACATGTCCGTATATCTTAATAGTAGATATATCAACATATGATGGCTCATCACTTGAAATGTCTATATCAAACGTAGTGCTAGTGTTTCCTCTTATTCTTCTAATTGACGTTTCAGTAAGCCCAGCTGTAGTAGTCAACCCAGTAGTACCAGTAAAGGTCATATCGCTGATGCTCGTATCCCAGTTTGCAGTCCCCGAAGAATTCTGAACAGTTGATGTAACAATATCACCGTTAGTCCCAGTTTCAACTACAGTAAGCCTTACTTGATAGTTATTAGAAGCGCTATAAGACGTAGTGAATGTTATGCTTTGATTGATGTTTGGAGCTCCAAAATAAACCTGAGTATTTGAGTATGTTTGAGTGCCGCCACCATTTGCAACCCCATATCCGTTTACACCCCACTCTAAGGTTGCTGAGACACCAGAAGTACCTGAAGTTGTGGTATTGTTTTTTATACCAAAATTTAAAGTAACAGTATCTGTAAAGTTTCCTCGCCCATAAACTGGGGAGCTAAGCCCAGTAACTGCCGCTTCTGGGTCTGCGACATCCTGCAAAGCATCTAATAAAACCTCTAAAGCAGTTTTTCCGTTAGTTGGTACTGTAGCGCCATTAGGGTACTTACCAAACGTTTTTACGATACCGTTTACCGTAGGCATATTCGCAACGTAGTCTTGAGTAAACTTCTCCTGACTAATCAAAGCCCCGCCAACTCCAGTGGCAGCAACATCAAGTTTGTCAAACTCAATAAATGTAGGGTTAGTGACAACCCCAGAAGCTCCGCTAACGCTACCAACAACTCCAGTGGGGCCTGTAGGGCCTGTAGGACCCGTTGGGCCTTCGGGACCAGTAGGACCTTCCAAACCATCAACTCCTGTAGGACCAGTAGGACCTGTAGGACCAGCGGGACCTTCAGGACCTTGCGCTCCATCTACTCCAGTAGGACCTGTAGGACCAGTGGGACCTTCAGGACCATCAACGCCTGTAGGACCTTGAGGACCATCAATTCCTGTAGGACCCGTTGGACCTGTCGGTCCAGTTGGCCCAGTAGGACCATCAACTCCTGTAGGGCCTTGAGGGCCATCGACTCCAGTGGGACCTGTCGGTCCTTCGACTCCAGTGGGGCCTGTAGGGCCTGTAGGACCTTGAGGGCCTTCAGGACCAGTGAGACCTGTAGGACCTTGAGGGCCTTCAGGGCCAGTAGCCCCCGTAGCGCCTACGCCTCCAGTTCCTGTATTTACTTCTTCCCAGCTGCTCGATGTTGTCCAGTCCGTAGTAGGGTCGCCAGTAAATAAATAAAGCTTATCCTCAGCCTTAACGTAAGCCAAGTAACCCTCTGTTTTCAAAGAAGAAGAAAGTCCATCGCGAGAGTTCTCTCCAGCCCCTGGGTTCGATATGACGTCAAAGATACCTATCCCCTTAACCTGTAAGCCAAGAAGGCTTATGATGGTTTCGTTAGGGTTGTTATTTTCTAATATACCTGGAAACTTTGGCATCTTAATCTACTTTTATGTATATGATGGATCCAGCTCCAAAAGCTTGGGTGATTCTAGTTCTGTAGACGTGGTAGTCTTCAGTTACGCCAAACTCATTCTCTAAATCAAGAAGGCCCAAGTAGTAGAAATCTGTCTCTTGTCCAGCGGATATATCGGATATAGAATACAACGTCCCAGTAGCGCTACCATCTCTCATTTCGGTTACCTCACTGGCGTCTCCTCTGTAGATAAAATAAGTGTAATTACCTGCTGTGTTTGAGCTTGAAGTGGTTGTAAACGTGGTAGCAAACGTAGTACCAGTAGTCATTGTGCTTATCGCCCCATCAGCCGTGGTGAAGTTATCATACAGAGGAGTAACTGCAGTAGAACTACCGTCAAGCTCAGTTGAAGAAGAAACCAATATTCTGTACCTTCTATTCATGGTGTAGCTAGCGTTTCCGCTAATTCCAGCATAAGCAGCAGAGTCTTCTTCGCTTTTTAGGTCATCTACTTCCGCGTAATATGTAACGGTCCCAGAAGTGTTGTTAGCTAAATGAACGGTGGTGTAAGTTCCATTTCCAGTGTTTGGGGTCGTGTTCGTGTATATCGGAGTAGCATTTCCGCTTTGATACAATCGAACGTTGCTGATGTTAACTCCAGCTGTGTTTCTGGTGACCGAAATGCTTATGTCAGAATCATTGTTACCAAGGAATCTTGCCGCGTCACTGTCACTGCTTATGGTAGGATCGTCCTGTCTCGTTGGGGTTACAGAGACTGTAGGAGCAGAATAAGCAGATATAGATGTAGTGGCAGTTCTAGTAAATAGAGTTCCGCTCCCCAGGTTGCTGTCGTAATACTCTAGTTTATGAGTAAACAGATTTAGAGTTGAAGGGAAGGCTCCAATCGTTTCTGTAACGGTAAACGAATCGCTTACATTATTTCCGACTCCCCCGTTAGCATAATCACTTGCTGGATATATCTGAACGTAATTCGTATCGTCCGTACCGTATGCCTTCTCGAAAACTCTGTAAAAAATATTAGAGCCAGCATTTGCATTCGTATTTGTTATGCTAATGCTACCAGTAACAGACTGAGAAGAAGAGTAAGATCTGTAAGCAAAGTTCCCTGTAGAGAAAGTAGCTGTAGGATTTACAAGGTCTGTGAAAGCATCGATAAGGACTTCAAGTGCTGTCTTCCCGTTTGTAGGAACCGTAGCCCCATTAAGGTACTTTCCAAATGATTTCGGATGACTTGTAGAGCTAGGTATGTTTAAAACATAGTTTTGAGTAAACTTCTCTTGATCTACAGTTACGGTTCCGCCAGATTCGCTTATAGTAAAGTTGTTGAACGATAAAGCAGAAGGAGAGGTAACTGGCCCAGTACTTCCAGAAGCGCCAGATATAGTGCCTACAACACCAGTAGATCCAGTAATAGCAGCAATAAATTGCGACTCGGTTATACTCTGATCGTTCTGACTATCCTTATAGGTTTCGAATGAGCTTTTTCCAGTAGCTCCAGCAACTCCAGCAACTCCAGTTGCACCTTGCGGACCCGTTGGACCTTGGGGTCCAGTCAAACCCTGCTCTCCTTGAGGCCCTGCATCTCCAGTAGGTCCAACTGGACCAGTATCCCCAACAGGTCCAGTAGAGCCCGTGGCTCCACCGTGTCCAGACGACCCAGTAGCGCCTGTCTCTCCCGTGGCTCCAGTAGCGCCTGTCTCTCCCGTGGCCCCCGTGGCCCCAGCAGCTCCGTCCGAGCCAGAAGCTCCAGTAGCCCCTGTAGCACCATTTTGTCCAGCAACCCCAGTGGCTCCCGTGGCCCCGTCAGCTCCAGGAGCTCCAGCAGGACCAGATCCTAAGCCGTTGGATATAGTCACATTATTCTTTGCTACTTGGTTCAACGCGACCACCTTGGTCGTTGAATCACCAGCAACAATAGATACCTTTATGACATCACCGTTGGTGCTCGATACCTTTAAAATAGATGGTTGATCTACGCTTATAGGCATTACGATTCGGATATATCTTCATTAACTTTTATAGTGCCGTAAATCAACGTCTTTACCGTTGAGCCACTAGTCTGCTCAACGTCATACACATAAAGACCTGAAGGCATGTTTTCCATTACGCTAGCAGCTAACGTCAGATCAATCTTTTTTGCTGTTACCTGTTCAGCTGTAGCGTTTGTTACACTAATTTGAAAAGGGGTTGAAGAATCGTTTACGATGACTTCTCCAGTATCCGAATCCCTTACTTGCATTAAAAAATCGTCATTTTCCTGAAAGCCTGCTGTATCACCAGCAGCATTAGTAATGGTCAACGAAAGAGTAAAAGTATCACCCTTTCTGCACGTTATGTCTACCCTGGAAGCAGTGTCTAAGTTTATAGTCGTTGCCATTATCCTAATATTTCTGATGTTACGTCACCAGGAGCTGACTCGTCGGTTAACTCCCCTCTTTTGCCATCTCTCTGAGAGATAAGTTTACTTTGTTCTACGGCTTGCTTTTTAACCCTCTCGTCTTTCCTGTCATCCTTCATGGTCTCAATAGCAGCCTTAAAGTCTTTTTCTGTAGTCACACGAGTACTATAAGCTTCAGCCTTAATCATCTCGATCTCCTTATTAAAACCGTGTTTCACTTCTTCTAGTTGAGCTTCTAGTTGAGCTTTGAGTTGCAACTCCTGTGCCTTTAGCTGAGCCGCAAGCTGCATTTCTTGTTGCTTTGCTTCCGAGGTAGCTTTAGCAGAAGATTGCTGGATCTCAGCTTGCTGTTGAGAGTTCTGCATTGCTATTTGCTGCTGTTGAGCCATTCGCTTCTTTCTGCGAACTACAAGTAAACGTTCAGCCTGATTTATGTCTTTAAGTTGTCTTACAGCGATAGCGTCTTCAAGGTCGATTTCTTTTTGACTTAAAGCAATCTGAATGTTTTGCTCTAAATACTGCCGCTCAGCCTCCTCCATTTCTTTTACGACTCTAACGCCAAAATTATACATAGCTAGATCTCTGAAAGAGTTCAAGAGAGACATGTTCTCTTTTCCTATGGCGTTTTCATACATCGCATAAAGAATAGAATCTGGATGTATGATTTGAATGCACTTTACAATATCGCTACAAACCTTCTTGTAAAGAACCATAGACGAATTTGTTATATCGTATATAGCGTTATTAGCTGCAGCTAAGGCTTGATTTCTAACTCCTACTAAAGCGTCAGTCTTAGGAGAGCTAGCATCCATTACTTCGTTGATACCCGTGGCATCACGAATCATCTTTAAGTAGTGATTATAGAGGCCAATAAGCTCGTTTATGTTTCTTATACTGTTCCCTATTTCTCTGATTGGAGGGTTCTGGAATCCACCCTCTGGGTTTTTACTTCTGTAGTAGAAAACACCAGTCTGCTCGTAAATATCATGAAGATCTAGTGGCTGCAGTTCACCACCCTTCCCTAACTGAACATTCTCTAAACCTTCGATATCTATAATAATACCGTCTGGCTTTGCCTTTGCTACAGCTTGCTGAATCTTTAAGTGGGTCAGCTGAAGCTGATCAGCAAACCCGATGCAGCTATCAACCATAGACTTAGGCATCATGTCTAAGATGTTTGTAGCGCAAACAGAGTAAGAAAGATTCGTTCTGGATATGTCATGAATATTTCTAGGAACGTTATTCTTCTTTCCATAATTAAAGATAAAGTCAGTCCCCAAGATGTAGTACCCTCCGTATACAGAAGACGTCTCTAGCTTGGTAACCTCTCTATTGAATACTGAGTTTCTAGGAGCCTTGTAATTTTCACCTTTAGCGTAAAACCCTACGTTTCCGTACCTGTTTTCTTTCGACTCATAGTACTCACAATCTACTGACATAAACTCAAAGTCTAAGACCTCTATGATATATTCATCATAGCCAAACCTGGTTACGTCATTGACCCTATCGTAAGATGACTTCTCAAGTTTTGATCTATCGTACCCGTATTTCTGCTGAGCTTGAGCCGCTATCTTCTTATACTCATCTTCTGTGAATTCATCTCCAGCAAGCCTCTTGAGCTCTTGAATTGGAATTCTCTTTACGTGACCCGCATAAACCAGATCAGAGAAATTCGGATCATCGGTAAAGCTGTGAACAAAATCAATTGGATCTATATAATCCGTCTTTATACCGTAATTCGGATCATTACTTCTCTTTACTACGGCCATGCCTAAAACGGTCAGGTCGTTAACGGCCCTCCTGAGTATTCCTTCGTTAAAATCGTTCCATTCTAACGTAAGGTTGGTTGCTACCTGTGCGGCAATCTCAGAAGAAGACTTTATGTTATTTCCTATAAATATCTCTGCCTCTTCAAGTGTGTCTGGTATGCTATTTGAGTCTGCTCCAATGACAACGCCTGTCTTGTCTTCTATTTTTTTCAACTGAGCTTTAGCTGAAATAAGCATCTCCAGCTTTCTCCTCTCTTTATCTTTCTCTGAAGAGGAGATAGGGTCTACAGCTTCTAAATTAGGATACGGGGATAAAGAAAGTATCTTATTTACTACAATCCTTACAAACTTAGGGAGTATAGGAACTGGAGTGAAATCAAGATTAACCATGCTTCCATCTCCGTTATTTGGATCGAGAGATGTCAGAAGAGACTTGTAAATAGTTGTATCTTGAGTTCCGTTAGCGTACTTTCTGTTTTTTTCAAAGACTCTTTTTCTGTTCCTGAAAATAGAGTTTTGATTGTCCAGGTTTCCCCACTGATGATATACAGACTTAGCGTAGCTTAGTCCATATTCCTTGCCTTGCTTTTCTTCAGAAGAAGCTAAAGGGTCAGGAAACTTGGAAGATTTTTTATTGTTAGTATACATCTGCAATGTGTGGAGTCTTTACCTCATTGCAAATATAGTAAAACTACGAGTGCCAGGCTTTTGGCCGATAAGTCCTAAAAAACTTCTTGTCTTCAAAGCTCGCTTTTGGCTTTTCTTTCTTTTCTTTTTGAGCTGCAAGCAATGCCAGCCCAGAGCTTATGGTAAGGTCAAACTTGGTTCTTTTGTCTATCTTGTAGCCTATCCAATCCTCCAAGGTTCTATTGAACATCATCTTGCCCATTTCACCATTCTCTGGGTTTACGCCAACGTGGTCATGAATATAGGCTTCAATCGCCTGTGCGTGAGACTGAATTACATCTTGTGAATTAGACGGTATACCCTTGGTCCTAACGTTAGAGTGAGAGTTGCTCGTCTTTAAGAATTCTGGTCTATCCATTAGATATCCGTCGTAACCCCTTGATTCAAAGTACCTTGCGATTCCGTATTTGTTATTCTCTATAAGTAAAGGGTACCCGTAGAAGAAAGCGCACATAAGAACGTCCTCATAGAATATACTAGCCAGATCAGGACGAGAAGCATACTCTACAACAAACATGTTAGGAGGAACGTCCATATTGAACTTGTTGTACATATGAAGCGCTCCTTTTGATCCTCTTCCGTCTACCGTAGCATCTAGATCGTAGGAGTCAACACCTCCGACTCCAATATGAGCATTAGGAGCTACTCTCTTCCCTCTATTGTCAGCCTGCTTGTTTTTTAGATGATCTGGAGGTAGCCATGCGACTCGAAATCTTCCATTCGGATCTGGAGAAAACGCTACCTCTTCGTCTTTCTTTCTCCATACGAAGTTTCCTTGAACGACGGGGTTTGGATAGAGATCTTCGTTAAACTCTATTTGTTGATATATCTTTCCGATATTGAACAAGCTCCCCTCAATGCTATCTCTAAACGCTTCATCCTCAGTAAAAGGGAACTGCCTAATTATTTCGTTCAATTCAGAAGGATCGTCTTTAAATGAGTGACGTTCGTTTTTCAAATACTTTTTACTCCCTTGATCTATTTCTTCCCCGTCAATGCCCTTTACTGGAACATCAGGGTTTTCTATCACAGGATTTCCATATTGATCGAAAAAACCTTCTAGCGCCTCGTAAGCTGGTATGAAAATTCGATAAAGCCCAGATCTTGTGCGACCATTGTTATTTCTTTCGTTTGGATCTGAGTCATGCCAAAGCCCTCTGTATTCTTCCCCTCCTTTATCCATTGGGTTTACTGTACTGCCTACCAGAGCTTTACCCACCACCTTTTTACCTACAATAAGGCAAGTTCTTTCAATTCTCCACGCCTCACGGATATCGGTTGGCTTCTCCCATTTTCCAGCCTCATCGAGATACAGCATATGTAGCTTCTCTCCGTCGTATGCATTATTCGTGGTGTTCTTCCAATTTATAACACTGTTAAGAGCATCCCCCTGTTGCGATGTCTTGTTCTTCTTTGTAATACGTTTAGATGGCTCGCGAAACGCAAGCTCCATACGCGGATTAGTAGTACCGTCCTGGATAGGCTTAAAAAAGAAAGGGTAGCTGCGGAATATCGCAACTACCTTCTTCATGAAAATATTCTCCTGCGCGTCTTTACCAGTCTTTGACTGAATGCCGAGAAGCTTCTCTTTAACTTGACTAGCTTCGTCAACAAGGACAGCAGAGCATACATTAGTGTAGCCAGAACGACGACACTTAGTATAAAGCTGACCGAAACAACGAGGATCAGCTTCGCACGCAGCCATGTGGAGAAAGATTTCTCTTTGGAAAGCAAGATATGATGGGTATCCGATATCAATTTTAGACCATTGAAGAAACATATAGTGTCGCCCTGTAATATACGTAGGGACCCCATTGTTGTAAAACCAAACACCGTCGCGCCTACGCTGAAACTCTTGTTCGATGTAAGAACGAAATCTTTTGCGAAATTCGGCAGGTTTTTCGAGCCACTCATCCATACTGCGTATCCGCTGCAGTTCCTCTGGCATAGGTATCCTCTTCCACAGCTGCATTGCCTTTGGTAAGTCATGGAAGAGAATTTGCGATCGGGGTGGTTTTTTTGGAAGTACCACGAGTAGCCCGTGGAGTTCGATAACTTCTCCTTCTGTACCGTTAGGGTCGATCTTAATCCCCTTAGTTTCATATCCTTTTATGTCAATTAAATTCATTTAGACAAAGATAAACTATACCACCCATCTGCTTGATTCAGGTTAATCAAGTCTTGGAAGTATTTCTCATACATAGGGGCTACGTTTTCCAATGAGAATTTTTCTCCCTGCTTTCTACATTCTTTGTAGTCAATCTCTCTGTTAACCAGCTTCTTTGTAGCTTCTACAAAATCAGCAAATGTTCGACAGCGGTACCCAGTAACTCCGTTGATGTTATTCTCGGTAAAAGCACCCCAGTCTGTAGTTATAGTTGGGGTTCCGCATAACAAGTTTTCTATTTGCACTCCTCCGAATGGCTCTATGTACATTGAAGGTAAAAAACTTCCCATAGCTTTTTTCATAAGCTCCTTCCTTTCCTCTAAACCTACGTACCCAACATACTCTACGTGGTCAGGAAAAGAGTCAGCTTTATATTCATCTCCTAGCTGACCAGCTATTTTAAGCTTTAAACCTAGGAGTTCAGTTACTTGTATGGCTAGGTTTACACCCTTGCCATCATAAACTCTCCCGACAAAAAGCATGTAGTCTTCCTTCTCATCGCAAAACTCAAAGTCTTTTAAATCGAAGTAGTTTGGAATCACAACACCGTACCAATCTGGGTTACAATTAGACACTTTTTCTTTGCCAGAAATAGCATGCATTAAAGCGTAGGATTCAAACACCCTGAATTTAGAAAACGTGTCTGGGTATCCAATTCCTGGCTCAACGACTATCATGTCGTCGTGGATATCGCAAATTGTTTTTACACCCCACCCCCAGAAAGGAAGCAAAAAGTCTTTTTCTTTTTTTCTCTTGCTTATCTCTACAATTGCATTCTCATAGAACTTCTTGTAAGCAGGGTCTGAGGTATCATACTTAAAGAACTTGCTCTTGTAGTCGTGATCTCCGTAAACCTCATCCCATTTTTCTTTAGAAAGCACGACAACGTTCTCAGTGCAAATTGGGTTCGAACCTTCTACGCCATAATGTATTACTTCGTGACCTCTTTCGGTCATCATTTTGCAGAATTTGAGAACCTTTTGCGTGTAAGCACAAGCGGTAAAATCCTCATTCGTTTTAGTATGAGGGAGCCCAATTGCGTGAAACCTGAACTTCATACTAAAAGCTTCTTCCGAACCTACCCATTTTACCGAAACCTGGCGCTCCAGTTTTTGGATTGGTAAGCTTCATTTGTTCTCCGCATTCACACTGACCTTCTACATAGTAGGTCTCTCCGTCTTTTACTTTCATGGTAAGCGATCGCTCAAAGCGTTCCTTACCGCATTCTGGACAATATAAGTCTGGCATTTTTAAGAATTTAAAATAAATTGCATTGACATCAGAGCACCCACAGTATAGCCTGCGGAGCTAGACAAAGCTAGGAAGAATCTTCCTTTCCATGTTTTTTCATCGGCTACATATCCAGCAAACGGGAGGGCGATGAATGGCCCCATAAACGCCCAGAACATAGTGCTTGCCATGTCTTTATTAGCTACAGAGCTGATATACATAGTGCTACCTATCTCTAAGGCTAGGGCTGAGAGGAAGATAATCGGATACTTTTTGTTTTTTTTCATTTGATTTAATTTGTACACCCGACAGGATTCGAACCTGTGACCGTCTGCTTAGAAGGCAGATGCTCTATCCAACTGAGCTACGAGTGCATGTGCTCCCTCTAGGACTTGAACCTAGGACCTACCGATTATGAGTCGGGTGCTCTAACCGACTGAGCTAAGAGAGCGTATAGTCTAACTTAAAGTTATGCTTTAAGTAACCAGCTGTATCTGATTGGTTATTAAACACATAGTCATCCCAATAGATGAGCCCGCTAGCCTCATTTTGAGAAGTGTTCGGCAAACCCTCCTGAGTAGTCTTTGTCTTGTTCGATTTCTCCATTGTCTCTAAGTTCTCGGACCATTTGTTCTAGTTTCTGGCGCTCCACCAAAAGCTCTTTGCAGTCAATAGCCGTTTGCTTTATGGATTGGAGCTCAGCCTTACGCGCTGAACCGCCCGCTTCTGGATCAACAGGTTTCTTTACTTCTTCGATCATATTGTTGATGGCTACCTCCATGCTTTGCATAAGGCGCTCAGAAGCTGATATAGTGGTAAATTTAGACTTCGACATACATCAAATCTTCTGCACGGGTTCTATAATACTCCTTACCGTCAATTTTTACACGGTAATCCATATTTTTCTTAAATCCTACTACGTCTCCCACCTTTAGCCCCAGATCGGTAATCCAAGGCGCTTCAAATGCGACCATGCCTTTCGTGACAGGTTTATCCTTAAGCTTAACAACTTTGATAGTATCAGACTCTGGCTCTTCGATTTCTTCCACTCCTTCGAGAAGAGACCACCCCGCCAGCGGATGTACCCTGCCAGTCTCTTGGCACTTGTAAGCAATAGCCTGATTATTAATGGTAACGCTAGGATCGAAACGAACAAAATAGTGACCAGTTTCACCAACAAGAGGCTGACCATCGTTAATGACAACGAGGTGATGGAAGTAAAGCGTATCGCCCACCTTGACTCCCGTATCGTATTTAAACGGGACCGCAGTGACGGGCCCTTCTGTGATTCTTTTATCGAATTCATGAAATCTTGTATCTATGTAAAGCTCTAGACCACTACTGGTCGTGATTGTATCATCAAGCCTTTTTTCAAGCTTGACAATAAACAAATCAAAGGTTTTCATTTAATTAAAAGTTTAAGTCGTATTCCAGCATGCAAGGCATCTCGTCTATGCTTTTCCAAAGGAGCGTGCCTTCGTCGTTTTCAATATAGATAAGATACCTCTTTTTTGCAAATTTATGAAGATGGTGCTCATCTTCCAAAATAGCTGTGACTTCTCCTCTACCAGCACGCATACCAATATAATAGGCCATGCCGTCTTTCGGCTCTTTGCCGACAATAATTTTCCTAATAAGTCCTTCCATTAGTTTAAGGATATGCCCATATCTCCAAGGAGGTCGCTCAGGTCTATATCGTCGTCGTCAGTGTAGGCACTGTCCATAATCTCTTTCACTGCTTCGAGTTCGTGACGACTTTCTAGGTTAAAGCTATACATAGTTTTCATCTCAGCTTCGTCATCACCGCGCTCGATTGCGTCGTGGTCAAGAACTCCGACTACAATAGACGCTATAGTGCGTTCTTTCATGTCAAATTCATGGATCGTCTCCTCCATCTTCTTGACGAGAGAGTACATTTCGGCAAAGAAGAGGGTGTCTTTAGGGCTCATGATGTAAATTTGTTTACTTCAAATATACGACACATTTGAAATGCCGAAATCTACTGTAAAAAAAACTAGGTTATTCAGGGAGTTTTCTATGCTTCCAGAAAAATACGTAAAGCATAACCACCTTAAAAATTTGCGTAGCGCAACAAACGATTTTTTAGATGCTAATCCTGATCTAACTAAATCGTATTTGTACCTGTTGTTATTCGTCTACGACCTAGAGTTTTTTACTATCTCTTGGGTAGCAGAAGAATATGGAATGAATAGAAAAAACTTAGCTGACAGGATGATCTACCCACTTTTAGCTTTAGGGTATTTATACAAGCACTTTGATAAGCTTACTCCTTCGCAAACCCTAGAAGACCATTTGTTCAGAGACGAGACTAAATACAATTACAGGGTTAGGTACGCTTTGTCTCAGAAAGGTAGGATGGCAGTGCAACGTTTTTATAACTCACTTTAGTCTTTAACCTCTATCTTAATCGACTTGATGTACACACTATCTCCTGGAGCAGCAAAATCCTCAAGCTCGTTCTCAAAATAAAAACCAAGGAATACACCGTTATTTGACTTACCTACTTCAAACACCTCGTTATGAAGGGTGTCAAAATCAGTAGGGTCATCAGAAAAAGTATAAACCAATGCGGTGTTACCACTTCGAATAAAATCCATAGTGTTAGTTTGGTCGTTAGTTGAAGGGTATATATACTCCAACGTGATCTTAACGTCACCGTTTGGTATTACATCGTCTAGTTGATAAGGATCACTTGAAGCGTTGCTCCAAAAATCAGAGTCATAAAAATAAAGAAGGTTCTCTGTATTGTCGTTTTGCTTTAACTTTAATAAGTTGGTGTAAGTAGTGGAACCTATAGTGTAAGATTGACCAGCAGTGATAGTTGCGTATGAAGCTGAAGCTTGCCAGTTTTCAGTAGTGCTAAAGGAATTTGATTCGTATACAGTGGTGTAAGTTACTCCTGGGGCTGGAGAAGTTTTAGTCCAGTTGAAATCGCCAGAAGCCGTATTGCTGTTTAATGCAGAATCTGTAAACACCCCAGCGTTAACTTTTATTACACAATTTCCATCAGCGGTTGGGGTGAATGTAGCGGTGTAAACCTTACCCGAACCAGTAAACCCTGAAATTGTACCATTAACCACGGTAATATCTGCAGAAGCAAAGTTTGTGGTATTCTCCGAAGATGTAAATGTCAAGGAAATTGATTCATCATCAGAAGAATCTCCATTGGAAACTTCGGTTGCCGTAATCGACATTGTAGGAGCAACAGCATCATATGTCCAATTGAACTCGTCGGCTGCAGTATTATTATTACCTGCGGCATCGGTAAAAGTCCCTGCTGCAACATTAATGGTGCAAGCACCTGAAGCTGTCGGGGTGAATGTCGCTGTATACGTCTTGCCCGAACCAGTAAATCCAGATATTGTGCCGTTTGTTACGGTAATGTCTGATGCGACAAAATTCGTCGTGATTTCCGATGACTTAAAAGTCAAAGAAAGAGTTAAATCCGACGAGGTGTCCCCATCAGTCACCTCGCTTGCCGTAATTGTAATATACGGAGCTACGGTGTCAACAAATTCACCCGCAACGACACCTATTGCGCTCGATTTAGTTCCGTTTACACCTAGTCCTAGCATAGCGCAAATATAAGTAATTATCTGCCTTGCCCTTTATAAGCCTTTTTGTAGTTCTTGCTACGCTTGCTACTAGACGTTTTTGTCTTCGCGTGGACTCCAGGACGATTTACGTTACGCTCTTGTGGAGCATAGTTATTTACTTGCTTTGCCATTATATGTTCTTGTAATAAACTCCCTTGCTATCCCTGTATGCTCTCCTAAGCTGTTTTCTATTTTGCCCCGTCTCTTTATAAGATACATGCACCCAGTTAGGCTCTTCGTCATCCCCGAACTCCCAGATCATCTGGTCCCACTCCAGGTTATTCTTGATGTAGTTGAATATCTCTGCGTTCGTCACCTTCCCGTAGATATCGGCGTCTATGTCGAGCGCCTCTCCAATCATATGCTGAGAGTACTTACTCCCCCCTATCGCCTTATTTAACTCTTTGCATCGATACCCTGAACTCACACCGATTGGTACACCGAAGTGATCACGCACAGGCTGGAATATATTTTCCGCTACGGCACGCAAATTATTAATCTCCCACTGCTCAGGTTCATTTTTTATTCCCAGGCGTGTGGCCGTGTTTGATTTCGTTGCCTCTTTTAGAGACAGGTTTTTGCTTAATTTCATTTTTATTTGCAACCCACGAAGGGTTAATACGTTTCAGTCTAGGGTTGAAGTAGTTCTTGCTACCCAATTAAAGCTTTGCTTCAAGGTCAGAAATTCTTCTCTGTATGTTTTTGATCTCTGAGGCCTTTTCCGTATCAGACATTGTTGTATTTCTGTTGATTACTCCGATCTCTCCTTTAAGCGCTTTGATTCTGTACCTAATGGCTCTTTTTTCCTCCTCTGTTAGCGGGTTGCCCGTATTTTTCTTTACTACTTTCATCGTTGTTTTTTTACTGGTCTCATTCGACCTTTAGGATCTATACCCATACCTGGGCGATCAGATAATTTTTCAAGTAAGTCTTGCATTCTGGAAGCTCCAGGCCCAGCTTGAGTATCTCTAGCGACATCCATTGCTTCAGCTCTTAGCATATCTGCTTCAGCTTCTGCTGCGTCAAGAGCCCAAGTGCCATCTCCAAGAGGATAGATTCTGTAATCCAAGTCCTCGATCAAGTTGTCTCTCGTAGGGTTACCATATGTATGCCAGTCGCCAAATACAGGAACTACCCTTCCGTCACCCAAGTCCATACTTACGTACTGATTACCCTCTGGGGTAGTCTTAATAGGACCTACAGCGTACTGACCAGCTACCTTCTTAGTACCTTCTTTTACTTCCCCTCCTTGCTCGTACTTATTGCCGTAGGCGTTACGCTTGTATTGGTTCAACCTCTCCAAGAGATCTTCAGTGGGTGATGCACCCATACCACCCCTAGCTTCTTCAGCCATATATTCCGCTTTCTCCATCCCAGCCTGTGCCTGAGTTTGTTCTTCGTCGAGCTCGTATGAACCGTCTCCAGTAGGACGAATAATGTAATCATGTTCATCGTGAAGAAACCTGGATCTAGAGTTGCTGTATTTACTGAAATCACCGTAAACCTTCACAGCACCTTTGTCTTTCCATTCTTGATCCGAAGAATTTGACGGCAAACCATCGGCATCTCCTGCATACCAGACAAAGGTTCCTTTGTCGTCGCTTCTGATTTCAGAAGTCTCTTGGCCGTACATGCGCTCACCGAGCCTGTTACTTGGGAATCTGCCTTTTACTTCTCCTCCTTGCTCGTACTTTAATCCCTTGTCCATAGCGGAATACCGTCTATTCGCTTCTCGAATGATTGGATTTGGGTTCGGATTCCGACGTCTATCCATATCAAACTCAGCTATAGAGCTAACAGCTCCAGGGCGATTGTCACGATAACCATAATCTTGCCTAATCAGCAATGGCTCTCGACTTTGAACAGACGACATTCTGCTCGGCTGCGGACGACTGGTTCTTTTCTTTGGTTTTGGCATAGCGCAAATATACTTACTTTTTCTTAGGCGTATTTTTATACAATTGCTTGATAGCCTTTCGAGTAGCAATGTAATTACCCTTTACTTCTTTCTTTTTTTCCCTTACCTCGCTCATAGCACGCTTACCAGCAGCCTTTGCTCTGGGGTCATCGTGTCTCTTGAGGTTTTTAGCCACAGCTTTCTGTCTCTCGACAGCTTTTCTAGCGATCTGTCTGGCTTGTTTGCGTATACCTGGCATAATTACATGTTCTTGTAGACGGTCTTCTTCTTGTTGACCTTCGTGTAACCGTTTTTGGTTACCGTCTTATCGTTAATACGCTTAATAGGGTTACTAGAGTCGGTACCCTTAGCCTTAAAAGTCATCTTAGATTTGCCTTTGCGATCCTTGATCACTTCTTTGCCTTTTACCGCTAGTTTTTGACCGTCTACTTCGACGTCAAATGTGCCTTTACGGACTCTTTTTTTAGCTTTCATCGCTTCTTTTTGTTCTTTTTCTTGATAATCATCAGTTGATGTCTCTGGACATCTTAATAACCCTGTATGCTGCACCTCCTGGTTCGTAAATAGATCCTGCACCTCCTGGTTCGTAAGTAGCATTAACCAGCCATTCATCCAGGACATCGCTAGCCACTCCAGCTTCATCAAAAATCTTGTACAGTGATTCACTGTCTAATGGTTCGTCTGGGTAATTCTTCCTAGCCATTCTATACACATCATCAGCTGCTTGCTTGACTGGTTGTCCAGATTTAACAGCCCCCATTAAAGCCTGAATACCCTTCTTTCCAACAGACTTCAAAAACTGAGGCCCTAATCCAAGCAAGGCTGTAATTGGGTCTTCTGTGCTCTCTACTCTTCCGCTGTAAGAAGCAGGGTAACCAAGCATTTCTTCTTCGTCCTTTCTTTTGGCCATTCTTTCGAATTGATTTCTCTCCATCAAAGCCTCGAAAAGCCTAGGATCTACAGGATTTCTAGTAGCGGTTGACTCGGCTGGTACAGGATCTCCGTTGTATTTTTTAGCTTTCATGATGCAAATATAATAAAACAGTCTTTGCGCCTTCACAGCATTATTAGTTTGATTGACGCTTAGTAGCTTCTGTGTTTTATTGCTTTCCCATACAACAAAAAACAGCTTCTTAGCTTTATCGCTAAACAGCTTGGCGAAGTTACAGCATATTTTTTTAATAATCAAGTCATAAAAACTGGTTTATGTAACCAAACCTAAGCCATTGAGCAACAGACTACTAAAGCAGGTATGTTAGGTGCTTTGTGGATAAGTCTGTTGGTTACTTCTCTCGCCAAAAAGGGGGTAGTCATATAGATCGTGGGGATTCTTCTAACGTATTAACGTTCTGTCGCCGAATCCGAAACCGATTCCCCAAACCCCGTGGGCATAATGCACGCTGGGTTTTAGCAAAACTTTCAGCTTTTTCAAAGCTGCACATAGATTTCCAACTTCTACGAAGTTGAGAGCTGACATCAGTTAAATAACTGATAGTCAGAGGGTTAATCGAGGTTAGTTAGAAACTGGTTGAGGCTAAACTACTTAAGTAGTTCACAACGACCCTTTGACAATCCCCCCTTTAAACCTTTGGTTTAAGCCCTGACCATCAATCCTGAAGGCTCACTTCCAACCGCGCTGAGCATCTCTGATGCCGCTCAGTTGGCTACCAACCGCAGGAATCTCCTACGGAGATCGCAGGAGTTGGAGAAACTAGATATAGAGTAGAATAAGAATGAATTCTGTGAATTCTTATTCTACTCTTAATATCTAACAACTGATGAACAACAACATCAACCACTCCGAGTTGCTGAAAGCAACTAAGAAAGCTGTTAACAGCTTTGTGTTCAACCCTTCTGCTTCTAAGAAGCAGTCTTGTCTCGAAGCTTTAGCTTCGATGGCAGCTTTCATCGAAGCCATCGAGACTCCTTCGGAGTCTGAGACGAAGCCAAAGGCTTCGAAGTCTTCCAAGAAGCCGAAGGCTTCTACGACGAAGCCAAAGGCTTCGAAGTCGGCTTCAAAGTCCAGCCGAAAGGCTGAGATTGAGGCTATTCTTACCTCTGGTAAGAAGCTCAAGAGGTCAGAACGTTCCGTTCTGAATAAGGAGCTTCACCGTCTCCTCCAAGAGGAGAAAGCTGCTTTAAAGCCTTCGAAGAAGGCTAAGAAGTCTTCGAAGAAGACTATTCGACGTCCTAAAAGGACGTCAGCTGCTGGGCTTGAGTTAACTCAAGCTAAGACTGCTACTGCCAACAAAGTTGGCAAAGCTATCAAGACAAAAGTCGTCAACGCAGTTGACGGTGGTGAGGCTCAACCTTTTGAACCTCGTAAAGAGGTTCAGGTAGTCGAACCGAAGGTTCGAAAGAAAGCAAAGATGAAGCTGACTCTCCTTCCAGGAGAGTCGCCAGAAGAAGCTATGGCTCGGCACCGCTCGGCAGTGCTGGAGCGAGAGCGACTGGAGGCGCTTGCGTTGATTGCTGAAAGCAATCCGATGTTGGAACCATCTTTTGCTCCCGCAGTTTAAAACGAAGTTTTAGTTAAACCCTATAAATCAAAGATTTATGAAATCAAATCCAATTTTTGCTTTTGTTTTCACCTTCGGTGAAGACCATGGAGAGTTTCGCTGTAAGCGAAACTTCGTAGACGAGGAGGCAGCCTGCGAGTGGGCGGCTTCGATGTTGAATGGCAGCGAGGTCTGCTATGTGTGCGAGGTCGAGGACGCGAGCTACGTGTTCGAGCCTGCCTGTGAATCGCATACAGCCGTGAGCTGGAGCGCGGACGGTCGGACATGGCAGATGCTCGAAGTCATCGACGATTTCGACGAAGCTATGGAAATCTACCCTAAAGGGTAAAAAATAAATTTGGAAGTTAAGGATTCTTTGCCTTATCTTTGCAGTCGGCAATTCAGCCAAACTCTAAATTTCTAACTCATGCTACAGAGCACCCAAGAGCGCAAGAAAGCGCAGATGGCTTCGGCCTTGTTCAACGATGTTAAACTCCTTGGTTCTACCCTTACCTGCACGGCAGAGTGGGATGACCTGCGCTGCGACGAGCAGATGCGACTTGAGGACTTAATCGGCACTGCCCAATGATGTGGGTGGTGTACGCTGTCATGCTTGCCTTTGTGGTGGGCGTGACCTACGTTGCTGACGAATCATTCAAACTCTAAATTTCTTTTCTATGAAAAACTTTTCTTTCGACGAAGCTATGTGCTTCGCATACGGCAGCACGATGCTGACTGGTGGCTCTTCAATCGGAATCATGGACAACCGCGAGTACTATGTACCCAAGTATGGGTATGTAGTGGGCGGAATCGTACCCGAAAAATCCTGCAAAATGGACAACGAATCGGCTTTCAAGCACACGTATAACCGCTTCTTCTATCAAGCTGAGTTGG
>Ga0208898_1000698_pt1 | contig 24902 bp, 40 predicted proteins | sample VirMetDEL_Mar_4_FD_184513 | JGI IMG/M metagenome (GOLD analysis project Ga0208898, IMG submission 184513) | Aqueous microbial communities from the Delaware River and Bay under freshwater to marine salinity gradient to study organic matter... | ecosystem: Environmental > Aquatic > Marine >...
GCCCATGTTTTATTTACCCTGTTGTCTGCCGCCGCACTAACGGCCAAACTAAACTGCGCCACTACGTCTTGCATAAGCAAAAACGTTTCGGTGTACACGTCTACTAGCGTGTCGGTCTGCTCTTCAATTACTAGGTCTGCTACTATGACTTCATACCTGTACTGCACATATCCGCTGTTAATCTGTGCGCCGCTACAATTGGCATACAACAAAGGGTATTTGTCAACACCTATTTGTTCAATGTCTAGTTCCTGCGTGCTGTTGGTGTGAAACGCCTGTAGAATTTCGTGTGCGTCTACAATCGTGCGAAACGTCAGGTCAATGTCTTTAAGCGTTTCCATTGATTTTTATGCTTTCAGTTAGCTGTAGGTCGATTTCGTAGGCAAGGAAAGTAAACGCCTCAGTAATCAATATACGGCTGACCGCATCCAGTTGTAGTAAGTCCCCGTTAGCCAAGCGGTACATTACTCTGTACCATCCCCATTTATCCCTAAACTCCCGTTTGCCCTCTGATTGTTCCACACTTGTGAATAGAACGGCATATCTATCGCAAAGGTTTCTGCGGTATTCCAAAAAAAAAGCATCGCACCTACGGCCAACGTCATAGGCATTTCACGCATTAACGCCACCCTATCTTCATCAATTGTGTAGTCCTCAATTTTGTAGTGGCCTTTGATATGTTCAATGACGGGTCGATACATGATAGCTAACGCCCTGTCTAGGTTTTGCCATAGGTCGCCCTTCGTGCAGTGCATTTCAAGGTCTACATATTCACCAAAGGTTAGTTTAGCCCAATTCGGTATAAACCCGTATTGGTTGCCTTCAACCTCAAATATCTGTACCAACTCGTAATGTTCCTTTGGTTCTTCCTCTACCCACTTTAGGCGCTGCACAATGTCGTTATAGCTTGCGTTGGTCAGGTAATCTACCTCTAATTCATTCAAATCGCAGAACGCTGTAATCGCTACAACGGCCTTCTCTTTGTCCGTGCGTGCGTGTTCAATGCTCTTTGTGTAGTGTTGGTACTGACCAATAGTAATGTCCTCCCAACTTTCGGGTATCTTAATTTTCTTGTTCATGCTATGACGTAATGGCCTGTGCGGTTGGCTAGTTTATTTAGGCACACGTAACGCGTTGCGTCTACGGCGTGGTTATACAAATCTACTGGTTGTCCCATCAACCTGCCGTCTTTATCGGACTTCCATTTGTAGTTGCGAAACTCTTTGTTGACGTTGACACTATCGGCCTTGACGTACAACTTGCGGCGGCGCATAATATCAATGCCCGCCCGTACTGAGTCTGCACCTTTCTTTGCGGGCTTGACATTGAACCCTTCGCGTCGTAACTCCTCAATGCTTTTTGGTTCGGCGCTGTCGGCAATTACTTCGTCACTGCGCGTTATGCCTACGTCGCGCATATACTGGGCTAAGTCTTGGTTGGTCATACCTGTTTCATACATGACCTCTTCTATATAAATGTCGCCCTGCCTATCGCCTAGAATGTAAACTGCAACAAGTGCCGTCGGGTCAGTAGCGTACCCCCAATCCAAACCATAGGCCAATAGCTTTGCCTGTTCAGGTCTATCCTTGTACGTGTGTGTTACAAAAACATTGTCACGGCTGACGCCCTTCTGACCCAACCCAAACACACGCCAGTAGTTTTCGTCTGTGTCTTTGAGGCGTTCAATTTCCGCAATGGTCTGTGCATTCAGAAACGGGTTGTCTTTGTATGTGCTAATAAAAAAGTTGGCGTCGTCCCTAGGTATCAATTCGTCGTATATGTACGAATACTCCATCGACGGGTTAAAGTCACAAATGAACTTCTCTGTTGTACGCATAAGCAACTGGTACGTTTCGTCCCGCGACAACTCGTTTATTTCGTTGACGTAACAAATTTGTCTTTTGCGTCCTCGTATTCTGTCGGGTGTGTCTACGCTAATAAACTCCCACATATTGCCAAACAAGTAATACGTCTGCTCGGTTTTGTTGTGGTTCTTCTCAGTGTACCAACCCTGACTTGTTAGCACCTCCACAAAGTCACGCAGCACTGACCCGCGCAAACTAGGAAACGTCTTGCGTACTACGCTAATTGTCCAACCTGCATTCGGGTTGGCCGCGCACCACTCAGCCAATACCTGCACACAACTAAACGTCTTGCCACTACGACTGCCGCCTTGGTGTATAGATAGGCGTTTCTTGCAACTCTTTAAGTCGTAGTATGTCTTGGGCTGCGTCACTCTTCCTTGCCCAAATTGCTTTCTTTTTGGTCTGTGCGTTCTAGCACTTCGTCAAACCATGTCGGCGTTGTTGGCTCTACGTCCATGCTTACTTGCAATTCTTGTTGCTTGGGCATAAAGTATGGCATCAACCCGCCAAGTGCTTTTAGGTACTTCTCGCTTGACTCGGTACGCAACGCGTCTAGGGCGTCCTCGATATGCTTGACCTCGCCGTTCATAATAGACACGAACAACGCCCGCGCTTCGCTGCTCACTTTATCCTGCGCCCCCTTTGGTCTACCCTTTGGGTTGCCGCTTTGTCCTTTCTTGAATGGCATTGTTTCTAGTTGTTGTTTACAATACGCTACCTAGCGTGTAACGTGCCACACTTGTCTTACCTCCCCACCTGTTAGGTACGTCTACCATAGTCATAGGTACGTCGTAACCTTCTCTTCGTAATGTGTGAATGGTTGCAGATAGTCGTGTGTTGCCAAGGTCTTGAATGGCTTGCAGACTGGTTATGCTTTTGTGGTTCTGTAGGTACTCCAACAAACGCGTTTTGTGTGTTTCCTTTTTCATTCTTCTAACTTGTTTTTATAGTGTTGTATGATTCTCTCTGTTTCGTTTTTGTAAAAGTCTTTGAAGTTTCCGCGTTCTTCCATCTTCCAAAACTTGAACAAGACATTGCGCAACCTTTGACTCTGTGTCTTTGGTTCGTCGTATAGGTCTAGTTCAATTGCGTCTAGTTCTTCTAACTCTTCCTTGGGCATCGTTTCTTGTCCTCTAAAATACAAAATACCAAAGGTGTCTAGTTGGCTGTCAATTGTACTTACCTCGTTTGTTGACAATTCCTGTGTGACAAATCGCAGTGTGACCGACCTGTCTTTACGGCGTTGGTAGCCGTCCAGTTGTGCCGCGTACATTATTCGCATGACGCCTCGTAAACTTGTTCTAGTTTCTTCAACGCTGTGACTAAGCACGTGCCGCAGTTAGTGAACTTCCTGCGTTGTCCGTACACCTGTTCCCACACATTGACCAATTGGATTTGTTCGGGTTTACGCAATCTTCCGCTTTTCCATGCGGGTTGCAAAATAGTTTCCCATTTCTCTTTGCTTTCGTCATCCATCAGTTGCGCGTACGGAAACAATTTGTTTAACGCTTCCTGACGTTCCTTGCATCCGCAGTCGTCACCCGCTACTGCCTTAACCACTTTATCAATACCTGTTGCCTCAGTCACTTTAGCAATGGTATCGCCTAGCCCCTTACTCGGTGCTTTTTTCTTCTTTGTTGTTCGTGGCTTGCGCTTCGTTGTGCTTTTGGATTTTGCGCTTGGCTCTTCTAATGGCTTTGTGGATTGTGTTTTTGTTGATTCCTGTTGCATCGCTTAGGGTTTGTAATGTGTGTTCGTGTAAATAATAGACTTTGAAAATTTCGCGCTCAAACCAAGGTATGTCGGCAAGCACTTTGTTAATGGCTGCCACCTTGTTCTTAATCGTCCTCGTCATTGTGTCCTCTGTTTCCTGACTATACACTAAGAATTGAACGTGGAAGTCTATTGTGTTGTCCTCTATTTCTTTGTGTTTCTTGTATTTGTAGTAGAACCTTGTCGTCTTGCTAAACGCGTTAATCTTTAGAACCCTCGCAATGTAGTACCATAGTTCGCCACGCTCACACATTTCTTCGTACTTGCCTGTCGTGTCTTCCAGTAACCAAATGCAGGTGTCATGAAAAAGGTCGTCGCCCAAAGATTCGCCTACATACATTCGGCACATATCCTGTAGCTGCTCGTACGCATCAACTAGAAATTGCTCAGTGCAGGCGGTACAACTCACAACTCGTCCAATAGTTTTTTGTAGTGCTTGCGCATATCTACTATGTCCTGTAAACTATACTTCTTTGTTTCTTTGCTCATGTTGTATATGCGCTCGGCTGTGCCCTTGCCATACTTAGCGTCCAACGCTAGTCCATATTTATAGTTTTGGTTGCTATCGTACAAATTACATTTTGGGCACTGGGGCAAAACATTGACTAAACCTTCTTCGGGCACGTGCAGCCAACGCGTACTATAACATGACCGACTCATAAAATGCCCCGCGTGCATAGACTTGACTTCGCGCTGAACGCCACACGTCACACAAGTACAAAGGCCGTACTTATCGGCGTGAAACTTTCGCACGTATTGACTGAATACGGCGTCTAGTTTTTTTACTTCGCGTGACTTACTCACAATCTACAATATAATTACTCCGTGCCTAGGTGTTTCTTGACGCGCTGACCCAACCCACTATTCTTTGGCTTATCGGGTGTCGTGACCTTCAGTTGGTCAACCGCTTCGCGTACTGGTTGTGACTCGCCTAGGTCATGCTTTAACCTATCGACGTGTTCATACTTCCTGTTTTGCATTTGCCGTTCAAGAATTGGTGCGCGTACTTCCCCCTCATACCTGCGCAACGCGTCAAGTATTTCGGCGGTCTTCAATCGTTCGTATAGCTTACCCATTTTGCCTTGAATAATCATGTCAAAACAAGTTCGCACCTCTTCCAATTTCAATGCAGGGAAATCTTCTACAATGGCTCGACAAGTCATAGTCAACTCTTCGTCTGTTGATAGGGTCTTGTTTGCGTCAACCATTTTGCACAATCTACCTACCTCTGTTACCAACCACAACCGCACGCCCTTCTCATGCACTTCGTCTACCTTCATAGCCGACTTTATGTTTGTGCCCTTTGTCCAAGCGTCCGTAGGTGTGACCCCTGCAATCTCACCCATTAACAACGAAGTCGATTGCTCCGTCAGTTGTGAAGTTGCCCGCGTCAAACCCGCGTGACTTTTGTTTCCATTGTTCTGCATTGCGTTTCCAGTTTCTAGCGGCGGCCTGCCAGTCCTTTATAGATTTGCCGCGCCCTTGTTTCCATCCATTGCTTTCGTAGTAGTCAACAAATTTATCTGCTTCGTGTGTGTCCAATCCCAATTCATTAAAGTAGATATACACTTCTTGACGTGAATTTGGCTTTGCCCTACTAACTTGTTTTCTAGGTTGTTCTCTACTTTGTATTCTATGTAGACATTTTGGCGACCCTGCCTCGCCATTTTGTCTACCCTGCATAGACAAATTGTCTAGTCTGCTTAGACACTTACGCACCCTGCCGTCTGTCTTTACTTCTATTAAGTCGCGTTCTTTCAATTCCGTTATAGCCCGCGATACGCTGCGTTGGCTTACGCCGTACTCCCGTGCTATCGTTTCATTGCTCTTAAAGAAGTACGAATGGTTGCCTGTAAACGAATGTATATCTGCCCACAACAATTTAGCTATTGCACTCATGTGTGTATTCAGTATTTCCACTGGTAACCACAACCCCTTAAATTGTCGGGTTACCTCGGCAGGTACTTTGTCGTGTTGCATCTTTTGTTTAGTTCTTCTCCTAATGCCCTGATAAGGTGACTATACTTAGAAGTCAGGTTTACGTCTTTCTTATTCTCTTGGTAGGCAAACCTAATCAATAGGTGTTTACGCCACTGCTTCAGTTCTTCAACCCCCATTGTTGATATGTCTAAGGTCGCTTTCACGCTGTTGTATAATTTCTAAAATAGTGTTTGCATCTAATCCCGTTTGAACTACCATGTCTTCCAAGTGGTACAGAAAGCGTCGCGGGTCTTGTTGATACCAACGTGCCGCCGTCCTCACTCCTAATCCAAGTTGACGCTCCATGTTTGCCTGTGACCCATAGTATTTTTTGATAAATGCGTTAAATGTCAAGTTCATCTTTAATCATATTCAATGTGCCTATAAGGTGCATCGCGCCTTCAGCAACTTTGTTGCAATAACTTTCCCAATCTTGGTGGTTGGCTGCTCCCTGTAATGAAGTCACGGCCAACTGCATAGCCCAACGTACGTCGTCTTCGTTTACGCTATCTGCTAAATACTCTCCGTTAATTAGTACCATTAGAACGGCAAGTCTTTATCGCCGTGTGCAGGTGCATCTACGGGCGGTATGTTTTCTGTTGACACGGCTTGCGCACGTTGCGAAGTCTGTTCTTTGTAGATACCTCCCCATGTATCGAAGTTGTCGTGCATTGACTTCAGGTGTTTAGCTACTCCCCAAATGTCATACAACGTTACTTTGTCGGGCGCTGTCGTACCATGAAACAGATATTGCTGCGCTTCACGTATAGCCCACTGGGTGACAATGCTTTCTTGCCTTTCTACATTGTGGCCTTGCGCCTGTCGTGGTTGCTGTTGTTTTTGTGTGGCGTAACCTGCCTTGTCTAGGGACAACCGCACCCCGTATTTTGTGTGTTTATGACTCTTAACTACTACCTCTTCGCCGACCGCCCAACGGGTCATAGTCTGTGCTGACACCTCACCTACCAATCCATTTTCTAGAATGCAATCAAATCGGTGGTAGGTTGTGCCGTCTTTGCCTTGGTCTGTACCTGTGTGTGTCAGGTGTTCAATCTTTGTCGTTTCCATCGTTTCAGTTTAGGTTAATTTCTTCTAGGTAATCAGTGTATAGTTTCCCTTTTGTTACTATCAATCCTTTGTGTCCAGTATTAACACGTGGGTCTTTGCTGTCGTACTCCCATAGTTCGTCAAGTGTCCACAACTTGCGTTTGCATCGTAGGTCTATGTATTCATCAACTTCGTTGCGCAACCCCGTCACCCACTCTACAAACTTGTTTCCGTCTTGCGTCAGGTATTGTATTTGGTACGCTTTCATCCGTAGTTCTGTTGAATTGATTTTTGGAACTCTGACCATAGCGCGTCAAACTTGCGCTTATACTCTTCCATGTCGCGCACAATTTCTTGCGACGTAATGTGTGCCGTCCATGCGTTGTAGTCCTCCGCAGGCGTATCGGGGTACGCCGTGCTGCGCACCCCGTTTGGCTTCAGTTTACTTTTCATTCGTGGAAGGGTTCGTGTTCATTTCCATCTTAGTGCATAGTACCACTGCGCCTACAATGTGTTGACCCAACATAGCCGACGCGAATACGTTTGGCTTCAACCCCAATAACAACCCCTCTTCGTTGACGTAACAATCGCCGTATGGAGAAGAAACCAATTGAATGTAACCGCCTACGGCTTCCTGCAATGTTTCCAACTTGTCGTTTGGCAGCAACGTAATGTCGGCGTTTTCGCTAATTCTGTACGTGTAACTCATAGTGTTTTGTTTGTTTAACTGACGCTAATGTACGGCAATGTACGCAATATCCAAACGTTGCTTATCAACAATTGTTCGTGCAAAACAGAAAAGGCCGCCCACGTTTGGACGGCCTCACCTGTTGGGAGAATAAAACACTATGCGCTTATCAGATGCCTAGACAAGCGAATGCAATGTACACAACCTAAACTACCCTGCCAACTTAAATCGCTTCTTCTACCCAATCATTCCATTTGCCGCCAGTGTATTCTACGACCCACCACCAACCACCTAAACGCGGTTGCCCAAATCCTTTTTCTGTTTCCCATCCACTAAACCCGTCGCCTAGTTTTTTGTAGCTGCCGCAACGTACGTGGTGGGTAGTTCGTAGGTGTCGTTCCATTTTGCGCGTCAACCTTTCAACGCTCATAGGCACATACCATTTGTTGTGGTCGTGACCACGTAGTAAAATGTCCGCGTCAGGGTATCGCGCGGCGTCTATATCCACGCCCAACACACCTTTACTTCGTGGCGCGTTGCCTCCGTACCCGTGGTGGTAGTGCATCAAATAACTTCGTTGTTCGGTGCGGTACGCAAATCGCCAACGTACCCAACCCGCATAACCTCCTAACTCTATACTACTCCCGACGTGTTGTAGTCCGTTTACTACTCGTTTGCTTATGTCCGTGTGCTGTCGCTTGCGTACGTTTGTTTCGTGGTTGCCCTGCACATAGATAGTTAGTAGGTCTTTGTACGGCTCTAAAAACTTAACCGCATCGTTGACTATCAAATCAAAATAGTCTTGCCCTCTGTACTCAGGGCGTAACCCTGCGGGCAATGTATTGCGTGGGTCGTATTTACCACCCATCGCGTCAAGGAAGTCGCCGTTTAGAAAGATAGCTGCGTTACGTTCACGGGCTAGTTCTAAATGTTTCTTCAATAATTTGCGGTCGCACTTGGTGCTGTCAAAATGTACGTCGCTTAGAAATAGCGTGTACGTTCTTTCGCCTGCCTCAACTTCCCTCTTTACGCCGTGTACATTCCGCGCGTGTATTTGTATTGGTATGCTCATAGAATGACAAACAGATTGGTAGGACACCGACCGCGCACAGAATAACGTGCGGCCAAGTTGCCCCAACCTCCGTTATTTCTGTACACGCTGTCAGTACAATAACGCCGCCTATAGTCCGCTTTGCTGACCAACGACGTAGGTTGCCTTTTGTCTTGAAAATTTCAGTTAGGTCAAGACGTGACAACAAAGACGCTAGGTTAGTCTTCACTCTTCTTACGGCGGTCGCCAGTAATTGCGGTAATCAACACGTCAATATACCCGAAGATTTGGTTGTCGGTTTCAGTTGGTGTCAGGTTGACAATAACTTTTACGAAGGCCATAAGGCCGACTACCAAGGCCAACCAGTTTTCTGCGATAAACTCACTCATGATTTGTAATTAAAAAATTGTATTTGTCTGCGACCTCAAACGAAGGGCACGCTTTTTTAGCGTATTCGTTGTGGCCGTGGATTGTAAGGTGTTGGCCGAATACCATGCGTAGACTCTGCACCAACTTAATGAATGCTATGTCCTGTATCGGCGTCATTGTGTCTTTTGGTTTGTTGTCCTTATCTACCCCACCAATGTAACACACGCCTATGCTGTCGGCGTTGTGGCCGCGTGTGTGCGCCCCTGACTTTTCAATTGGTCTGCCCTTTTCTATTGTGCCGTCAAGCCATATCACATAGTGGTAACCAATGTCTGACCAATTGCGCGGCGGGCTAGTATGCCATTGACGTATAGTGGCAACGTCAAAGTGTGCGCCTTCAATAGTGGCGCTGCAATGCAATATAATGCGGTTCAGTGACCTCACTCCACTTTGTTTTTAGCTAGTAGTAGCTTTATCTCATTTACGCCGTCCATCAATTCGCGTAGAATCTTAGCTACGTTCTCCTCATTCTTTTCTAACTGGTACAATCGTGACTTAACCTTCGTCATATCTGTGTGCAATTTGACGTAGGTAGCCAGTATGCCCGTCGCTCCACTAAGTGCTACACTAATCAATTCCTGTGTCATGGCTCTACTACTCTTAGGCGTGTTTCAAGGTCTTCAATCTTAGCGGCCATTTCTTCTAGAATAGGTATCAAAATTTCCGAATCTAGAATGTCCAACTTAGCGTCGTCAGTTAAGGTGTCGATACGTGTGCTCATTGTTGAAATAGAATTGTAAAAGACACATTGCCCATAGCTTGGTTCATGTTGTTTTCTAACCAAAACGCATAAGTTGAACCTTCAGCCATGCCCGCCGCAGCCGTAAATTCAAACGTCGTTTCCATACGCGACGCGTAAACGGGCGTCGTAGTAATCGTTTCCTTGTCCGTAGTTGTGTTATCTAACGCCACTTGTCGCAAGGTCAAACTTAACGTCCCGCTTGTCGGCGCTGTGTATTCATGTCTTAAAATAACCTTCAGCAATTGACCTGCATTAGGCATGGCTAATTTGTTGCTACGTTGTAACGTAGTGTATTCTGTTTCTGTGTTGCCTACGGGCAAGTACACGTCACGAAGGGCATTATCAAAAAATGACCCAACGACGACACACTTGTTTTTTAACGACGACCCGAAATTGGTTGTCGTAATTTTTTTGCTACTTCCTTCAGCCGAATCAGTCGTGTCACTGACGTCGACAATCATAAGAAGGTCGCCTTTTGCCGCCTCTGTTATTGCGGTTAGGTCGGTTACTTTTTTGTTTGCCATTGCTGTAGGTATTGACTCAACTTCTCAAAGTTTGCCACCTGCGACTTGCGGGGTTTATGGTCGCCAGTTGATAGCCGACAAGAACGCTCGTCGTTGGTTGTCGGGTACTTTGGTTTCGTAGACATTTAGGTTTTGAAAATAGTTACGCGTCGTCGGGTGAATGTCGTCCTCTGTGTTTGTTTGGTACTCAGGGTACAACTCTGTGTGGTGTCTAAGACGTTCAATCAAACGTTCGCGGTAGAACATAGCCATGTCTTCAGCGCGGTCTAAAACAAGTTTAATGTCTGAAATACTAGCGTTACCTCCCTGCTCAGTGTCGGGCAAGGAAATTGTGTTGTTGGCAAATCGTAGGCGCAAACTATATGCAACCTCGACAAAGGCAAATTGAGTCAAGGCAGGCAAGATGTAATCAACCAACAAGGTCTTGTATTGCACATTTTGTTCTTGGTCAATTTCATTGTTTGTTACCAGTTGCTTTAGCTTCTCGTCTAGCTGTGTACCTAGAACGGGCAAAATATGTCTGTCCTGTGCCAGTACAATTTGTGGCTTTAATAGGTCGTCGTCAACACTTGAACCAATTGTAGTGTCACGCTTCAAGCGTGCGGTACTCAAATACATTACGGCCATTACCTTACTTTTTCCATGTTTACATTCAACGACAAATTGTAGTCGTCGGCCATTCTAATTACGTCTTGCCGCAAGTCGTCTTGACCACGCCACCTATTACCCATGTATTGAATGGCAACGGCGCGGTCTGTGCCGCGACCCACTGCCCACACACTGACTTCGTGGTTGCGTAGGTTACGCGCCACTCTGTCGCGGCGCAATCCACGTAGTAAGTAAAGGTCACTAATCATTGCTTGTCAATTGGTGCAATTGCTTCGTCACCTTTTTGTACGACGTACGGGTTGTTACCTACCTTGTCCATCACATCTTCAAACTGACCTGCTACCAAGGCGTCCCATTCGGCTTCGGCCTCTTCGGTGTCGGCAAATTTGTATTCAGGGTCGTAGATGAAAATGTTTCGTTGCCACCCGTGGTAGCAATTCTTACCCCCTGCCCACTCAAAAATATCGTAACTGCTCTGACCCGCCGCCGCGAATTGTCCGTTTTCTCCCGCGTCGCTCATGTCTTGAATGTCCTCAAATCGGTACATGACACCCGAATCACTTAGCCCCATCATTTCTACACAAAAGTCGCGGCTTGCTCCTTTTGGTGTGGCCTTACTAGCTTTGAAGTAAGAATAGCGGACGGCAAACAAATTACCTTGCGGGCTTACAATATCGCCGTACTCTGAAAAACTTTCAATGTCGCTGTATGATTCAAGGTTGAACTGCCTGTAGTTGTGCAGTCGCTTGTCTACAGACGTGTCTGTTACTACCTCGGTCTTGACCAGTGTGAACATTTCCATAGGTAGCGGGGCGTTCTTGTCTGACAAATGTGACAACCACGCTTTGCCGTCTTTTTCGCTAATGCGCTTGGGTTTGCTCAATTGCGTTTCGTCCTCTACCTCTGTCGTTTGTTGTTCTTCTTCGGCCACCTCTTCTTCTACAATTCCAATTGCATCGACGCCTTGAATAAACAATGCTTCAGCAACTTCAGGTGTAAACTGCAACATCTGTACCAAGAATACTTTGGCCTGCTCCTCGGTAATAATGCCTTCTTGTACCTTGACCAACACTTCGACGGCACTTGCAATCTGTGCGCCGTTATAGCTTGCCTCTTTGTCTGCGGCTGTCGCATCGCTGCGCACATCCTCAAAGGCCAAAAATGACGCGGGTTGCAACTTGTCAAAGTGCAGGTCTAGCGTCACACCCATAGCCGACAACATAGGGCGCAGCCCCTTAATAAAGGTTTCTTGCATAGGACGTACGACAAGGTTGTGAAACAACTCGTACGACTCTTTCATTTCGTCGGCGTTGTTTCCAAACCCTCCGCCTTCACCACGCAATCCAAACAATAGAGGACTAGTTACGCGGTGTCCTGACAACACCTGCGTCACAATCTGTTCGCTATAAAACGCGTATGTCTTTTGTGGGTCGCTAGGTTGAAACGCCTCAAAGGTTGGTGCGTCGTCGCCGCTATCGCTGTATGTAATCAGAAACTTGCCTGCGTTACTTGCGCTACCAAACTTGTCATAGATAAGACGCTCTAACTTTTGGCGCTCTTCGTCAGACGGAACGCCCGAACGGAAGTTGATAACCATGCTAGGAAACAACCCGTTCTCTAAACTGCTGCTGTGAAACTCGGCAATCTGTCGGTCTGCGTCAATCCAACTTAGCGCACCAATGTAGTCGGGCAACCCATAGTAAAACGACTGCGGGTTGTACATCTTAATTTGTACAATAGTGCTTGCCGCTGTGCGGTCAGTGGTACTAAATGCGGGTATCGGTTGCGGCGGGTTTTGTCCTACGGACGTCCAGTCGGCGCTGTAGTAATATGTATTTACCTCGTCGTTGTCGTCGGCTTTACCTGCTCTTACATTGGCGGCGGGTACGTGGTGTACCTCGACAATCTGTGTTCTATCCTTACTCCAAACTGGGTTCAAGAAACATTGCCCGTACAACTTCAAATCGTACGCCGCACGCTTCAAACACGTTTCGTCACCAAAGACTTGTTTGACACGTAGCCATTGTTCAATATGTTTGTCTTTGTGTGTAGCTTCAAGGCCATGCCCGTAAATCATATCGGCTACTCCCTTGACAATTGCGTTGTGCATACCACTGCCCAACATTAAACTTTCAAGGTACAGAAACCACATATTGTCTTCGCCCGCGTCTATCCATTCGTGGCGGTTGCTTTCTTCAAATACGGGCGACGGCGTAGTGCCGTAAGGCATAACGCTCAGGTTTAACTTATCCATTGTACACTACGTCAGGTGAAGGGTTAGTGGTATAGGTATTGTAAGGTTTCGGCTCAAACGCATTTTTGCCGTCGTATCGAAGGTACATTAAATGTCTTGCCTTATCCGTTGTCCCCTGTTTAATGTCTACCCTGTACATACCTATTTCTAAATTTCTTAAATCTAGGTTAAACGACACGGCGCGGTCATTGACCTTTACATTTGTGCCGTTTTGCGTCGTCGATTCTTTCGTTTGCAGATTTACCATTTCGGCAGTAATAGCCGTTTCACTATCGTATTCTGCAATGTGTACCTGAATGGTTGCCGCAGTAGTGCCGTGAATGAATTGTAACATCTATCTAACAATATAAGTATGACCACAAAAAAGGGGGCACGCAGCCCCCTTTCTTATATCTACTAATTCGATTATTCAGTAATCGTAATTTCGGTGTCCTCGAAGTTTTGGAACGGCGCAGCGGCAGGCGACGCGGGTGTGCCTCCAATCATGTCGTAGAACGCGATTGATTCGCGGCCTGTAAACACAATCTGCATACCATTCTTATCGCCCATAGCTTGCCCTGTGCTGATTGTACCTGACGTCACGTCCATGCCGTTCTTGCCTCCCAACAACAACAAGTTACCTTGGTTGTCTTCAACAACAATTTGTGGACGGCCATAGGCCAAAAGACGCAGGGTGTTTGCGTCGGTGTTCGTCAACTTAATGAAATCGACCGTGAGAACTTGCTCAAAGTAAGTAGTACCTGTCGTCGGGTCTGACGTCACGTTAATGTCCAAACTAGCCATTTCGCGTCGCAACTGGAAGTAGTACAAACCAAAAGCGGTCTGTGTTGTCCCATCCGTTCCGTACGCTGAAATTGCTGTAATTTCATTATCTGCGTTAATAGTGGTGTTTGTGTTGTTGTACCACTCGTCGTAGTTGTGAATGTAGATACCCTTAATACCACCCGTAGCGTCTTTGCACGAAGTGCCCCGACCTGATGTAATATCGCAACTCATGTCTTTACGGGTTTAAGTATTACGCAGGTGTCCAAGTGCCACCAATAACTACGTCTGCGGCAATGCCTGAAGCACAACCCAAACCAAACTGCATGACCACACGCACGTTATCGCTGCCGTCGTACTGGTAAACTGGAATGTATTGTGCATCAATCAGGTCTGTCATAAGGTTAGAACCAACGACCAAGTTCTCAGTCTGTGCCAACACAATAGCGTCGTCAAACATACCTGGACACTCAGCAATTGCAATCCCGAGGAAGTTCAATTGACCGAACGCTTGGTTGGTAACCTGTGCGTTGTAACCTGTTCCAACTGAGTCGCCTGAAGTCAAGGCAGAACCACCCGCTGTTGCCAATGCTTGGCGGTACAACGCGGCTGTCTTAGAAGATACAAAGAACTTCAGGTCGGGCTTGGCCAAAATTCCAGACTTATCGGCAGCGGCTTTTTGGTACACTTCGCCAAATGACGCAATAACGTTAGTTGCGCTCAATGACGCAGCGGTAAACTCTGTGTAGGTTGCCCCTGCGCACGCTGAATTAGACAATCCGTCTTCGTCAAATGTTCCGTCGTTAGACAAGAAACCTTTAGTGAAGACTGACCCGCCTTTCCAAATCAGGTTCTCAACGCTTTCGGCTGTCTTAGCTGCGGTTTGTTCCATAACGAAGGCGCGGAACTCAGGCGTGCCCCAATCGCTTGTAGCGCGTGAACCACGCTGCGACACCCATGAAGGGAGCAACGTACCACGGCACAACTCCTCGTTGACTTTAAGGTCAGTCAAAGTCAACACAGACTCGTTCAGGGTAACGCTATTGCCGTCTTGGAACGCGCAGTTTGCGCCCTGAATAATGTCGTCTGCAATAGACGTCGTTTGAATGACGGCCTTGTTTGTAATTCCGTCCAATGTGCGGACGTAGTTCTTAGCAATTGTATCGCCCGACTTAACGGCAGGCGCGACAAATGGCAACACCAAATCACCTGCATAAGTAGGTGCATTCGGCGTACCAAAATTTGGATTCGCAAACGCCCGACGACGTGTGCGGTTTAGTGACCTGTAGCGGTTCATTTCATCAATTTATTTACCATGTTAGAAACGCGCTCCTTTACGCTGTTGCCTTCGGCTTGCAGCGCACCCGTAGCGACTGGGGCGTTTTTGTGTGGGTTAGCACTCAACTTTTGTGCAGCGGGCGCAGAACCCAACTCTTCAAGTTGCTTACGCATCAACGCAATCTGACGGCGCTGACGTGCAATAGTGTTGCGTTCACGGCTCATTTCCGTACGTTCCGTGCGACCACGGCGTGCTGCCCGACGCTTGCGGAACTCCGCGCGGTCTTCGCGTGACATACGGCTGTAGCGCGAACGACGTCCGCGACCCATGCGTGACTTGCGTTGGCGTGACGCCTCCACCTCTGTAGCTTCGGCAGGTGCTTCGGCAGGTGCTGCCTCTACCAAATCCATAGCCATTTGGTGTACGGCCTCGGCTTGTTCTGCGTTGAGTCCCATTGCGGTCAACGCCTCGACCAATGCAGTTGCAGGGTCGGCGGCAGGCGCTGCTTCCGCAGGCGCTGCTTCTTCTTCAAACTTCCTTTTGAACATTTGTTTGTTATTAAAAATTAGATGCCCTGTTTTATAGGGCTTCGTTTATTCATCAATACCCATCAAAAATTGAAGGGTCGTCTTTGACAATTACGTCGTTTAGTTTATCGGCCAATGGATGCCCCCATTCTTCAAGAATCAAACACCCGACAATGGATGCCCCGTAAATGTCCCAACGCAAGTCTTCCGCAATTGCCTTAGCGTACTTGTAGGTATCATATCCGCCGTTGTAATATGGCTCTAAAACTTTGGCTGCGACGTTGTAATTCACGTCCTCGAACAAGTCAAAAACCATGTCAATAGCCATTTGGTCGCTTGTCATTTCGTCCGCGTATTCGTTGGCTAATCCAACTTCAGCACGTGAAGCAATGTCTGTAATTTTTCTCATTTCACCCTAACGTTATTGTACCCGTAAATTTCATACAATTCGCCAAGCAAGTCGTCTAGTTCATACTCGTCAAGTGGGTACGTTGTAATCTGTACGTTGTATTTGTTTGTGTACTTGTATCGGTCAACATAGGTGTCTAAACCTGCGTTGTCAATGTCGCTCTTGACGTCCGTTAGGTCGTCGTGCTCCACAATAATAAATTCAATTCGTGCCATTTTATCTGCTTGCGTCCCGCACTTCGATAACGTCAAACCCTGCGCGAATAAGTGCCGCGTCAATTTCGTCTACGTCAGTCCAGTTCATGTTTTCCAAGTAAAGCCAAACGTCATTGAAATACTCTTCGGTGTAAAACGACCCACGCATTCCAATCGTGTTGTCTACTACGTCTTCAACGTCAACCCAATTTGCGTCGGCTACTACAATGATTGCGGTGGTAATTGCCATAACGTTGTGGTTTAGATGTAACGTTCTCCAAAGGTTTGTTGCAACATATCAAACAATTTGTTGGTCGCGTAGCTAGACAATGCGTCAAGTTCGTTGCTACTTGCGTCGTCCAACATTTCCTTCAATTCGTGGATGTATTCGACGTACAACAAGTCGTCGGCAAACGAAACGTCATAACCCAAGTCGTCGCCGTTTTGTGCGGCTCGCTCAATTTCTTTCTGCAGTTCCTTTAATGTGTACATTGTGTGGTTTTAATAATTACTTGAGTCCCAACGTAGATACTCTTCGTCTAGCCAAGCCAAGACTTCATCAATCAAATCCTGCTCGCTGCCGTCCAAATAATCTGCCGCCTCAAATAGAAGGTCTGTCGCTTTCTCATACCCATCCCACCCGCGATTGTTCAAAATTTGGTAGGCGGTAATGACCGCAAAGTAGGCGTCACCATTAGGCAATTCGTCTGCGATTGTTTCCAACCCATCAAATCCCTCTCGATTTAGAATATCCATTGCTTGTCTGCCGTTCATAACGTTGTGGTTTAGATAGGTGTGTACTCTACAATAATTTGAAAGCTATACTCTCCCATTCCTAGTTCAGTATCGAAAATATCCAGAATGTAACCCACGTTGTCGCGTATTACGTCCTTAATGTCTTCGGGGTCTGCGGGTTCAATGCCCTTGTTCTCAATGTAGCACTCTGCAAGCATTGACCTTTCGTCAAGGTAAAAGTCGAAAAAGTATGCCCCGCCACTGAAGTTGCGGTCAAGTTCCTTACACGCTGACGTTAGGTCTTGTTCTAATTCTTTGCCGTTGTAATATCCCATATCGTTGTGGTTTACAATAAGGTAAATATGAAGTCCACATATCCGTCGCCCGTTGACGCGTGAATTATATCTGCTCCCAAGTCATCCGCAAGGTCTTGCGCATAAAAAAGAACGTCCTCCTCATCGCCACGCACAACACTTGTTCGCACCTCCACATCTACGTCGCTGTCAACAACCAAGTCGTCATATCCAAGAATTGAAGGGTGTTCTTGGTACGCGTCAAAGAAACGCTTTTGAACGGGGTTTAATGCCCCGTACTCTCTGCTACCATATCCATACATATCGTTGTGGTTTATAGAATTGTCGCTTCGTATTCACCCTGCATATCAATTGCGTCGGCAACCTCAAACAATAGGTCTTCATACTTCATCCAGTCGTCGCTGTCTGCGCTAACCTGAATTTCGATAAGGTCGCCGAAATTGTCAAAGTCGTAATTCTTGTCGGCCTCTTGCATAGACACACCCACTTCGCTAAACGCGTCATACACGACGTCGGTCATATCAATAATGCGGCCACCTGCTACTTCTAAAATCATGTCTTAATGGTCTGTAATGTCAATGAAAATATCGTTGCCGTCCAACATAACATGAGGAACTAGATAACTAAATTCTCCAAGGTATTCCTCTAGCACAACTGACAACTCACTCATGAAATCGTCAAGGCGTCGTGGATGATAAGCTACTGGTTCGTTATTGTGCAAGATGCCGTAATCCTCAATAACCACGGACGTGTACCTACCACGCGAATCATAATCGACCCTTCCGTCAATGTGGTACAAGTCCATTACGTCTGACACCAACGACATAATGTATTTAATTTGGGTCGTATTCATATCGTCGTGGTTTAGCTGTATTGTTCCAGTGTTCCAATAGCAAGCAACAACTGGTCGATGTAGACTTGCATATTTCTGTCGGCGTTATCGTACGCCTCTGACAAATAGTCGCGTGCCTTATCTAGGTCGCCGCGCTCTGACGCTTTGCTTGCGTCCATCATTGGGTCGTAAACAGACGACACCAACTCAGGGTCAACGTTCAACGCAATTTCGCTAATGGCTTCAGCCAGTCCTTCGCCGTTTTCACCCCACGCGTCAAGGTTGTCATCAATAATGTTTTGTGCTTGTCTTTGTGCGCTCATGCTTTGTTGTTTTACTGCGCTCAATGTAGCACTTTTACGCTGTTTAGCCATACTCTTTGCGTATCTGTTTTTCAACAACGCCTTGTAGTAATTGACTTTCATAGCGTCCAACTCTACTGGTTCGGCCTCTGTTACCTCCTCTTCCTTCTCTTCAATTGCCTTTACTTCCCCGTCGTATTCTACCAATACCCCGTCGTACACTTCCAGTTCTACGCCCGCCTCAGTTTGGTATGTGCCGCTATCAATGCTTGTAGGTTCACCTTGTTCGTTCAATGTGTACACCTCGCACCCCGCGCTAAACTCTTCGCTTTCTGTTACAAGCACATCGCCGTTAGTCAAAGTCGCTTCAGCGTAGAAGTTGCGGCCAGTGACTTTGTTGTATAGCGTTTGCCAAAACGTCGGCTTCTTAGGTTGCGCCTTACTTAGCTTTTCTAGCTTGTCCAAGAAATAACCTTCAATGCTTAGGCCGCGTACATCGCCCGACTTAATCTGTTGCCATACTTCGTCGTTGTCAACTTTCGCGCGTACCATCCATGTGCCTTCGTTCAAATCGTTAAACCCATACAAGTTGGCTTTGTCCATCTTTGGGTCTTGGACAATCCACGACTCTACAACGCTGACACCCTCGACGGGTTCGGCGTGTTCGTATGTGTGGTTCAAATTGCGTTGCGACTTCATGTACAATTCGCTCGCCAGTTTACACGTTTCCTTGCTGAAGTAAACGTCGTATTCTTCGTTATTGGCTTCGTCGTAACGTACAATCTTAAAGTCAGGGACAAGTGCAGGTGCAATCAATGTGCGCTGCTCTTCATCAACTTGCGCTAATTGTACTACCCGCGACTTGCCTTGTTCCTTATTAAAGGCGACCCAATTGACTTCAATTGCAGGTTCTTTGACCAACGAAATTGCTTCGACACCAAATGCGCCTTCGGCTTCGTCAATTAACAACTCAATCAGTTTGCGGCTCATCACTATTCAATATAATCTGTTTACAAACTTGCGTTCTGTACAATGTTTCCGTAATCGCTTTCTTGCCCCTGTACATCGGACAAAACAACGTATGACCTAAACGACGTGGACTGACCACTTCCGCCTGTAAACTCATTACTAAAGTCTTCAGCTAAGTTAGGGTCTAGTACATTCTGCGGCGGCCTTGACCCGCCACCCCCGCCGCCTGCGCTTGGCGAAGGTATGTTGGCGGCTTTCGCTTCGTTCATAATGCTTTTGATTTGGGCAAACCCTGCGACTACTGCCCCAACCATAGTTGCAATATATATAGGCAAAGTAATTGGCGCGGCGGCAGTGGTGGCTGCGGCGGCTGCTGTCGCCCCTTGAATAGCGTTAGCCAAGGCCATACCCTGCTGTAGCAACACCTGCGTTATTGCCAACCTGCGTTCACGTACTGCCGCCTCTTCCTGAATGCGTGCAATTTCTTCGTCTGACGCACCACGTAGTTTTGCGTCAATAATGGCTGACTCCGTTTGCGCATCGCGCAAGTCTTGCAAACTATTTAGCGCATTACTAGTTGACGCCACAAAGTCTTGCACGGCGTCAAACTTTTGTTGCTGTATCGCTTTGTGGTCTGCCGCTTCTTTGTTGTCAATTTGCGCACGTTCGGCTGCACCCTGCGCGGCAATAGCCGTTAGGGTGTCTTGGTATTCGCGCTCAATTTGTTCTTGACTTTCGCCTGTTTGGTCTGCCAGTTCGATACGCTTATCCCGCGCTTCCTGCGCGATTTTGGTGCGCTCGTCAAATGCTGCCTGCACCTCGTCGCGCATACGCTCGTACTGCGCTGTGCGTTCGTCCATAGACAACAACTCCAATTCGCGTTCTAGTTCCGCGTATTCTTGCAGTTGCCGTGCCGCGCTTTCACGCGTTTGTTTTTGTAGGTCGTCTAGTTCACGCTGACGCTGTGCTTCTAATTCTATGGTATCGCGTCCGTACTCTTCGGCTAACGCTACCAATTTGTCATAGCGTTCGTTGACTGCATAAACCTGTTGCTCTTCACGCGTGCGCAATGCCTCGTCTAGCTTGGCCTGTTCGTTGGCAACACGTTCTTGAAGTCTTTTGTCTATTTGGTCTTCTAGCTGTTCGAGTTCAACGGCTTGTTTCTGCAACAACTTTGTGTACTCCTCGGCGCTCAACTGCGCTTCTTGCGCGTCGTTTCGTTCGCGTTCTTGTTTGCGTTCGAGGCGCAGTATTTGTCGCTCCTCTTCGGTCTTACCTACCTCTTCTAGGAAGTCTGCCGTTTCTTGTTCAATCTTTTCGCGGGCATCGGCGCGACGTTTTGCCGCTTGTTCGGCAGCACGACTCGCAGATTCTGCCTCTGTTTTTTCTTTACGTCTTTCGTCCGCTGTTTGTTTAGCTTGTTCTTGAAGGTCTTTGTATGCCTTCGTTTGTTCCGCTAGTACGGCTACCTGCGCTTCTAACTCCTCTTTAAGGTCTTTGTTCTGTTGTAGGCGTTCGACCTGCGCGGCGGCGATTTGTTTAGGTGTACGAAACGCTGTCATTAACCCCGTCTGCAAATCCGTTAAGTCGTCGGTCAACGTCATGCTGTCCTCCATTACGGCGTTGCGCAATTCTTGCACCTTAATTTCCGCTTGTTCCGCCTGTTGTTTTGCCTCCAGTGCGGCCTGCGCTTGTTTCAATTGCTCTTCGCGGCTTGCCTCTGTGTCAATGACGTTGCCCAAACTGCGGTTCAAAACGTCAACCGCGTTAGCTACTGACTGCTCTGTACTTGCTTGGTTTTGCAGTATCGCAATGTAACTTTCTGTTTCTGTGTTAAGTTGAACGTACGCCTGTTTTTGACTTTCCGCTATCTTCTCATTACGGCGCTGTTCTTCACTGCTCAATCCAATTGCGTCGCTAACCGCGTCCCAATTAGCTACTAGTTCTTCCAAGGCAATAATCAGTAGGCCAATACCAATGCTTGCCCACGCCGCTTTCAATGCCTTGAAACTTTTTGACACGCGTTGTACGCCACGTTCTGTACTCTTAAACGTGCGCAAAACACCTTGTAGGTTACGCGGCAAAATGCCTGTAAACAAGTCGGCTAACCCTTTCCAGTCTTTGGTCGGTTTTTTTGCTGCACGACTTGCAGTTTCTTGCGTCTTCTCCAAAGATTTACCAAAGTCGTCGAGCGACTTACGCGCCTCTTTGCTTTCGACCTTTAGCTGTACAATTAGTTCTTCAGCCATATTTCATCAACATTTTCACCTTATCCCACAAACGTGTATTCAAGTCATAGTACCCGTACCAATACTTGTACACCTTCCGCTTCTTATTAAACTTACCATGTTGGCCTATCTGTATCATTTGCGGCAATGACGCGCCAACGTCTTCTATTAGCTGTTTCATCCTAGTAGTAAGTAATCGTCTTGTATCAATATGTATGATTCGTCTTGCATAGCCATTGCCTTAACCGCACTCGTTTGTGTTTGGTCAATTACTCTAACCTCGGCTGTCACTTGAATTGTCCAGTCGCCAGTAATGCCCCCGCAATAAAAACGCACGTAGTTTTTGTCGTCAACTACTGCCGCCTCAACGCCAAAACTTAGAGGCGAAGTATCGCCAATGCGTGACGTTACGTCGTCTGCACCCGCCTTACTAGTCACAAAATCTATGCTGCGAATTACACCTGTCCACGTGCCAAACTCTACGTCGCCTTTGTTTGCGTCTGTTGTGTCTGTCGCTATGTACTCAACATTAAACCCTACGTTGACATTGGGCGGCAAAAGAAAGTGGTCAATGTTGTCTGAAGACTTGCCGTAGCTATACGTGCCCCCCGTGACGCTTGACGTTTCTAATTGAAAAGTAATGATTTGCGTGTTGTCGCTGTCGTCGACGCCGTACACGACTTGTCCCGCGCCAAAGTTCATGTACCCTAATGTGTCCTTCGACACCATGCCACCTTGGTTTTTCATGCCGCGAAACAACGCCGAATCACATTGTGCGCCAGTGTTGCACCTGCCCGTGTCTTCGTCCCACGTCCATGTGCCGCCGCCGTAGTAAAAACAACAACCATAGTTGCCCGCCAGTGACAACCCCTGACTATCAATAAATGTGACAAGGCCGTCGCATGACACCTCAATGTTTTGTACATCGAGCGTACACGTGCCTAATGCCTGTTCTACGTTCCCTGCATACACAAACTTTCTTAGTTGTGCCTTGCAGTTTCTGCGCTGTCCAACGTAGTATTCACGAATAGCGTCAATGTAGTATAGCTGTGTGTCAATGCGTATGACGTCGCTATAGCTTAGGTTACTAACGTCGGCTACATCCAAACGCACTTCGCACTCGACAACCCTTTGTTCTGTGTTGTATTTATCCCGCAACTCTCGGCCATACGCGGCCACTCGCAACCCCTGCCGCGTGGCATGGTCAACCCCATCCATTGAACCCATTTGATTGAAATACAATGTGCGGTTGCCGTACCATGCCTGCGGTATTGACGTGTATTTAATGCTTGCCTGTGCAAGTTGTGTCGTGTCGTTTGCGTTGTCGTACAATATCAGGTTGTCCTGAACGCCTAGATAGTAACTTTCTTGCTGTTCACCCCTGTACAATAAGGTAGGCACGTGGCCGCGTGGTGACGCGTCGTAACTACTTTCCTGTTGGTGTGCGTACAGAAAAATAGGTTTTTCACTTTGGTTAATGCCGTCGGCGTAAAAGTGGTTGTACGTGTTTACGCTGTCAGGCAATCGCCTAAAACGTGGACACGCAAAGTATTCACCTATCGTTTCGTCACCCTTAGCGTACGGCAAGGTGCTGCGAAATATCGCCCTGTCAAACGCTCCATACGTTTCGTTCCACCACTGCGTCGCGTACTCCTCACCCTCGGCACTTTGAAAAGTAATTTGTCTGTGCAGGTTATCGCCGTTGCCGCGCACAACAAAGGGCTTGCTGCGGTCTACCTTAGTTGACCAATCCTTAGCTGACGAAGGGTCGTCATTAAACAACTTCGCCCGTTCCAACAAACTCACTTCTTTTGTGTAGAAGTTCACATCTAGCGCCAGATTAAAACGGGTCATTAACGCCTCAAACCATTCGCCGACTTTTTCCTGACCAATACTTTGTGGAACGGCTAGGTAATCCGTATCGGCAATGTAGCTGTTAAGCGTAACAGCAAAGTCGTTGCTTTCAATTACAATTGGATTAGCTGCCGCCACGCCCTCCCAATGAAATTTGAAAACAATGTATTGACCTACACTTGCGGTGACAATTGTCGTGACTTCGTTGTTGTATTCCGACGTTCCTGAACTTTGGCCTGAACTAATACTAACCCATTGTATCGGCGTTTCAATTCCCTCTGAAAAGTTTAGGGCAGATACTCCTGTTTTGTGTAAGTCTGGTGTTGTGCCTTTTGTGTATCGCCAACGAATGGTAAACACGTACGTGCCAGTGTTGGGCGCTTCAAACCCTAATTGGGTAAATAAATTGTCAGGGTCGTACGTCGGTGTCGTAGCCGTATACGCCTCGATATTAAACCAATTTTCATATATCGACGTGCTTGTCGTCGTACTAGAACCATAAATTGAATAGATAACGTTGGTCGAAGTTCCCGTGCCCGTGTCCGTGACTTGTCCCTGTATTGATAACAATTGACTGCCTACCACCTGTGCCCCGTAGTAAGGTCTGTATGTTTGATTCTCAGGGTCAGTCAGGTAATACATTTTGTCGAAACGCGGCGTGTCCCCGCTTGTAGCCATAGCCCCTGCGGTCATGTTTAGTTCATACCCTGCGTACTGCATAACTACCTGCAACAAATAACTGACCTGCAAGGCGGGTACATGACTGCGTGCCGTCCATCGCCGCGAACCTGTCTGACTATTTGTTACAAAACCTTGCGTCAAAACATACGGGCTATAGCTTGCGCCTTCGGGCACGTCTTGATATGTGTCTTGTATTGGATACCACACAACATCTTCACCAACTTCGCCGTCCGTAATATCATACAAGGCAGGCGCAACGTCTGACCCGTGGTTGCTGCGCTTTACATTTTCGGCGGTCTTGCGGTGGTTTAGCGCCTGCGATATTGTGCCGTCAGGGTTTGTAAACACATCGACCCACGACGCGCTGCGCAACTTGCCGTAAATGTCTATAGTCGCTCCGTATATGACGCACTTGTATTTTCTTGCTTGTAAATCGGCTGACGTCACTTGCAAAACGCCTGCCAACACGCGCTCTCCGTTGTGAAAAACTACTACGTCCTCGGTTGTGTTGGCGTTGCCTGTGCTACCAATTTCACGAAAACGCATAAGCCGTTTGTCGTTGGTGTCGGTAAAGGGTAGGTCAAACGTTAGGGTGTGCGGCGCTTTACTGCGCCCTACCTCAGTCATGTCGGCCAACTCAAAGTTTAGCGACAAAGACAAGTCATTGACGTCAAGGTAGTAGAAGTCGCTATGCGGGTATGGTTTTGAAGCCGTCGGTTTCAGTAGTTCGACAATAGCAATTTGCAACATTACGCAAGCGGTGTAGGTTGGTTACTATACTCGATATTGAACTTGTATTCAATGACCTTTTCTGTTTCCTTGTACATGAAACTAAACGACGTGTCAGTAATAAT
>Ga0208898_1000699_pt1 | contig 24880 bp, 36 predicted proteins | sample VirMetDEL_Mar_4_FD_184513 | JGI IMG/M metagenome (GOLD analysis project Ga0208898, IMG submission 184513) | Aqueous microbial communities from the Delaware River and Bay under freshwater to marine salinity gradient to study organic matter... | ecosystem: Environmental > Aquatic > Marine >...
TCTCTCTGTCTTCCCCTGCCGCTAACTCAAACTGCCTTTCATACTCCGTTTGTAGCATAGGTATTCTGGGCATCAGCTCTGGGTCTTTTTGCGCTATATAATACGCAAGCCCTGCAACTAAACAGGGCAGGAATCTAAAGTTTACATCGGCGGTGTTAACACCCGTTCCTGAGTCCTCAATACGCCGCATACGCCAATATTTTAAAATATAGTAAGGATCAAGTGCGGTGCCTTGATCTGGGACGGGCCATACAGTAACGGAGGGATTTGCTTGGCCTCTGTCTATATACAGTTGTATAGGGCGCCCCTGAGAAAGTTTGTTAGGGATACTAGAGTAAGTAGATACACTTATGCGCGTAATGTTGAGATCAGACTGAGTAGTAATATTACCGCTACCAGTACGTACAACGTGCTCAAGCAAATCAATGGTGTCTGCCGGTAGAGCATACGTCGCCGTCCCTTCCACAAGGTCAACAGTGCCTTCATCTATAGTCCACATGTTGATGCCACGGTTCTGCCACTCAATAGTAAGGAGGTTCATTGACCTACGTGCAGTACGCAGGTCATATCCCGAACGCATTTCACGGCCCGCACGTTCCCACGCTTCTTCAGCGATCTCCGTGAAGTCCATGTTGAATGTTGCTGTACCGGAAGTAGCCATCTATTTTTTCTTCGCCACCTTCTTCTTGCGTCTCAAAGATTGGACTCTCTTAGGCGCTCCTGCTGGTTGACCAAGCCGCTTCTTCTGGGCTATACGAGATCGTTTCTCGGATTTAGTCATCTCACCAGAGGTTTTAGGGGTCTTACTGGAAACTCGTTTGGTGGGTCTACAGTAAGGCGTGCCCCTCTTTTCACCTTCTTTGCGTCCGCAGGCTTTTCCCGTGCGAACGTCTTTCCAATCTTCCTTAAACCAGCGTTTTAACGCTGCGCCTTTTTTCGTCTTACGAACGGCCACTGGACTTATTACCCCAGTTCTTAGCACCGACTTTACGGCACTTAGCTATGGCACCTGAAGCATATGCAGAGGGGAACACCTTATAGCGTGACTTCACCTTGCGGTAACACGCGTCTTTGACTGATCCACCTTTATTGAAGGCTATGGGCTTTATTGCACCCATACCTCTGCATTTCCTCATCGCATTGTGCCTCGTGTTCTACCACGTTGGCAGATACCGTCACCCCGGACGCCCCCGCCTCTTTTCATGCCTTTAACTTTACCGCCGTAATTCATGCCCTGATGCTCAGAGTCTTTCATCATGGTGCCGTCAGGCATACGGTGATAACCGGGCTTTCCGCCCTTTTTCATGCGTTTGGTACCGCAATTAGACACTAGATCACCTCCTTTATTGAATGAACGGCCTCTGTCGGCCTTCATGTACTCACGCCCCACGCTCTGTGGGACACCGGCACGTCTAGCGAACTGGGGGTTATTAGCCACCGCCGCCATAAAATTGTGCTGTGCCTTAGACCTGCTAGGCACTACCACTTAACCTTATCAGCCCAATAAGCTGCGCTCATCTTACCCTTGGCAATGTTCTTACCGTGGCGAGATTTAAACGACTTGCGCTTTGCTTTCATCCGCGCAGATTCGCCTTTCTTGGGCTTTCCAGCCGTGCTGGCACCCTGCTCTCCAAAACGAATGATCTTTTCCTTCCCACCCTCACAAGCCTTAACGACATGAGACTTTTTGGGATGAGAAGGAGTACGGCGAGGCTTATTACAAGCCATTGCCTTTTTGTCTACTTGTTTAGCCACAGAACACCGTCGCGTTAGTGATGTTACTCAGAGTCATTATTGTGAAATCACTCTTACTGTTGCTTCGCTGTGTAAGTATTCCCTGATCTGGGATTGTTACACTATCAGAAAAAGACGCTGCCGAAGTCGGTGTGTCTATCTGAAGCAGCAAAGCCCCACTAGTGCTATTCACATTAAACTTAATAGACCCAGCAGATGCAGTACCTACATAGTAAAGACTCTTGATTCTCGTGCGTCCGAAAGCCAGAGAACCCGTAGTTCCTATGCTTACATTGCCAGCAGATGCTCCACTAGCCGTGATGCTGTCTACATAAGTATAAAAATTAGTAGACGACGCTGTACTAGCGTTAGCACCTGTCACCACTTCAGTAGTGTAGGCACCCGTCAAATTACCGACTTTTATACCTACAATGGTGAAAGTAATACCCGAGTCATTACCCGCAGAGGTAAACAAAAGCTTATAACCAGCACCGTGCGGACTAATATCATTAGTAAGTAGCGTTATAGCTCCGGCACCACCAATTGCCCCTGCTGTTTTAAGCAATGTGGCACTGGTAGACGGAGTAATGGCGAAAATATCACCTTGGGACATGATCTACTCCTTACTTTTTGGTAGCAGCTTTCTTTTTGGCTGGTGCTTTTTTAGCCGCTTCTTTCTTGATGGACGTGCCATCAGGGTTTAAGCCACGGGCTTTTAGCTCTTCAGCCGAGGGAGGTACGAAACGATTGCTCATTATTCACCTCCTTATGCTGTTGCTGTTGCGCCAGTATCTACACGAATCCAATTTGAACCGTCGGAGAATACTAGATTACCCGTGCCATTCCCTGCTGTCTCAGAAGCTTTTAAGGCATCTGAAGCGTAAAGAATAGTGCCCGCTTCGCTTGTAGCCGAAGGGAGGGTTGCAACTGTATAAGTAGGAACTTTGATGTCACCAACAAAACCATTGGTAGAGGTGACCGGGCCAGAAAAAGTGGTCGAAGCCATTTATGAATCCTCACATGCGAGTTTTAGTGCGCTGTCTGCATGTCGTCAGTCGGGCCTGTCAGCACACTTGTTTGTTCCCGAAGTCCTATTCTTGCATTTATCAAGAATAAGTCAATAAAGAAAAGGGGGCCGTTGGCCCCCCTCTCAGTCCACCACTTAGCTTGCGCCGGGTGATCCGAAGATGCCCAGTGGGTCAGATACGCCGAAGCTGTATCGCTCACGAGCCTTATATCGGCTGTTGCCTGTGTCAAAGTCTGCATCCATGCTGGTCTGCATAGGAGTACGGACAAAGTGCTTCAGGCCGTTTGGAACGTCAGTCAACAAGAACCAAGCATTGGTATCAGTCAGATAATGGTTAACAGTGTAACCTTCTGGGATTGAACCCATGCTTCGCATTGCGTTGATGTCGTTATCAGCAGTAGCTGTACGCAGCTCAGTTTCGAGCAGGCGAGTCGCCACAAACTGAAGGTCTGGTGGAACAACCAGCTTACGAGGCTTGGCTGCGATCAACAGACCACGCTCATCAGTCCAACCAGCAATCTGAATAATCGCGGCTTCCAAAGAAGTCTCGTTCAGATCAGCGCCAGTTGAAGGCTCATTAGAGTTGGTACCACCAGACACCAGAGGGTGTGCAGTAGAACACAACTCTACACCGTCGCCGTAAGTTACTGTGTTATCGAACGCATTGTTCAGAATAGCAGCAGCTTTAACTTGCTTGGTGTAAGCCATAGCGCGGGCAAGTGACTTGGTATAACGAGAAGACAGAGAATCGTACAGGTTGTCCTCAATAGCCTCTTCGGTTACTGAGAAACCCATAGAAATTGTCTCGTGGTTATATCGAGCAGTCCACGCTTCTTGGGCGTTGTCGTATGCAATGGCTGACCCTTCGTTCTTGACGGGGGCTGCACCAAAGCCAGACAATTTAGTTTCTTCTTCAAAAGAACGCTCTGAGCTTTCAGTCTCGAAAATCTCAGCGTGCTCTTCACCATATTTCTCATACTCCATGCCAAATAGGGCATTTAGACCCGGAAGGAGTTCTTTGAGTAGTTGCGCTCTTGAAATAGCCATGTCTCAATATTCTCCTTAAATACCGGTCTTATTGGTGTATGAATGCGCGTCAGGATTGAACTTAACGATCAAATCCGTATACGCATCACCGACAGTGGACTCCGGCCCGTCAACAAAATCAACGATCCTGAACGCCCAACCAGAAGTGGTGTTAGTAGTAGCATCCAAAGCAGTATTGGAATTACCAGTAACGGTGCTTCCTGTACTAGTCGATTGGACTGCATCCAAGTGAGTATTCTGACCCAAATCAGCCTGAGTCACAGAACCAGCGGCCTGTGCTTGGAACAAGCAATCGGGGTCATCGACAATATAAGCCATTGCGTCAGACGCTACTGTACCTGTAGGCCAGTATTGCTTGAACACTTTTTGGCTAGTGCCGGGGTCAGTGTAAGTGCAACCGACGAAAACGCCGATTGTACCTGCTGGAAATGGAGTTGAATTGTCTCCATTTGTAGTCACTATCTCGATTGTGCCGCCAGCAACAATAGCCACAATTGAGCCATTGTAGATGTTAGCGCCATAACCAGAAGCGATCTTAATCTGACGGGTGGAACCAGCGTAAGACTGTCCTCCAATCAGATTCAACGGCTTTAGGCCGTAAGGGGCAGCAGAAGATGCCATGATAGACTCCTAATTATCCTTTACCGAAAGTAACCGTCGATCTCCTATCATTAAATATAGGCATACGCGGATCACTCTCTCGCATTAAGTTTTGGTCTACAGACTGCATCTGAGCAGCGGTTTGCTGCTTATAATAGTCATTACGGTCTGTGACCATCTCTTCTGGGGCTTTGCAGAGCATTAACCCACCTATCACGATATTGTCCTTAAACCTGTCATCGACAATGGCGTCAGTAAATATCTCAGGGTGAGTATCAGCCCGTACAGGCTCCCATCCTTCACGCAGTTTTGAAGAAACATTAGTAGCATCAGACACACCGCGCGTGCTGGTACGAATCCAACGATAGACATAACCGTCTTCCGGCGTAGGGTTAGGCAATACTTCTGGCCTAGTCCATGCCTTTTTACGTGTAGTCTTTTCCCTAGTTTCGCTTTCTCTAGGCATACGTAGTTTGTTATCAGTCATACTATTATTTCCTCGCTAAGTTAGCCGCCTGTTTGGCGTAGTCTTCCAGTGAGACTCCAAGTTTTTTTGCGATAGATATCTGTGATTGCGTTAGTTTCACCTTTCTAGGCGACGTGCTCCGCGTAGCGGGGGCAACCACATTACTAGGTTTAGGCTTGGAAACCTCTTTAGGTTCGTCATCTATCCCGTCATCAAATTGAGCGGGGAATACTTGTCGCATACGAGCGTCGATACGGTCATAGTATTCGTCAGACTGAGGGTTTATACCCTCATTAACTAACTTTGTATGTAACCCAAAAGCGAACGAAGTCATCTCTGGGTCACCCTCTGGCCCGTTTCCGAACCATGTATTCTTGTCAGCCCATGCGACAGCTTTTTCATCTCGTGGTGGAGGTTCAGGCTGTGAAGCTGCAAGTTCTTGTGATTGAACAGTATTTTGTTCAGGTTGTAAAGCTGTATTTTCTCTAGCAGGGGTAGCTGCTTTAGGTCTCAAACTGTTTATCTTTTCAGACCTTATTTGAGCAGTGTTCAAAGCCTGCTGTGCTTCTAGGATTTTATCTGCTTCACCAGTTTCATACGCTTGTCTGTATTGTTGCTGGGCTACAGCTAACTCAGACGCTACCTGTCGTTTTGCAGATTCAATCAAAGCATTGTGGTTTTGGTCTGTTTGACTTTTAAGTTGTTGATTTTCATCAACTAATTGTTTAGCGTATTGCTCTAAAGCCTCACGCTCACGCCAAGCTTCTTCTTTTGCTCTGCGTTCATCATGGTAGCTTTTGCTAAAATGCTGTAGTCGCTTTCTAATATTCTTTTTATGGACTTGCTGAAGCTCTTCCTCAGTAACTTCTTCAGGCGGCTCCAGTGGTTCTCTATCACGATCTTCAGGCGGTACGTCATTTTCAACTTCTATTTCAACGTCACCTGCTTTAATCGTTTCTTCTTTTTCAGAAGGTTTTTTAATAGTTTCACGCCCTACAGCCCCCTCTATTTCTACATCTGGGGTTTCAGACTCTTGCTCTGGTATCTCCACTTCCTGCAAAGCAGCTTGCTTATCAGGATCAGGAAACTCATATTCTACTTGTTGCATCGGCATAATTTAGTCCTCAAGCGCGAGTTAATTTACTCGGGTCGTCTATAACAGCCTCAATTGAATCGTCATTCATCAAACGATATTCAGCCTTACCAACTTTAAATCGCGTGCCTGTATTGGCACGAAACATCACATAATCACCCTGTTTGCACCACGGGCCGTCGGGAAACCGATCTTTGTCTTTATAGGCTTGCTCACCCATATCGACCACCAGCCCCACCATAGACAGGATGTACTCCTCCCGCATGGTTTCGGCGGCTTTTGCGATGCCTCCCTCAAATGTGTCTTCTATCGTAGGTAAAGCAATAAGAACGCGGTAACCAACTGGTTTAGGGATTTGCTCTTCCAGTACAACTTCCGCTTTTTCCTTATCTTCTATCTTTCTGCGCCGCTTTTGTTCAAGCGGGGTAAGCTCAAGTGCTTCAGTCATCTATGTCTTCCGTAAAGTTTCGGGCAAGGTCTTGTACTTCATTGCGTGCAGCGGCTAGACCTCTGATTACCCCACACGATTCCCTGTACTGGGGGAAGTCTTTAGCTCCTCCCCCTGCAAGAAATTCCTCTTGCTGCGATTGCAAATCGGCAAGTTTCTTATCAATAACGTCGAAGACGGTTGGTGCCATATATTATTGTCCTCTCGGAGGCGTTTGTTGCGCTTTGGCAAGGTCAAGTATGGCTTTGGCCTCATCCAAGTCCTGTCTTGCGTTGGCTTGATCTGTCTGAGCAGCGATTCGTGCGGCCTCAATAGCGGCGGTGTTGTCTGCTTTCTCTTTCTCAAGCTGTAGTTTGGCAGCGTCAAGTGCTGTATCTGCTTGATCTTTCTGCATTTTTCGCTGTTGTTCAGCGGCTTTTATCTGCATTTCTGCCTGTTTCTGCTGGAACGCAGGGTCTTGCATCTGCTGTTGGGCTTGTTGTTGGGCCGCAACTGCTTGTTTTTGTTTGGAAAGTTCTATAGCTGCTTCACTCATCAGCCTAGACAGGTTCTCCTCGATAAGCTCTGGCATCTCTTCACCGGGCTGTGGCAGCGGCGCACCAAGTCTTTCTTCGATCTGTCTTCTATAGCTAAATGCTACGTGCTCCGCTATATGTGCCTTCAATGCAGCAACCACCTGCTGTGCAGCGGGGTTTTGCCCTATAAACGCAGCAATCTGAGGGTCTTTTAGGAAAGCCTCGTGTGTAGCGATATGTGCGTCATGGTCTTGATATATAAAAGCTTTTACTGGTTTGCCCACAAGAACTGCCATATTTTCACTGACCGGATCAGAAGGCTTAATATCATCTTTAGTAGGTACAAGCTTATCTGCGTTCTTAATACCTAAAACCTCGATCATCTGCCGGTGTAACTGGGGCAGGTCGTATATCTGTGGGGTAGCCTGTGCCATCTGCAACACGGTCTGATACTGCACAACTCTTTGTGCCATCGTGCTGCTGTTGGGATCGCTGACAGGGATTACTTCCACCATGTCGTAGTCTGCGCGGCGGGCGCGAGGTTCGGCACGGTCAGGCGTGTACATATACTCATCGGGCGCATACTCAGCGATGATGCCGCGAAGGAGTTTGAACTCCTGCTTCATGGCGTAGTGGACACGGGCTTGTACCGCAGCCATAGGCTTGAGAGTGCGCTCCAACAGAGCAAGAGTTGTTCCGACAGGCGCGTTGGCGCTCATGTCAGAGATATTCATGTCACTGATAGCCCCCAGACGACGGCCTTCTTCAGTGATCTGCTTGAGTAGTGCCAACAGAGTTTGGCTTGGCTCCTTGTAAGGGAGCGTCATTATGTTCTCTTTGATACTACCGGAGGGCACGTCCACATCACGGAACTCGCCGGGGCCGATGGGGGTATCGTCTCCTTTGACCCGTAAACCACGGGACTTCAAGCCCCCCGGCAGATTCGACAGTGTACCGGCGTCAACTAGTTGACGAATAATGGACGTTCCGGCTTTGGCATACCCACCAATAATGTGAATTAAACCAAGGCCATAGAAGCCAAAACCCGGTACATAAGAGTAATGGACAAAATGTTGACGCTTGAGCATCAACGGATCGTCAGGGTTCCAGTTACGGCGGATAGACAAAACAGTGTTAGTGCCCTGCTCAATGGTCACAACATAGGGCTTTGCTATCTGCAAATCACCTTCTTCTTGGTCAACTTCGTCAATAACGAGGTCTGCGTGGACTTCTAGGATCGTATAACGGTCGTCAGCGTTGAGGGTGTACCCCCCTTCCTCTGCTTTTTTCTCCTCTATATCGGTGTGATAGGAGACAGGATCGCCTAGTTCTTCTTCTCGATAGAAGCCCGCAGCCTGTAATTTGATGAGTTCGTTCTTTGTTTTACGCATTACATGAGTAACGCGCTCGGCTGTTTCTATGTTAGACGCGCCATACGGGACGATCATATCCTCGGCAGGGATATAGATGGCAACCTGTCTGCCAAGATTGGGGTCGAAATAAACCTTTTTAAACGCAGACCCTGCAAGACCAAGAGAGTAGAGTAACCGCTCATGTTCGGGACGATACTCAACCATGACATCCGTTAACTCATAGTTCATATCTGTCCGAACTCGAAGGGCAGCGTCTTCTTTGTCTTTGGTTACTTCTCCAAGTATCTTGGTCTTGACAGGGCCGGCAGCGGGAAAAGTTTCACTCATCGCTTCGGCTTGGAAGCGGATAGCGGCTTCAGCTAGGACGTTGGAATACACACCACAGGCGTCTTCCCACGGCTCAACCCGCTCTTCGTATTTGAAACCGAGCACATCTAGCCCTTTAACAAAGGTATCTGCCCACTCTTTACGGCTAGATGTGTCGGTCTCGACATGACCTATAAGCTCTGACGACAGTTCTGTCAAGGTACCATCGTCCAAATATTCTGCGAGGTTCGCATCGAACGGCGCACCCATTGTCTCTTCCATACCCTCTTCAGGTACCAGAGTAATCTCAACGCTACCATCGTCCATTGTCACCATGTCAGGGTTTACAATGTCAATCTCCATCTGTGCGCTTTCTTCTTCAACCTCCACACCTTCTGGGGTTGTGTATAAACTTCTTTCTATAGCCATGTTATCGGCCTCTTATAAAATCTATGATTTTGTCTACGGTTGATGTTGACGGGGGTTCTTCTGGGGGAAGAGACCGAATAGGCATTCTGATGCCGTACTTTTCTTCTTTTTCTGGGGTCATCCATTGCCTGAAGTCATTCAACACGTCGCGGTAGTTGTTTTGATACATTCTTCTCAATGCGGGCGTTGTAAAAAGCTCTTCATCAATAGACTCAACGCTTTCAATGTAGTCATGCTCTTTCCTTGATGTAAGTGGCTTTCCTGAGTTGCGTCCTGTTTCTTCCAGAAAATCCAAAAACGCAGGGCTATCAAAGAACTTATGTGTTAATTCGTGAGTTATAGTTTGAGGGAGGGTATATCTACTTCCGCTTAACTCTTTAAATCCTTCAGGTCTACGGTAAGCACGTTCCTTAGAGCTGCTACCTAACGGTTGAAATACAGATATTCCTCTCGCTCCAGTGGCTGGATCGTAGTCTGGTGCGCTGCTTATATACCTAGCTAAAGGATTATCTGCGACTGCATTAGGTACATTTCCTAGTCTTTGTTGTTCTCTAACAAATTCTGGAGTCAGTCCTACACCTCTAGCAGATTTAGCATAAAGACCAAGTATGTTAGGAAGCCCTGCATCATACGTATAACCACGTATCTGTGCCCGATCACTCGCGTCTTTACCGTAGGCTATGGCGCTGGGTAGGCCAAACTCACCACCAAACCTAAGTTCTTCGGGTAGTTGACGCTGGACTTCCGCCATCATCTCTTGGTCACCGAAGTCCATAGACGCCTCAAACGCCTTCAGCTCTTCTGGACTAAGCGTGAACAAAAAATCACGCGTGGCTTTCGGGAGGTCAGCGTACTTATCCTGCCGCCTCTGCAACTCGGCAAATATGTTTTCTTCAGCCATTGTTCTTACCGCTTCTTTTTCAACGTAGCCGTGTTAGTTTTAACATTGTACTTATAGTCTGACACCGGCCTACCTGATCGTTTGGCGGCTCGTTCTTTTGCCCTTTCAGCCGCAGTTTTGGCATTTCGTTTCTTACCTTTCGCAGTCAACTTACCATCTTTAGTCATTTGACCACGTTTTTTCAGTATATTTTCAGCCAAAGCACGGGAACCCACCTGTGCGCTCAGGCGTTTAACCAGTTTCCCCCTACCCGTGTGTTTTGTAGTGGTCAATAGTACCCGCCTCTACGCTGCTTGAAGTATTGCACTTCGTCTTCTTCATCCGATGGCAACCTTATAAACCCGCCTTTTCTGTATCTCATCAGTGCTAGTGACACAGAGTCCACGTAGTCGTCATGCTCCCCTGCGGGGAATGCCGCGACCTCATCAATCACAGCTTCTGCCCAGCTAGTGTTGGGTGCCCACACCATACCAGAGGCGAACAGGTCAGAAACCGCGTTCAATCGCGTAATCTTGTCATTACCTTTGGTCGGAGTAAACTCCTGCACCGGTATACCCATCGCCCGCATCTCGTATATCAGCGGTGCCCCCGACGCCTTCTTCTCCACAATCAGCGTATCGGGCTGCCATTCTTCATACTCTTCCACCGCCACGCGTTTCAGCGTGGGAAACTCCATCCTGTCCCTGAACGCGTTGAGCAGTATGATATTTGCCTGCTCAACCCCGTTTTCATCGGGCGCGTAGAACACACCCCACGTCGTACAGGCCGAATAATCCGCCCTATTTGTCTTCTCAAACGCCGTATCCCACGCCATAAGCAGGAAATCACACGGCGGGGGGTTCTCTTCCTCCCAAGTCCGCCACCATTCACGCTTGACGATGGCAGATGTCTCAGATGTAGGCTCCTGTTGGTACTGAGCCATCCATTTTGCGTTAGGAAGTTCCTCTTTTAGCGCCCCAAGCTCCGCTTTTGACCAAAATTCAGGCCAAAGTGGGGTACCAGACGGCAAAAGTGCCGGAAATTCGATCACCTCCCACTCATCACCACCTCTTTGGGCACTGGCTTTGAGTACACGAGCCGTCAAATCACGCAATGACCACCTTGTCATCACGATAACGATAGCTCCGCCCGGTTGTAGACGCTGACGAGGGCCAGATGTGTACCACTCGTAGGTCTTATCGTAAATATCCGGGTTAGTTTCGGCTAATGCTGCCTCCTGTTCCGAGTGTGGATCGTCAATAATGAGCAAATCCGCACCTTTACCAGTAACCGCACCGCCGACACCTATCGCAAAGTAGTCTCCTCCCTTGCTTGTGTTCCATCTTCCTGCCGCTTTGCTGTCCGCAGACAACACCAGATCAGGGAATATCTCGTGGTACGCGTCCTGATCAACTAAGTTCCTTACCTTCCGCCCGAATCCAACCGCAAGTTCTGCTGTGTGCGACGTTTGGATGACCTTCTTATGAGGAAACTGTCCCAAAAACCAAGCAGGCAGAAGATAACTAGCAAACTCAGACTTAGTATGACGAGGAGGCATATTGACAATAAGACGCTTACACTCGCCCCGAGCCACTCGTTCAAATGCTTCAGCCATCCTCGCATGGTGCTTCCCGCTAATAAACGTAGGCCACATCTGCCTAGTGAAGTCTAGGAACCGCGTCTGTGCCTTTTTCTGCTTTTTGAGCTTGGCTAACTGCTCAAGTTCAGCCAGAACCCGCTCCTGCTCTGCCTGTGACAGCAAGGGCAGTACCTTGGGTATATCCTGAAGAGAGATATTGTCAAACGGCGATGTCTGGTTTGTCATCTAACTCTTCGTCATCATCTTCAGATTCTTCAGCATCCAGATCGACTACACCCAGCAACTCGTCCAGTTCTTCTTCGGATGCTCCACCTGCTGGCGTTACATCTACTACAGTAGCGTTAAGGAGGTTTTTCACCTTTTCCTTAATCGCCTTCTCCAGTTCTTCTGGACTCTTGTAGTTTATGGTTATCTCGCTGCGCTCGGTGAATATACCGATATCACTGTGTTTGCCTAGTAATTCCAAGGCTTTCAGTTCATACCGTGGGTCACCACAGTCAGCAATTTCCATCAATTTGTTGGTTATAGCAGCCCTTGCCTGAGCTGCGTCCATAGCAAGTTGCGACCCATAGGTACGCAGGAAGGCTGCGGCAGAGAATGCTGTGGTCTGATTTGTGAGGTTGGCAGGTTTTTGCGCGTTGGCGACCGCCTCCAGTAGTTCTTTTTCGCGAGCAGCGTCTCCCTCGGATATATCCAAGGTTGCGCCCAGCTCTACCTGTAACTCTGCCGTATTACCCGCCACTGCCATCTCGTCCAGCAGTGTGGTGGGCTTCTCTTCTGACAGGTCGTAGGGTACGGGATGATCCTTTGTAGGTTCCACTTGCACTACAGACATGTATAGGTATCCGAAATACCGATTTTTGCGAAGTCTAACATATAGTTACGTAATAACAATAGGAGGTACGGGACTCCAAAGGGGGGTGTTTCCTATATGAGAGGGGTGGGGTGCGAGTCAGACGGGTGTAGAAAAAGAGGGGGTGGGGGTAAGTTATTGATTTTATTAGAGTTTGTTCCTTGAGTTTGTCAAACTGTTGTGTCTAATGTGCATATTATTATGTATATGTTGGCGGTGGCCCCTGTCTGACGGAAAGGGGGTGGCCCACCCCGTACCACTATTTGATGCGCGTTTTCTATTTCGTGGTACTATATAGGTAAGTGAGAGATTCATCTCCCGCCCAACGTAGGGAATCCCTACGTTATCCATTCGCTATTGCTAAACGTACCACGTCACACATTACTTAAACGTACCACGTCACACATTACTTATCGTGATGGGGCCGCGTGTACCACGTTATAGTTAGTGCCGCGTGTACCACGTTATGCAATGGTTAACTATATCAACGTAGGGAATCCCTACGTTTAACGAAAGGTAAAACAAAATGAGCAAAACAACTCAGATCAAAACTAACAAGCGCGCTGTTACTTCTGCTATCGATGGATTGATCGGCGCGTATGAAACTGCCGGCAATGCTACTGCTAACATTGATGCAACAGCTAAAACACTAGGCGAAACATTCGACACTCAGGGACTGGCAATGATGGTTACCATCAATGCGAAACCTACCGCGAAGTATGACAATTGGTTTAAAACCTACGGCGCGTGTTTCGGTAATGACGCGGACGTGGTACAGCAAACCTATGACGTATGCCGCGAGCACCTCGCGGTATTGCGTGAGAAACACGCAAAGCTATTGAAAGCCGGTTTAACTACTGAGGCATTTAATACCATGCTGCAACGCGTGCGTAAGCATATGTTTCTATCTAAAACCGATAAGAATAAAGGTAAGGACGCGAAGAAACGTGCCACGGCTAACAGATCACTTTTCACGAAAGTACAGAAAGCGCGGCCACAGTCTAACAGTAGTGGTAGCAGTAGCACGCCGAAAGTCACCGCCAGCACGTTCGATGCTAAACACGCAGCTATTGTGAAAAAGATCGAAGACCTACAGAAAGCATTTGCACCTATTAACGCATATATAGCAGATACTCAGGATGAACGATCGATCACGAAAGCCGCTAGCGACATTATCAATGCGCTGTCTGAGTCACTGACCAATCTCGACACCATTAAGGGAGCGCAATAAATGAACGGTAATTTCAGAATCAAGCATCGCGCATGTTTCACTAAAAAGCGTAAGTCCAAGAAACTCAAAGCGCACGATAAGCATCTGCGTAATACCAGACCGTGGCCTCCGCGAGTATAACGTACCACGCGTCACACATTGCCCTACCGGTTATCCGGTGGGGCAATTTTTTTGGGCCTGTGGAAATCACCCGAAAATCGGCCAGATCGGCCCTAGATCGACAACGTAGGGAATCCCTACCTTGTCTTAGATCATCATAACAAAATGATGATAGTTATGGAGACACTGCGCCACTCGTGTGTACCACAATGTTACGGAAAAATCTTAATGTTATGTTTAATGTTATGCGCTATCTATATGATGCACAAAGCAAAACACCCTATTGTGTAATGTTATGCGAAAAAAAAGACATACTAAATTGTAAACCCTTCTTTCGTGCCTCTCGTGCAGTGAAAGCCCAAAACAAATATGTATGTATTTCTTTCATTTTTTCATAACAATATAACAATATACATATAACAATCCTACACACCAAGGCCCATCAGCACTTTGGCCTGTGTCCTATTGTTATACACCCTGTAACATTGTCCCTGTTTTTTATAACAATGTAACAATACCTAAACCCCTGTGTGTAACGCACAGATAACCCTGTGTAACAATGTGATACATTGTTATGCTTACTCAACGAAGGAGAACGCAATGAGTCAAACCATATGCACCAAATGCAAAAAGCCATACTCACCAGAACGAGCCAAGCTAGGTATCACTACCTGTCTGACTTGCGGTGAAGCAGACGCGACTAAAGTTATACATACTGTCGCACCCTTAAACAAGAGCAACTACATGCTGCTCTCACCAATTGAACTAAAGCAACTAAACCCTAAACGTACAACTTAAGAACAACGCACAACTTAAGAACAACAGAGGAAACTAACGATGAGTAAAAGAATTGTTTTGTGTGATTTAGATGGAACACTGGCCGATGTTAATCACCGGCTTCACTACATCAAGAACCCCGACGGGACACTGAAGCCCTACGCTGAACGTGATTGGAATGGCTTCAATGATGCGTGTCGGTATGACGTGCCCAACAATGACGTTATCGAGATACTGCATGAGGTAGCTAATCTCGGAGCTTGTACTCATCTCGGTGAATACACTGGGCGGGAGGTCTACATCCTGTCTGGGCGTAACGAAGTAACCAGACGCAGGACTGTTAAGTGGCTGAAGAAATACGTCTACAGCTACTTGGATTACGACACACACCTAGTCATGCGGAAGGCAGATGACCGCCGACCCGATACCGAGGTCAAACTAGATATGGTACAGGAACTCGGTCTCACACCGGACGATGTGTTGTGCATACTGGACGATAGGCAGTGCGTGGTGGATATGTGGCGGGCGAATGGCTTCCGCTGCTTACAAGTAGATGCATGGGAGGAGAAAAGCAAAAACTGGGGGCAGGAGATAACGAACTTGATCAACAAGAAGTCTGAGGAGATCAAAGACCCGCTCCGGAGGTTCAAGTACTTCAAACTTTTAGCGCAAGCGGCGAAGCACGAGGCCTTGCAAACTTTGGAGCCGTTTCTCCCGAACGTGGCGCGTGACCACTTGAGCATCATGGATATAAAGGTGGGCGAAATATTGGACTACACAGAGGAGACCAACGATGAGTGAAGTAGAGAAAGACGTTTGTTTGGAATGTGGTGTCGAAATAGTTGATGGTGGCTCGTGGGGTTACTGCGTGCCCTGTGGTAACGAGGTGTTCGACAAACTTATTCAGAATATTGGGAGGGGTTTGATGAACGAGCAAGATAACTTCAAAGAAAGCTACAACGTGCACGACCCGCACGAGCAGTATGTGTGGGCAGATGATGACCTACCTTGGTGGGTGCGCGTGCTGTATGGCGTGGCTTTTCTGGGATTGCTGGCAGCCCTAACAGTCTTTGGACTACTACTGTAGGAGGTAGATATGAAGCTAGAAGAGTTGGAAGCAATACTCTCACGCGTGAAGGAGGAATACTCTGAGGATAAGTGGATCACACTTATCGACCCATGCGGAGATAGCTCACCGCCTGACACTTACGAAGCAGGGTACAACGCTGCCTGTGGCGTTTTGCGGGTAGTGCTCTGCGAGTTCTTAAACGAGGAGGAGGAACAATGAAAAAGTTGAAACGCTATGAGAAGACCACGCTGAAAGCGTGGCAGGACTGGGGCGAGCAAGCTAAGCAGGATTGGGAGCTAACTGCCCACGTCCCTGCGGTAGAGAAAATAACGCTAGCCGACCTGCTAGCAGACTACGACTCCGCTGTGCTTAGGCAGTGGTTACGCGAGCAGGAGCAACAGGAACAGCAGCAAGAGCTGCCAGACAAACCACAAACCAACGAAGAGTAACGTAGGGATTCCCTACGTTCAGGAGAAAAAACGATGTCTTATGTATATAAAGTACCAAATTTGTTTTCGTATGACGAGGCACTGGCTCACTACGAGCTAACAAAACCATTCAACAGAGGGAGGTACAAGGGGCTAAGGCCGTTAGTCAATACCAAAGGAGGCAGGCGCCACAACGAGCTACTGCTAAAGAAAAGGGTAGGCGATGCAAGAGGAGAAGTGCTGACTGTGACTTACTGCAGCAGGGTACTGGTTGAGTATTTCCCTGATCGCAGGAACAAAGTGTTTGTCCGTAACCACGGAGGATACAGTAGGTCTACTGCGCTTACAGCTTCTAATGTACTGACTAACTTGCTAGGTAGAAACAAAAGCAGCGCATACTTTTCAGCGTATGGTTCCTCCCTTTGTTTCCAAGATGTAAGTCACGAGCCAAAAGGATGGATAAACCTGCCGAAAAACGGTGCTGAGTTCGAGCTAAAAGAATGGAAGGGCCAGTATGACTGTGACCGTGAAGTCATACTCCTGACCGATGCACCACAATATGGCTACTACATTAGACGTAAGGTGATGAACCAGAAGCGCACCAAGTGGGGTGCGTTCATCAAGTACGCTAAAGCGTCAGCCAAGATGGTAGACCCCGAGCAATACAACAGGTGGCACATCACTAGAGATCATGTGGACGTAGGTTGGGGAAAAGGTACAGCTCCTCCGCACCTAACAGCAAAGCAGTTCTACGAGATGATGTGTGACGAGGAGCAGTGGGGCAAAGCGATCCACTGGTTGATGTTCACCTGCTCCTACCATATAGGGAGGCAAACGCACATCGAACTCAAAGATGTAATCACTAAGATCGACACGGTGCTCAAGTATATGTACGCAGACGAGCTATTCGAGCAGCGCAAAGTCTCAAGCATAAACACCAACGGCAACAACCACTTTGTGGATAACAAAGGCGGGGGTACGTGGATATGAAAACTCTTGTACGAGCAAAGACCCAGTGTCCTGTGGAGACTGGAGAAGTGGTAAGAGATAGCCGTGGACGACGTTACTACGTCAGCCACATTCACAACAACAAGGTAGCTGTCGTGTCGATGGACGGGAGGAACATACATATGACCGCAGCTCCACAAACTTTCAACTGCTACTTTGTAGCTAACTAAACCAAACGGAGAACGTAAAAATGAATGAAGTAAGATTGAACGACACTAAGGTAGTAACACTCAAGCAATCTGTACAGCTTATTGTCAGCAACCCCGATGTTAACTTTATGCTACGGGGTGAGCCGGGCGTGGGTAAGTCTAGCATTGCCAGAGAAATAGCAAGGATCGTAGGCATGCCACTGGCTATGCTTGACTGTCCTAACCTTGATCTCGGTGACGTGTGCATGCCGGTGATCGACCACGAGAATGGTGTGACTCGCTATTATCCCAACGCTCGGTTCGGTATCCATACCGGCGAGCCTAACGTGATGGTGCTTGACGAGTTCACCAAAGCAGCAGACCCAGTTAAGAACATGCTGCATCCACTACTCGAAGTATTCATGCCCCGACTCGGTGACGTGCCCAGACCAGAGGGTAGCATCGTGTATCTTACGGGTAACCTAGATACTGACGGCGTGGGTGACGGCCTACCCCAACATACCAGACAGCGTATCGTCGAGTTGATTGTGCGTAAACCAGACGCAGACGATTGGCTTGCGTGGGCAGTCAACAATGGTATCGACACACTGGTCATGGCTTGGGTGGACAGGTACAGACAGTGCTTGGCTTCCTATCTCGATGGGGTGAAGAACGAGTACATCTTCCATCCATCTAATCCGGATGACAATGTGGTATCCCCGCGCACACTGGAGATCGCTAGCCGCATCATTAAGAACCGGCATTTGTATGACGCTGATGCTCTTGAGGCTGCGCTAGCAGGTACAGCAGGTTCTTCTTACGCTGCAAGTCAAGTGTCTTTCATCGAGTACCAAGACTCTTTGCCATCTCCGAAGGATATCAAGGAGAAGCCTGACACTGCACCAATACCAGACGAAGCGGGTGCGCGGTCAGTGTTGACGTTCGGACTACTGGAGCATGTCGAGAAGGATACCCTGACCAACATTCTCAAGTACCTGCGTCGGATGGAGGAAGAGTGGCAGGTGGTGTTCTGCGTAACACTGGCTAGGCACGAGAGCAAGAAAGCAATCGCCTTTGCGAACCGAGAGTTTGCACTGTGGGCTGCTGACAACGAGGACTTACTGTGAACGTAGGGAATCCCTACGTTGGAGGAAAGAGATGAAACAAGAACGTAAGCTAAAAGCTATCAAGATTGCGCTTATGCGATCTGAACAGTTTGGTTTGCTGAGAGGTGTCGCCATGTACGGTGATACCTTTCTGACTACTGACATACCTACAGCCATGACTAATGGCAAGGACTGTTGGTACAACCCAGACTTCCTGTTCAACACAATCGCCAACGGTGACAAGGGTATCGCCTTTGTCATGGTGCACGAGTGGATGCACAAAGCAGCCATGCACTTGTTGGTCTATCAGGCACTGGCGCGGATCAATCCAATGTTGACCAACATGTCTACCGACTTTTGGGTCAATGACCGCATCATCCTTGCCGATCCTAATAACTTGCTGACCGAAATGCCGGTGACCGCAGAAGGTAAGCCCATTGGCTTACACGATCTCAAGTATCGGGATTGGATGGTGAAAAGCATCTTCAACGATCTGCTAGAGAAGCAGAAGGAGGACGATGGAGATGGAGGTGACGATGGGAACATAGACGGTGGCGGAGGCGAAGAGCCAAGCGACAACGACAAGGAGCAAGAGACAACCGAGGGTGAACCCAAGAACGGTGCACCCAAGACGGGCGATGGCAGTTTCGATGAGCACGACTGGGATGGAGCCAAGAAGCTGAGTAAGAAGGAAGCCGAAAAGGTGAAGAAGGACATCACCGATGCTATCCGCCAAGGACTCCATGCAGCTAAGAGAGTAGGTACAGGAGGACTTACCGATGCTCTAGGTCTGGAGGAACTGGTCACCCCCAAGGTGAACTGGGTTGACGCACTGCGTATGTTTATGAACTCAACGTGTCGCAAGAAGGAACGCTCGACATGGCGTAGACCGAACAGGAGATACCTGCACCAAGATATTGTTATGCCTACGCTAGAAGGTAACAGCATCAAGGAAGTGGTGTTTGCTCGTGACGCATCTGGTTCGATGTTCTTTGACAATGCAGCTACCAAGGTAACCAGTGAGATGGTAAGCATTGTTAATTCTCTCAGCATCGACAAGATTCATCTGATCGACTGGGATGGCGCTGTTGAGTATCGTGGTGTGTTCACCGCCGATCAATTCAAGAACGCCCCTGCAATTAAGAACGTGATTGGTGGAGGAGGCACTGATCCTACCTGCGTGATTGACTACATGAAAGAACACAGCATCAAGCCAGACTGTGTGGTGATGCTGACAGATGGTGTGATACACGAGTGGGGTAACTGGACTATTCCAGTGCTCTGGTGTATCGCCAACAGCCAGAAAGTAACCGCCCCTGTGGGCAAAACAATCAACATTGATTAAGGAGAAAGAGAATGAGTATAGCAAACAGTGCAGTATTGGTACGTCTAAACATTAGTGTGTGGGGTGCAAGTAAGCGCAACAAAGACCTAGAAAGTGAGGTCGCTGCGGGTAAGAACGCAGACCCAAGGGCGATGCGCATGTACGACAACTTGATGGTCGGTTCAACTGGCCACAAGGATATACAGAAACATGCAGCGCAATCGCGTCTATGGCACAACATCATGACGCTACCATGGGATGAACGCGGGTACAGGCTTTGTCCTACTAGTCTATTCCTAGACTACAAGTCGCAGCACAATCTGAAGCAGGCTACGTTTAGTAGCATGGTAGATACATTCCGAGTTAAGTATTGGAGCTATCGTGAAACTGCTAGGGACTATCGTGGTGACATATTCAACGAGAATGACTACCCGCCTGTGGACGAGGTAATGGGCAAGTTTGCATGGAACTTTGTTGTTGCTCCTGTACCTGAGTCTGGTCACCTGTGCATTGATCTACCCGCGCAGGAGATGGAGGAACTCAAGCAGTCCTGCGATGCGGAGGTCGAACGCAAGGTAGCGGAAGCCGCCAAAGAAAATGACAAGCGACTACTCAAGGAGTTGCAAGCCATAAGTGCGAAGTGTACGGATACTGGAGACGAGGAGGAGGATGACAAGAAGCGTTGGCATGATACGTTTGTTACCAACCCTTTGGAGCTATGCCGGATGCTCAAGCACATGAACCTGACCAACGACCCCAAGGTAGAAGAGGCGCGTCAACGCCTTGAGGATATTATGGCAGGTAAAACAAAAGAGATGTTCAAGGATTCCCCAACTGTCCGTGAGGAAGTGAAGGAAGAAGTGGACTCAATTATTAACTCATACGATTGGTAGGAGAACGACAATGATATCGGAAATATTTCCTCAAGATAGCTATATAGTAGTAAACGCTTTGGCGAAAATGAAGGAGCATCCGCATCACTTTTCTAACATGCCGAGGAATGTTTACCACAACCGAAACGATACTGTACCCTTGGAGCAGAGGAACGATCTGGATATTGCCCCTGCTTTACTTTTGTATCTCAGTCAGCACTACACTAACTACTCGTTCTACGTTAAAACTCGCACCAGATACAACGAGAAAAACGAGGAGCGCATTGTCATGCGCAACATATATGTGTTTGATAATGGGGAGGCTGTTGGTGTTATCAGTCGGGGTGAGCGGTACTCAAACAATCAGAACGGTTTGGAGTTTGAGAACAAACGAATCAGCTGGGATCTTAAACGTGGGAGTGCAAAGAAGACATCAAAGCTCAATGCAGCGAAATCTATCTTTGCTAAGTATTTCTACCGTATGACCATGCGCGAGCATATGGAATCGCTTGCAGCTGAGATCAGGTATGAGGTTAGCAATGCGATGTACAACATGCGAAACGAGCATGCCAATGCCGAGCACAGGCTTATGGCATTCTTACGCAAGGAAGTCGAGCAGAACAATCAGCTAGTCATGACTTGCATTGAGACACTGGGCAAAGCTAGCCTGATTGATTCCTATAATGGTAATAAAGAAGCTGTAACAGCAGCAGGTAATCTTGAAAAGCTGATAGAGAACCAGAAAGGTTACTACGTCATGCTCAAGGATGACGAGTACATCAGTTGGCGCAAGGGTGACTCCGATGCGTTGAATCAACCGAAACGACTCAAGCGCGAAGAGATGCCAGAGAATATGCGTATGGCTTTGGGTCTGCTAAAGCTCGCAGAACACAAGACCTTTGTGCATGAGGCAGGTTTCAAAGTGTCAGAAAATAAATTCTTTTTACTTGATGAGGTGCAACTTGAATTTGATAACTGAGCCAAAAAGAACCAGAGGCAAAGGGGTCAAACCCGCAATGCTTCATGTCAACGTGCGTCTACCACAGTATGTGGTAGACCATTTTAAAGCTGGCCCTAAGTACACACAGGAAATGCGTAGGGTCTTAACCGAGTATGTAGATAACGAGGCCGCATCGCGGCCTCTGGAGGAGAACGAAGATGACAGGTGAATCGTTCTACCTAGACATTGAGGGAGAGACGTGGCAGTACATGCTCGTCACCGATCCCCCCGCTGCTTTGTACTGGCAGCCGTCAAGCTATAAACTAAGGCTTGGTGATATTAAGATAGCTACAAAGTGTTCGCCCGAGGATCGCAAGAGACTAAGGCGAGAAATTATCAAAGACATTCAGGAGACTGACGATGGAATACGATGTTAAATTTTTTGAACATGGCGCAACAGAAGAGATGACAAAGTACATGAATGATATGTCATCAGATGGGTGGGATGTAAAAGGCATCCATGAAACTGGTATGCGGTTCTGTATAATTTTTGAGAGGGAGAAAGTTAATCATGACTGAAGATGAAAAGATAGAATGGTTGTCTGAAAAGATATCTAAGAAATGGCAAGAACATGAAGCCGGACTAGATAAATTTTTGTCAACTGTAAACCCAGAAACTCCCGCGTTGCTTCTGATTACTTTACTTGTAGCAAAAGCAGCAGACATAGCAGTTGAGGGTAATTGGAAAGAAGAAAGTTTCCTACACCTAGCCGGTTTAGCTTTTGAAGACGGCCAAGGACTCAACTCAAAACACCTCCACTAACTCCCCCAACACCAACGTAGGGAATCCCTACGTTGTCTTTTCCCCCGCTTTCGGGCGGGGGCTTTTTTTATTTCCTTCCTTTACAAAGTCCAATCTTTAAGCTATTCTTGTTGAATGGCTCTCACCCCCGAAAAGAAAGTTAAGAATAAAGTTGTAGCTATATTAAAGAAGTATCAAGTCTATTACTTTTTTCCTGCTACATATGGCATGGGTCGTTCCGGCGTCCCCGATGTTGTATGCTGTCACCTCGGTACTTTTATTGGCATTGAATGTAAAGCCGGTAAAAACAAGGCTACCCCCCTCCAACTTAGAGAGCTTGCTGCTATTAGAACAGCAGGAGGCACCACTTTTATTATCAATGAAGAGAACGTAGGGGTACTCGACGAGTACCTAAAATCCAATGAATATACTCACCATCGACTTTGAAACTTTTTACGCCAAAGATTTTAGTTTAAGTAAACTCACTACTGAAGAATATATACGCGATCCCCGCTTTGAAGTTATCGGCGTAGCTGTAAAATGCGAGGGGCGAGAACTATCATCAACTAGAGCTAAGGCGCCACTTTGGTTTTCTGGTAGCAAGAAACAGATTGCTGAATTTTTAACCCAGTTCGATTGGGACAACTCTATTGCGCTCGCGCACAACGCCATGTTCGACATGGCAATTCTCAACTGGCACTTCGATATTAGACCCAGATACATAGCTGATACGCTAGCTATGGCACGTGCTATACATTCTATAGAAGTAGGGGGGAGTCTCGCTGCCCTGTCTGAATACTATAGTTTGGGTAAGAAAGGCACTGAGGTACACAATGCTATAGGCAAGAAGCGTCTGGACTTCACCGAGGAAGAGATGCAAGCCTACGGTGGTTACTGCGTGCAGGACGTTGAGCTTACCTACAAGTTATTCAACGTGTTGAAAAAAGACTTCCCAAACTTTGAACTGGCCCTGATTGATCTCACGATCCGCATGTTTAGTGAGCCACAGCTACGCTTGGATTTGAATGTACTCAACGCGCACCTTGAGGATGTTGTGAACAAAAAAGAACAACTGCTGTCTAAGGTCAACCACGACAAGAAAAAACTAACAAGTAATCCCCAGTTTGCCGAATTACTACGGGAATACGGCATCGAGCCTCCTACTAAAATAAGTCCTACAACGGGCAAGGAGACCTACGCATTTGCCAAAAGTGATGAAGCCTTCAAAAAACTTCAAGAACACGACGACCCAGAGGTTCAAGCTATTGTAGTTGCTAGACTAGGTGTAAGGTCTACCATCGAAGAGACACGCACCCAGAGGTTCATCGACATAGCTGGTAGGGGTACACTGCCTATCCCGTTACGTTATTACGCGGCCCACACAGGGCGCTGGGGAGGTGACGACAAGATCAATATGCAGAACCTACCCCGTGGATCGCAGCTCAAAAAGGCTATGCGCGCCCCTGCTGGGTACAAGTTTGTGGACTGTGACCTGTCTCAGATAGAAGCACGGACACTGGCGTGGTTGGCCGAGGAGGACGACCTAGTTGAAGCGTTCGACAGAGGGGACGATGTATACAAGATAATGGCTTCTGCCATTTACGATAAGCCTGAAGATGAGATAAACAAAGAAGAAAGATTCGTAGGTAAGACTACTATACTAGGTGCAGGGTACGGCATGGGTGCCGTCAAGTTTAAAGCCCAACTCAAGAACTTCGGGGTGGAGCTAGAACAGGAAGAATGTGACCGCATCATAAAGGTATACAGAGACACATACCCAGAGATACCCAAGCTATGGCGCAAGGCAGGAAAGATGCTAGACGTGGTTATGGGCGATCAGAGTAGCTCCTTTGGGCGCGATGGCATACTGGAGGTGGAAGGCAAGAAAGGGATCAAGCTGCCCAACGGACTGTATATAAAGTATCCAGAACTGCGGAAAGAGACTGACGAAGACGGTAAAACCGAGTTATTGTACAAGACCCGGAAGGGTAGAACGCTTATAGATACTAGAATATATGGAGGTAAAGTAATCGAGAACGTGTGTCAGGCACTGGCACGGATCGTCATCGGTGAGCAACTCCTGCGTGTATCACAAAAATACAAGGTCGTGATGACTGTACATGATGCAATCGGGTGCATTGTCCCAGAGGATGAGGTAGAACAGGGTATGCGCCTAGTAGAAAAGGTTATGAAGATACGGCCCAAATGGGCACCAGACCTGCCCCTCGACTGTGAGGGAGGGTTTGGTGATTCCTACGGAGCCTGTTAGCCCCAGTGGGCGGTGGGCAGAGGTTTTTATCATTCGTTTTGCCTCGAAAACACCCACAGTATATGACATGGATCACGTTACTCCCCAGTTCAGGTTTTCTATCGAGGGGCCTGAACAAAGGCGTTCTCTTTCCTCCGTGTGCATATGCCGACTAAGCCGCGCTAAGGTTAGCCGTGCCTTTATCCTTGGGGGCACGCATTGAATTGAGGAGCTTATGAAAGTACGAATAGAGTTGGAACAACAAGACGTAGAAGAAGCCATATTGTTGATTAAAAGGCTTACTGATGCCTTAGAAAGAGTAGAAGAATTTATAGAGGAACAAGACGGAGATGGCGAAGAAGGGACATAAAGATTTGCACCCAACAATTATTGACATGGCAAAGAAAGGCATGAAGGGTGTTGATATAGCTGCTGAACTAGGGCTAAGTCCCAACAGCGTCAGGACAATACTCTTTA
>Ga0208898_1000701_pt1 | contig 24875 bp, 34 predicted proteins | sample VirMetDEL_Mar_4_FD_184513 | JGI IMG/M metagenome (GOLD analysis project Ga0208898, IMG submission 184513) | Aqueous microbial communities from the Delaware River and Bay under freshwater to marine salinity gradient to study organic matter... | ecosystem: Environmental > Aquatic > Marine >...
ATCAAAATATTGAAAGTGATTGGCTTGATGAATATGAGAAGGAAATGAACAGAACAGATTCAACGACCAACTTTAATCCTGAAGTGCAACTTCTGAAGGAAAAAGAGCGGACGATAAACATTCAGCAAAGCTACATAGAGCGATTAGAGAAAACGATTGAACGCTTAGAAGAAGACAAAAAAAAACGGAATCAGCAAATCGTACCGGAATGGTACAACCAACCGGACAACTGGCAACCAAGCCCAATGTAGGCTCTGAAGACAAGTAAAATCCTGCCACACTATATTCTTTTACATATTGCTTCAAAAAAGTTACCCCCCCCAATTTATTCACACATATATTCAGAAGAAACAAAGGAAAATAATCATGAGCGAAAATCACCAAAAATCTGGATTCTTTGGTGTACTGATCTACAAGATTTCAGCGCACTGCCCAAAATGTTTAAACCTTGAAACCCATTGGATCAAAGATGAAGGCACGATTTACACGAAAAAGGACTGTGTGAAGATGTATGATGATGATTTTGTGCAAATACTTTGTACGAATGATGACTGCGAGAATGCGTTTGCAGTCAAGATTAAGAACATTAACGTAGAGTGGGAAGTCTACGACAGAGTTATAAAAGAAAAAGCATAACCATGAAGTAAAAGCTTTAGAAAAATTAACCAAATATAAAATTTGAGCCACAAAAACGAAATCGTCTCAGATCAACGCCAAAAGGCTTATGTTGGTCAACTATGGATTGGTAAGAAGCGTTATCGCAGAGTTCTGATTCGTTTTGTGGATGCTGAAGAATTAGAGCCTGACGAGTTGAACGCTCTGCTCGTTGAGCGATTTCTAAAGCTCAAAGAGCGGCTGACGCGAGAAGTCGAACGAGCAACTGATGAACAAGGTTTGTTTTTTAGTGAGTTGTTGGATTTGTTCCTAGCACATGTTCAAGCAAACCGTGACGAGAGGACGGTTGGCAAGTATCGGCAGCAATTGCTTCGCTATAAAAAGATAGTTGGGAATTATCGGATTCGGCTTCACTCCGCACAGTTGACAGACAAGTTCGTTCTGTCTTTAAGAAAGGCTGGACTGAATGATCACAGTTGTAATTCTTATCTTCGAGCAGTTCGCGCAATCCTCAATTGGTCTTGGGAGCAAGGCCAGATTCCAGCAGCAATCAAAGTCAAAAGCGTCCGCTCGTCCAAGCCGCTGCCTGCTGTCTTTTCTACTCAACAACTCGAAGATTTGCGGCAACACCTAGAACAAGGCTGGAACGAAACCAAACGAAGACGGTTTCTGGTGCTGCTTCGTGCCTGGTGGTTTTTGCGCTATACCGGAATGCGTGGTGGTGAGCTGCTGGCGCTGAAATGGGACAATGTTTACCCAGACCGAATCGAACTTCGCTCAACGCGAGATTGGAAAGTCAAAGGTCGAAAAGACGCAATCATTCCAATTGCTGAAGATTTAAAAGAATTTATTCAGGCGCAGGATATTGAAGGCGAGCGTTATGTGCTGGACAACGGCAGAGGTAAACCGCTTTATAGTTCGCTTGGGGATTTGACCAAATCCATGAGGAAGGCACTGCTAAAGGTAGGCATTGAAAACGCAAAACCGTTGCATTCGTTTCGTTCTACGGTTGCGACTGAGTTGCTTTCCGGTGAGTCTGCGAATCCGGTGCATGTTCAAATGCTACTTCGTCACGAATCAATTCAAACAACGATGAGTTACCTGAATTCAGACCATTTGCAACAAGTGGATCTTGTCAATAAACTAGGAAACTCGCCACAAAACACTGTTTCAAAGAAAAAAACCGAAAGCCGCAAGCCCAGCATTCATCTAGCCTATAGCCGAAAGAACTAAGGTGACTGTTAATCATTGGGTCGCTGGTTCGAGTCCAGCTTGGGGAGCCACCTCCAGCCGATTTACGACACCTCCGTTAAGTGGCGGTTTTGCCTATCCGCCAGTGATTGCCTCTTTTAGCTTCTTTGCCTTCCTCATTTTTCTGTAGATCCCCACTCCAACCGCTGCCACAGGCAAACCTGTTGCTGTCAGTATAAGCTCAACGCCACCAGATTCAATCGCTACATTCACGAATTCAAAGAGAACATCCATTTAATAACTCCATATCATTAAATCGTCTCTGTCATCCAAATGTAGGAAGCGATTGCTCCCAGTGAAAGAGAAGCCATAGCCACCGAAAAGATTCATTTGAATGGCAATCTGGAGAAGTCGCGCACCGTCGCCATTCCAAACCGCTAAGTCAGCGGCTCTTCCAAGACTATGATAACCCGTGCTTTTGGGTTTCCCGTCTTTCCATTTAGCCTTTTCAACCGGATGTTCTGGCGAGCGAAAGGCTGAAGTCAGTCTGATAGGTTTGCCATAATGCTGGCGCAAGGTTTCCAGCTTTGTCAGAAACGAACTCGACATAGAGCATTCACCAGTGAATTTGCACTTCAACTCGTCCCTCGAAAAATGTTCTGAGTGGTCAATAAATTCCATCAAGTCTCCTTTTCTGGGTAATCAATACACTCTTGACTGTACATTTCGCCAAATGCTTCTCTTTGAGGTAACGACATAAGCTGAAGGTCTACATATCTGTGATTTTCGCGGTAATGGTCAATCACGCAAGAACACAACTGAATGGCGGATTGCATGGCGAGATTGCTGCTCATGCCTTGCATTTGATAAGTCGGTGCTAGTCGAAGTGAGCATTGGTAAGCCCAACTGACTAAGTGAAGCGTTTTGTACTCAACAGGCAAAGCGTGGGCTGAAGTAGAAATCAGTAAAGCCAAGCCTGCGAGAATCGGTTTCATTTTTTTAGATTATCCATTTTTTGACTTAGCTCGCTAATCGCAACGGTCATGTTTGTCAAAGTAGTGTTGAGTTTTTCGTGAACTGCCAAAAGTTGTTGAGACTGCGCAGCCTGAAGGTTTGCGAGCTTTTCTGTGGTGGCCTGTTGAAGTTGTGAATTTTCCCGTAATAGCTCGCTGACGCGAATATCGCTTTCAGAGTCCTTAGTTAGCCAAATATTTCGCTCCTTTTCAAAACCTCTTAAAAGAAACACGATCAACCAACCGCTGAAGGTGAGAGAAGCCATGCCAAAACCTAAATCTTGGACTAATTGAATCATTGTGTTGGGTTCTGCTGGCATTGCTCGGCCTCAGTTATAGAATTGAATTAAATTCGTAGACTTGAATTCCAGTGCTGTTGTCAATCGTAGATTCACTGCTGCTATCGCTACTACTGTCGGAATCGCTTTGCGAGTCACTGTTTGAATCCACATCGACTTCCATTGTGTCATTGTCTGGCGGATCAGTCAGATTGTTTTGAGTGTCTATATTAATGTGAATCTCAATCGGGTTCGCTTCGCTATCGTTGCCCTCAGAAGCTGGGTAGTCTGAGCATCCAAACAATGCGAGTGGGAGTAGAAGTAGTAGTTTCATGTTTACCTTGTTGGAGTTAGCGGAAGACTGCTGCACAGGTTGGGTTGTAATCCGTTAGTACGCCACTATCCCGATATGTATAGATACGGAAACTACCTGTGGCTAAATTATCAACTCGTTCATGAAATAATCCTGACCCAGCACCAGCAGTCACTTGAACGGAATAGTTTGCATCTTGCATAGCAGTTGTAAAATTAACTACTAGATTGCCTGCTGCATCTGTAACACTGGAAACATTAAAACTAGCGTTAATGCTGTTAGTGGAAGTATTGTAATTCACCCACGCACGGCATAACCCTCCTGCTACTGTCCCAGCACTTAATGCTTTCGTTGAATTGTAGAAAGAAACAGGATCACCACTCAGATCGGTCATTGAACTACTTAGCGCATCTCCATCTGGGTGGTAAAGTGTGATCGTAGTCCCACTGATTGCCGATACCGTTGTGCCTACCCGAATCCCTTCTCCGGTAACATAATCTCCAACGCTAATGTCTGCTAAACTGTATCCAGATACTGCAGTGACCGATGTTAACTGATTGGCGTTGGTTGCCTTTGCAGTGGTCGCAGTTGTGTAGACGCCTTGGACTTCAGAGGTGCTGGCGAAGGAATCGCCATAGATGCTGGTTGCTGCTTCCCTACTGATGATCTGAACCAAATCGCCATTGACAGGGTTGGTCGTAAAACTGACGGTATTACTGGAAATGCTGTAATCTGCGGTGACTCCGTTGTTGCCCTTTGCCAATCGGACACCGTTCAGAAAGACATCGGTGTAGGCAGGAACCATCGTGTAGTTCGGTGTGACCGTAGTGGCATTATTGGCAATCGTCTCCTCATATCGGAATTCGGTAACCTGCACCCCGTTGGTCAGTTCTCGTCTACCCTTGATGACGATGATGTCTCCGTTGACTGCGGCATTTGCCAACGTCACTGTGCTGGCATCACTGCCCAAAGTGTAGTCTGCGGTTCCCAATAGCACCCCGTTTCGCAGGACTTCCAACGTCGCAGAGTCACTTGATGCGGTGAAACCACCTGTGTTAAAAACCGTCTGTGTACTCGTAACCGCAAACTCCTCTCGGAATTCACTGGTGTTTAGGACTGGCTGGTTGCCGATGTAACTCATTTAGTGTCCGTTGGAATCATCTGTAAAAAGCTGCATAGTTATATTTAACATTGACTGCTGTCCCACTAAAATCATAAATGTACACATAAAACTGAGTTGCAGTAGGATCGCCATTAAAACCTGTTAAATGATACACATTAACATTAGTGGCATTGTATGCAGAGCCATGAAAACTGTAACTAATATCTTCCATTGGAGTCTCAAAACATATTATAAAATGCCCGTTTGCTGCTCCATCAATTATTGATGAAACATTGTAACTTCCTCGTATTGGCCCAGATCCTGCGGTTGCGGTTGCGGCATCACTGTCGTAAACAACTGATCCAGATTGATCCGTTGTAGCAACCACAGTTTGAATCGTAAAGGTATCAGCAGAAGGAACGGTTAGTACAACAAAGAAATCATCTGTAATCGTTGGCGTATCCCCTGCACTCCTCGTAAATGCTGCATGAATAGAATCGCCAACAGACAAACCGTGTGCAGTATTTGTGATCGTAATGGTGCTACCAGAACAAGCATAGGTTCCGCTTTGTCCTGATGTATCTGAAAATGTACCATTAAAATTTACCCACGCAGCAAGCTGATGCCCCTTTTCGGCAACTTCAACAGCAGTAGTCATGATGCGTTGATGTCAATAGCTTTAAGATCTTCTACGCTAGTTGCCGTGTCACAGAGCATGGTGATATTCCGTAAGCGAACCTTTTCCGCAACGATGGCAGTCGTATCTTCACCAGCTTCTTGCGCTCTCATGTACGCTACGTCTTGAGCCTCTAACAGAGGCTTGCGTTCCTGTCGTAGAGATTCTTTTTTAATCTCTTTTGCTTTGTTGATGTCAATCGTAATCATGCGCCTATTCCATCGTATGAATTGGTGAAATCATAGTCCCAAGCCCCCCTAAATTCTCGGTCTGCTGGGAGTTCTGAACTGTCGATAATTTTGTACTTGACTCCGGTCGGTACATCTTTAGCGCAAATCTGTTCTAACGTAAGCCCACAGTTCGGAGCAGGTACTAAAACAGAGATGGTTTCTTCATTGGGGAAAATTGCTAGTTTCATAAAATCCTTTGTGGTTAGCGAAATACTTGAACACAAGCAATAAGCGCATCTTTTTTGGCATATCCAACAATATTACCGTCATTGTCTTGAGAAACGATACTAACTGCTGAGGTTGAATAAGTGTTAGCATTCAACATAAAAGTGTTACCCCAAGTAGCATTTTCCCAAGAAACTGACCCAGAAACTGAATAATTCGCATCAGGCATTGCAGTTTCAAAATTTATGGTATAGTCGCCTGTTCCGTTGTCAACCACTGTAGATACATTCCCACTTTCACGAATCTGAGTATCAATCGTGACACTCGTTCCACTGATCGTTAAATCCACACCTTCACCATCCCCAACTTCGAGATTACCAGATGTAGTTACCGTATAAGTGGTGCTGCTATATTCAATCGTAAAAGTGGTTGCTCCAGTAACCGTAGCAGTATACAGTCCAGTAACAGGGCCAGAGGTGTTTAACGTGCCGGATTGACTAGTTCCTCTAAAATTTACCCAAGCCCTACACGCATAAATGGGAGCATCATCCCCGTTTGGTAAGTTCGCTATATTCCGTGCATTACTCATATACAGGCCACGTTACGTTGGTAAGTTGTCCGTTTTCGTCTAGTTGTGGGTCTGCTGTCTCTGGTAGATCCCGTAGTGCTTGTCGGTAGTCGATTTGTGCTTGCGTCATTGTTCTATCTGCCACTGCCATCCAATCGCTTTTTTGAAGAAGTTGGTTACGCTGTTCTCTTAATAATCGCATTGGTTCTGCTGCTTGGAGTTCTGCAATTCTTGCTTGGATTTCGACCCAATTAATTTCCTTACTCCCGCTGTATTTAAAAACTGCTAAAAACTCTTTTTCCGTTTCGGGTTCTCCAGTGAACGAATAAGAATTATAACCAAGCACCTGCAAAGCCTTTGATAGCCATGAATTCATGCCCAGCAGGAAACACCACCCCACTGCCAATCGTACCATCATCAAAACTAACGAGACTGCTGGATCGTTTGCTGCCGATATAACTCATGTAATCTCCAGATAGCTGAGATGTACATCTACGGCTGATGCCGAATCTGCTGTAACGGTCAGGTTTTCATTCGGTACAAGTACCAGCTTTCCACCATCTAACAGATTGACAGAAGAACCCACTGGAATTGGAATATTTGTGATATAGCTTGTATAAGTAGGACTTCCTGTATCGTACTTAATTTCAACAGTTAGTGTACGAGACGCAGAAGATTTGTTTGAGGCTATCAATCCGATACAGACGACTTCTGTTGCAGAAGGCACATCTGACGCTAAGACATCTGTTCTTGAAGTACCTGCGGTTACTGTTTTTCGGAGGAATGCGTTTGCCATTTTTTAACCTAGTGCGATTGCCATTACGACAGGATCTGCGCCTGATGCCGCACCTGTGTTATCTGTTGCGTATTCTAGTGCGTTTCCTGCTGAATTTACTTTCAAGACCTGTCCTGCTGATCCCAAGGCAGTTAATCCGGTTCCCCCGTTTGCTATCGGTAAAGTTCCTGTTACATCTGTGACAAGATTTGTTAGTCCTGCTGAATTAACATCTTCATAAGTTGAGCTACTGGTTCCCACAGCCAAGACATCTTCATCAGTAATCAGATACAATTCACCTTGATTCAAGCCAGAAGCAGAGGCTGCTGTGTTGATTTCGCTTCTTGTTCCTCGTTTAACTTTAATCGTTGCCATTATGCGGTATAGCTCCCATTTCCTGTAAATTTCACTAGCTTGAAATCAGTGCTTCCATCATTGAAGTCCTCAACGGTTGGGCTTCCTGTGCTGCTTCCCAAATACTGGCTTGCCCTAATTTTTAGAATTACAATACCAGAACCACCACCACCTCCTCCACCACCACCTCCTCCAGTGTTGGCTGTGCCTGAACTTCCGGCTGCTCCACCTCCACCTGAACCACCTGAACCTCCTGCTCTAGCACCACCTCCTCCAGCGTAGTAATCACCAGAACCACTAGGCCACTCGTATCCAGCACCACCATTGCCACCACCTGTGCCTGAATAGGAGTTTTGACCGTTTCCACCAACGCCACCTTTGCCCCCTCCCCCTCCGTAAGTAAGCGGATTCCCTGAATAGCCTATTCCTGCATTATTCCCTTGTTCAGCAGTTCCGGCTCCAGTAGTCCCATAAGAACCACCACCACCTGAACCTCCACTGTTGCCAGTGCTGTTGGGATGGTTTTGGCCTCTGCCCCCTCCAATTGCCGTCAGTGACCAAACAGATAATGTGGAATTACTGCCATTGGAACCAGCAGAACCGCCTAGACCTATTGTTGCAGAATAAGTAGTTCCCACTGTTGCGGTTTCAGTAGAAATCAACATTCCACCAGCGCCACCTCCTCCGGCTGTTGGTGACGTTGTTCCGCCACCTCCTCCACCAGCAATCACCGCCACCTCTAGGCCAAACTGATTCAAAACTGTTGAATTCCATTTATTGTCTCGACCTAATCTGGTGATTTCGTCCAATGTCCAGATGCCATCGCTTTCTTGGTATTCTGGATCTGGCCTATCTGCTCCCCACTTACCTGCATTGTTTCTGGGAGGTTGGTCAAAAAAGGCGTTCAGGTTCCAGATCCCTTGGCCTGTGGCTGCGCTATTGTTTTTACCGATCAGTGATCCTTGACTACGCATTAGCTGATTTCTTCATAACTACAGATCACAGTTAAATCATTGGCTGCACTTGCAGTGGCCCCAATGCTTCGGTCTTCTTCAATGTAAATTGATGAGTTTCTTTCAACGATCACTAGGCTTGAATCTGCAGGAACTGTAATTGTGCTGGCGATTGGATAGGCTGTTCCGCCTAATGCCGCTGCACTGTAGTAACTAATCGTAATGTCTGCGCTATTGGTTCCATCCGTATTTACAACATAGATACTGTTGACCTTGAGGACTTTTGAACTTGCGCTGGCATTGGAGATAACGGCTGTGGCGCTAGTGGTCGAGAGGTTCACGGTTGCCGTTTTCCCGTAAATCGCATTGACATTGACAATGTTTGGATTTGCCATTTTTTTCCTTTATCCAAAAACGATAGAAAGCGCCACCACCTTGCCATTGGTAGCGCCAAAATCAGTAAGGTCTTGAGGTTCCCATTCTTCAGTCGCTGAGTTGTAAATCAGTGCCTGGGCATTGTCTGCGCTGTCTCTTGCCAAGGCGCTAACATTGAGCCGATTGTTTCCAGTTAGTGCTTCAAGATTGGAGACAATCGTGTTGATGTTAAGTCCAAGTTCAATTGTTCCTGCCGCTGTAATCGGTGAACCGGAATCCACCTCAATGCCATCTGTTCCTGAAACAGCAACTGAAGTTACAGTTCCGGTTCCGGTGACGGTTGACCAAGATAGGTTGCCACTTCCATCCGTAATTAAAACCTGTCCGTTGTTTCCATCAGAAGTGGGTAGAGTGAGCGTGTAGCTGGAGCCAAGGCTTGCAGAATTGGGAACGGTTATGGTTACAGAGTAGGTGTTGGCTTCATCATTGAGTGCTACGCTTGCCGGATTGGTTGCACCTGAAACAACCAAGCTGCCTGTGCCGGATGGCGTGATGGTGATGTTTTGATTACTGGCGCTGGTTTTTATGATGTTGGTTTGCAAGTCGATATTGTCCCCAAACAAAACATCCGAACCGCTAGACTCTGCACTAATCAAATTACTGTTCAGATTGCCATTGAAGCTGCTGGTAGCGGTTGCTGTTGCTATTGTAGCAACGCCAATCTCTGCAGTGTCCAGATAGGCTGTGCCGTCAAGGTATAAGTCTTTCCATTCCAAGGTGACTGAGCCTAAGTCTCTGGTGTTGTCCGTTGATGGAATCAAATCCGAATCAAATCGTGCGGTGACCGTAACGGTATCCGTAGTCTGGTTCCCAATGTCCAAGGCTCCTGTGGTGGTGACAACTCCAGAAGAATCAATCGTAATTCCTGTGGTTGTCGCAGAACCAGAAGAGTTGCCAAACAAGGAAAGTGAGCCGTCTGATGTAGTTGGAAAAACAATGTCAGTTTTAAGGGTATTCATTCCCATTAAATCACCTCAGTTAGTTGAAGAGCGCAGGATTGATAGTCTCGGCTGATATGTCCAAAACTCGGAGGATTCAGATAATAAAATCCTGTGGCATTGGACGATTCCTTAAATGTTGCAGGCATGTCCTCCACCCAAAGAATCGGCATTGGTTTTGACCGATAGCTTCTGGCAACGGCTTCCAAATCTTCAGCCTGCGTATTGGTTAAAACTAAACTTAATCCCACAGAATGACCCACTGGCCTTTGCTGATAGGTGTAACCGCCTGTGGGCTGTGGCCTGCGTACCGAATAATCATTGAGGCTTTTGGTGGCTCCTGGTCTTGCATCTGGCAGCGTCAATACCTTCCCCACTCGCAGAATCCCCAAGCGAACTGGGTTATAAACAGAACCAATGTCATTGGTGTCACTGATTTGCGTGTCTAGTTTGATGGCATCTGCTCCGGTTCCATCTCCGGTAATTTCGAGAATCTGCCCAGAGGAAAGAACGCTTGTGATTTCGACAAGCGAATCATTGGTGCCGTTATCAATCGTAACCACAGCATTATTGGAAACTGTCATTGGACTGATCACAAAGTAAACTCCTCCTGAAGTTGGAGATAAAGTAGTGTCAGAAGTGTAAGTTTGTGGTGAGGCTGCCGTGGCGACATGCGAACCAACGAAGATTCTGCCGTGACTAATCACATTAATTGGGTTGCCAGAAGCGTCTTCAAATCTGCCATAGACTGTTGAATCTTGATTCCAGCGTTCTGCACTGTTTCCAGAAAGGTTCTTTTCGCCAACATTGACTGAAGTGGTCAAGGTAATGACTAGCTGACAGTATCCAGATTGCTCATTGGCGAAAGTGATGAACTGAGCTGGCAGATAGGCTGCTTGGTCTGCAAAAAAGGTTGATCCGGTTGCTGAGTTTCCCCCTAGCGTTGAATCTAGTCCGTAGGTAGTGCGAAGTGTTCCTGTTTCAATCTGGCTCGGATTGGCATAATTTGAATCAGTTGAATTTAAAGCCCAAGTGGCAGAGTCCGCCAGCAGATTTGAAACAAAAAAAGCCTGAACTGGATCGTCAACCGTTCCTCTGCAATTCACCGTGATGACTTCAGTAGTTCCAGAAGAAATAAAAGCTTGGCGCGGAATATCTCCTTGCACGTTACCAATAGGGAATCCGGTGAGGTTGCCTTCTTGAGTGCTGATGGAAGTGACACGATCTTGATAAAGAATCCTCATCAGAAATCCCTCACAAATTCTGAAAGCGTTGCGTCCCCTTCCAAGGCTGTGGTTCTCGCTGAAAAATCATAATCAATCGAGCGAACCGTCAAGGTGCATGCAAGAAAGTCCTGAAGCCTTCTGAAGCGAATTCTGTCACCTAACTCAATCTCGGTGTTGATGTCTGGGATTGTTACACTGGCCTTGCTAAGTTTTTCAATATCCTTAATGGCATCAATCCGACCTTGGACTCTGGTAATGTCTGAATACTGATCTGCATAAGCGTTTACAGAAAACTCTCTGCCTTTGGGTTTATTGGCGCTTCTGGCACTGGTAGACTTCCCAACCAACCTTCCACCTTCGACTACATTGATCCCCCAACTAGAAGAAACGCCACCCAAGGGAAATCCAAGCGTGTAATTACTTGTTAGTAGTTCATAATCTTTGTAACTGGTGATAGTGGCTCCAGCATAGGCCCGATCAATCAAGTGCAGTGTGGAGTTGCCACTGGAATCCTGGCGAATGTCAAACTGATGGTTATAGGCTGCAGCCACATCAGAAGCCAACTCAAGCAAAGGAATCGGAGCATTGACTTTGATCTTGACATCGTAGGAACTCGCATTGGTGGCCCTTGTGGTGTCAGCTGTGCTAACGCTTAAGGAAAGCTGGGTTGCCACATAATCAAAAAAGTCTTCCAGTGTTTTGCTGTTTGTACTCGTTAGGCTTACCTCGCCAGCATCTGCTGAATATCCAGTGATTTCTATGTAGTCGCTGGTGATTGCATTGATCGTTCTGGAGACACCATCTTCAAAAACCGTGATACCTGAAGTCAGTCCGGTTGGATTGTGCCAGCGGTTGCTGGTGGTGCGAATCAATGGTGTAAAGTGCGTAACGGCTCCAAAAGCAAAGGGAGCCGTTACCGTATTGCCTGAGTTGTCTGTCACCGTAGAAGTGGCATCGACATTGTATTCAGTGGCATTTACTGAAAAGGTTAAGGCTTCTCTGTCTACTTTTTCTAAGACCAAAGTTCCGGTGATCCAATCATAATCCTGAAGGCCATACTGGAAGGTGAAAGGATAGGCTGTTCCCAGATTCTGAATCAAGGAGGTGTAGCGGCTGCCACCAAACGGATGATTTTCATCTAGTGGCCTGTTTTCTATCTGCACCTGGCCCACTTCAAAATCATAAAATCCGCCTTTCACTTGGCCTTTTTTGATCCTTGGCCCACTGAGTAAAAATCCATAATGAAAGTTGGCATCTGTTTTTAAAAAGGTTTCATCACTAAGATAGTAGTCTGTGCCGCTGACGGTTACTTTTAAAGAAAGGTTGCTCATGCTACAGCCGGAAATTCACCAAATCGGGCTGCTCTCTCCTTGATTTCTACGCGAATGGCAGAATCGTACTGACTGATGAGCTGGCCTGTGCCGTCATAGATATTAACGTCAATTTTTGGCGCTGCTTGATAGTTCTGGCTCATGGCTGCGCCTCTCAGTGTTGGGATGCTTCCGCCTTGAGCGAAAGGCCACCAGGAAGGCTTCTTGTAGCTGGCATTCAACCCAATGGCAGGAGGAAAGAAGCTGCCCATCAAGCCAACTTTGATTCTGCCAAGCAGATCATTGCCAGCCTCAAAACCATAGTTCACAGGTGAAGCGGTTTTCCCTTCGCTGACTAATCCGCCTGCCGCTAGAAAGCCAATCCTACCTTGTGCCAAATTCGGAATTCCAAGCTTTAGTTCAGCGCCAAAATTGCCAACAACATCGGCAATCAGATTGCCAACAGAACCCAAGTCTCTGAGAGACAAGCCAGCCTTTCCAAAGCTTTTGTTGCTTGCCAAAATTCCTTGAGCAAGTCCGCCTGCACCAAAGCTCATGGCAGGCCCAAGCAACTGATTCATCTGTTTCTTGCGTCCTGAATCGGTGACACTATTGAGCAGGCTCAGAAGGTTAATTCCTAACTGATCAACGGCAGATTTGCGAATGATGAACTCGCCACCTTCCAACTCCACTGGCATCCTGCCCCCTACCATTGCAGGCATGCCGCCTGCGGCATGGCTTGGCCCATTCAAATAACCACCTTTGGCAAACTTAAATTCCAGAAGATTCTTTGGCCCAAGACCAAACATATGGAAGGGATTTGGTAATAGCGGAATGGTTCCGCCAGGTACAAAGGCTTTGAAAATGTCAATTACCTTCTGACGTATAAAATCAACAAAGTTGAAAATTCCACCTGAGAAGATTTGTTCAAAAACGTGTTCAATTCCTCCAACCAAGTTTCCAAAGGCATTACCGAAATCCAACAAAACCTGCTCAAACGTGCCTTGGATGGCACCACCAAACTCCTGCAGTCCGGTTAGCATTCTGCCAAAAACATTTTTCAATGGTTCAACGATTTGGTCACTAAATACGGAACCCAAGCCACCAATTGCATCAAGTAGAGGCTGAAAAATGCCTTGCATGGCGTTCTCGAAAGCACCAAAAACGGATTCAATGCCTTCCACCAAAAACAAGATGGCGTCAATCAGTGGTTCCAAGAGTTCAAGCAGCTTTACCAATAAGGGAGCGAGCTTTTCAATCGGCCTTTGCAGTTTCTCAAAAATAGGTTGCATTGCTTCCATTACTGGAATTAAGGCTTCCACAACCGGAACCAATAAGTCGATAATCGGATCAACCAAAGCAAAGAGCGCATCAAAAACTTTTGCCAAGGCTTCCTGCACTTTTTCATTGGAAAGAACCAACGCCAGTAGTCCTTGCTCTAGTCCCTTCTCTGCTGTGATCTTGGCGACATTCGCAGCCCGTTGTCCAGATGGGCCAGCCGCTGACATCACAGCCTGAGCCGTGTCTGATTCGGTGATGGCTTGCGCTCCTGCGCGAACCCCTTTCAATACTTCTTTTGTGTATTTTTCTGCCAGAGATAGCCGATCATCCATTTCTTTGGTGAGCTGCTTTTGAATGCCTAACTCTGCAGCAAGGGCTGTGGCCTGTTCCAGCGTCAACTGTTCAAGTTCTACTGCTGTGGCAAGGGCAATGGCCTGAACATTGTTAATTTGGCGGATGGATTCCGCTTGAGCCTTGAGTTGATCGTCCTGGGCCTTTAAGGCTTTGAGTTGCTCTTGAGCATTTAAGGATTTGGCAATGTCCTTGGCTTGCTTGGCCTGTCTCTCTAATAGTTTGAGAGACTTTTCTTCATTCCTGGCGCGAACCAAGGCTTTGGTCGCTAAGTCAACGGCCTCTTGGTTGCGGAGCTGCTCTGTAATCTTTGCAACCTTTTGAACTGTTTCCTCATAGATCGCTTGTTCTTTTAGCGCCTTTGTTGCCAAGTCCACGGCTTCTTGATCCTCCAGGCTCTTGGTAATCTTGGCGACTTCTTCAACCGTCTTTTCATAGGTGGCTTGTTCAATCAATGCTTGCTTGACCTTTTCAGCCTGGGCCAGAAATCCGGCTTGTTGGGCTGCAACTTGATCTTCAAGATATGCAACTTGCTGTTTTGTGGCTCGGTTGATCGAAGTCAGCAAAGTGAATTGCCTACCGGACTCATCACCTGTCGAACTGGCTAAAACAAAAAGCCTTTCTTGTAATAAGGCTTGTGCTTGCTTCGCTGCCGTCAGTTGTTCTTCAAGACTTCCTTGTGTGCCAAGTAATCCTCCAACCTTTTCTGTGATGTTTTGGAAGGTCAGAGCAGCAAGCACAGAGGCTGCTTCTGCCGCTTCCTGCATCTGCTTGAGTTGCAGAAGTTCTTCCTGCGATTTCTTAATAACTTTCGTGGATTCAGCTTGTTCAGATAGAAATTCAGCTTTTTTCTTTTCAACAAATTCCTGCTGAAGTCCTAGTTCATAATTGGCTAGGCTCGTGGTGTAGGTGTCTCGTGCGGTTTGGACGTTCTGCTGATAAACCTCCAAGGCTCGGCTGGCAGCTCCTGTTGTTTCATCGGTAATGATCTTGATTTTGGCAATTTCATCTTTTGCGGTGATGTATTCTTCGCCTACCTTTTTGGTTTCCTCAGTGAGTTTTTCTTGTGCAACAATGACTTTCTGCAAGGCTTCTTCAACATCCCCAAACGGATTCGCCTTCGCTGCCATCAACTGAGCCGTTGCTGCAAAAACATCAAAGGCATCATCCAGCAGCATCACATTGCCAATCAACTGATTGATGTCTGCAGAGATGGTTTTGAATGTGATCTCTAAGGCTCGGAAGGCCATGCCTACAAACGAGTCTGCAATCAGATCCGTCAGGAATTGAATGCTCGCGCTCAGTAACTCAACACCAAGCCGGATTTTGGCAAAAATGGAAGCATAACCCAGAACCTCATCATCCTGACTGATGAACTGCTGAATTTTGTCAATTACATTTGTAAAGACATCAACAATGGCCCCAATTGTTCCCGTGAGAACGTCCATGTAAAAGGCAACATCCGATTCAGTGATGGAATCCAGTGCAGCCGCTACATCTCGGATAGCACCACCAAGACTTTCATTGGCTCCAGCAACTTGGTTGATAATGCCAGCCAAGCGAATTCCAGAATTTTCTAAAATCGTGAAGCTTTGCCCAATCGTTCGGCTTGTTCTCGCAAACTCTTCTTCCAAGACTCCAGCCTGAGACTGCAGCGCCTCAAAAACCGTCTCAGCGGAAAGCTTGCCTTGCTTCCCGTATTCTCGAAGTTCGCCAATCGTAATGCCTAAGCCATCGGCAATAGCCTGCGCCACTCTTGGCGTTTGCTCCATCACAGAGTTGAGTTCTTCCCCTCTTAACACACCAGCGGCAAAGCCTTGTCCTAGCTGGATGATGGCAGCATTGGCAGATTCTGAAGTAGATCCAGAAATGGCTATCGCCTTACCTAGCGAGCGTGTTACCTCTTCCAGTTCAGCAGTGGAAACACCTAACCGTCCTGTGACTCTGGCAAGGCGCGAATACAGATCAGCCGTGGATTGGAAAGATTGGCCTGTTTCCTGGCTGATTTTAAAAAGTGCGGATTGTACTTGGGTGAGTTCTTGAGTGCTGGACGTTACCAGCTTCAGGCGGTTTTCAATGTTGGCAGCAGCATCAGAGAATTCAATCAGTCGATCAACAGCAAAAGCAGCAACTGTGGCCTTCAGTGCTGTGGTTAATCCCCCAACACTCCTAGCGACCTTTGCGCTGGTTGCTTCCACTTGTCGTAGAGAACGATCAACCGAATTGAAAGCCGCTTGGGTTTTGTCAACGGCTGAAATCGTGATCGTGGTATTAGTCGCCATTACTTCTGGTTTCTCTTTTCAGCCTGAATGTTGAAATAAGCCACCCAACCCTTCACTTCGTCCAGTGTCCAGCTCATCACCTCAGACAGTGGTTGATGAAGCGTTTCAGCCAGAGCAAAGATCGTCATCAGGTCAGGCGACTCTCTCAGTTTTTTTCAATCTCCTCATCTGTTAGGCCATCGTCTGCATTCATTGAAGACACAATTCTGGCGATTACCTCAGAATCAACGCTTCGCATGAATTCAGTACGATTCACCACCTTGAAGACCTTTTTGCCTTCAGCATCCAAGGCTTTGGCAATCAAGGTGGCAGTTAAGGCTTCTCCAACCTTGCCAGCACTGTTTAGCGCCAGAATCTCCTGTTGCTCGCTCAACGTCATGGAGGAGCGATAGTAGATTTTGGTAGGTTCGCCTTTTTCGTCAGGCCACTCTGGCACTTCAACGAATTGAAGAGGCGCAGCCAAGCGATCACGATAATGAGCTTTAGCTCGTTGTAGAATTTCAGACATAACCTGTTTAGGCTGTGGTTTCGGTTAGTGCGCCAGAACCTTGGAAACTGATGGTTGCGTCTACAGTCCCATCAATGGCCCCAGAGCGACTGATTCCGGTGATGATCACAGTGCCGTTGTAATACTTGGAACTCGTTGCCGTTCCTTCTGGATAAAGGTTTAGCGTGACACTGCTTCCAATCGTTACAGCCTGCTGGCCTGTGTCGTCTGGGTCCCAAAAGACATCCGCACTACCTGAAAAACTGGTGTTTCCGGCAACAAAAGATGTCGCTGAATCGCTCAGTTGGGTTGTGTCGATGGTGTTGGCTGTGGAGTCGATGGAGTAGCTTTTGACTTCTCCGATTGTTTGACTTCCGGCTTTGATGACACCGGAACTTCCCTTTGTAACTGCCATTTTTTCTCCTTTTGGCTGTTAGAAAATGCCGGTGTTTCCGGCTTCAAAGCCACCCATCCGGCAGCTTCAAATTCTGCAAAATCTTCTGCTTCAATCGTTTTCCTTTCTCTTCCTCTAATGATTTTCATTAGAAGGTTCCTCCATCCACTGTGGCGACCGATAGCGTCACAAAATCGTTGCTCGTATCAATGGCAACAGTAATAGAAGAATCGCCTCTGACTACTCCATCACTTCCATCGGTACCGCCAATGTAGCCAGCCGTGCCACCGGATACTGCAGCAACCAGTTCATCGGTGGAAGATTCAGGAATGTTCAGTGCTGTCTTGAAGGCGTTGAAGGTTATCTTCTTTTCCATCTGCCCAGAAGCTTCTGAGGCGTCATGGATCATGATTAAATCACTGGCTCCACTAATAGAACTAAGTGTTGAAAGCGAATCTACGGGTGGCGTGACAGGCACTTTTGTGGTTGCGTCTGTCGCCACAAAGATATTGTTTCGATCCGTAGTGAAGTGCGGCTCGCCTGCGAGCATTGACGTAGTAGGGAGATTGGCATTCAATCCCCTTCTCAGTTGCAATCTAGCCATTTCTCTCCTTTAAAAAGTGCCACCATCCAAGACGGCATTTGCTACTAAAATCGTGTCGCCAGCCTCTTCCGGTTGCGCGATTGTCTGGCGATACCTACAAAACCAATCCATTTTGATTACTCCCAAAGGGACATCCCCTTCTGAGGTGTAATCGATCTGCACATTCTGAAGATAGAACTCCTCTACTCCTGCTGGTAATTGTCCACCAAGAGCATATTCGACTTCACCACCAATAGAGTCCAAGGTGTCATCCAAATCACTGGTGGCTCTCGCGGCCCCTTCTATGCGAAGAATCAGCGTTCTTTCAAGTGTTCTGAATTTACTGAAAGCGCTGCGATCAACATTTTCTTCTAAAATATAAACCAGCAGACAAGGAAGTTTTGACTGATCCAGCCTGTGATGTCTGGTGGTGTAGACTCTGCCAGCCGTTGTAGTCAAAGGCGTGATCAGTTGGGCGACCTGTTCGCGGATCGTCTGTCTGGCATGCAGAACGCTCATACACTGGCCTTTTCCATTAAGAGCGTTGTCATTCCAAGATTGTCCGGCTCAATCCCTCTGAGAACATAGCTGATACTTTGAATTGATAGCGTGTCTCCATGACTGAGAGAACTAACGTCTGAGGTTCTTGCCATCAGTCGAGGCTCTGCTGATTCATACCCAACCGATAAGCCATTGGGCTGAATTAGGACAAAGCGTAAATCCCAAATTGCCGAAAAGGTGGTGGCATCTGCCTTGGTGACAGTCACGCCAAAATCTGCAGTATCCAGATAGATTGCACGATCAGCATCTGATTCAATCGCCATCGAGGATGTACCAGTAGCGCTCAGTTTCTTTGATTAGGTACTCATTCGTTACCTTGTTTCGACTCAAGCCAATCACATTCTCACCAGCGCTTCTGGCTGGATTTCCGGCAAAGATTTTTCCTGGGGTAATTCGGGCCTTAACTCCAACCACTGAGTTCATGCCGATCATGGAAAAGCTCCCAATCAGCGAATACTGGTGAACCGTTGCCCCAAGCCCAATCGTTGTGCCTTGCATGACGTAAGAATGCCCACCTAGCTGCACCGAATTGGCGAGCGTCACATTATCTTCGACTACAGAATCATGGCTGACGTGCGAGTAATTCATGAGGTAGCAGTCTTTGCCAACTCTCGTTTTGTTCTCAGTTCCGGCATGGATGGTTGCAAACTCTCTGATTGTTGTGTTGTCGCCAATCTCAACGCCACACAACTTTGGCCTTGTTCTGTGCTGTGGCGTGTCTCCGATTGAAACATGCCCGTGAATTTTAACGTTGTCTCCAATTTCAGCAGGCCCATAAATGATCGTGTAAGGCCCAATGTAAACGTTCTTCCCAAAGTGGACATTGCCTTCAATGGTTACGGTCTTATCGATGTTCACCAATGCCTTAGTAGATCAGCGTGTACGTCTGGAGGTTTTAGATTTCCATGAAAATAGACAATGCTGGCTTCTTCTCGTTTTTCAGGATTTTTGAGCCAGTGGCACTTGTATGACTGAATCTGATCTGGAAATACTTCATTCAATCGGGTTGCGTCATTCGCTAGCAATCGCAAAAACTGCATTTCTGAGATTCTGCCGTTGTAAAGAATCCGGTCTTCATAATCCTCTTTCCTTTGCCATTCCTGCCAGATCCACTCGCAGAATTCAGGTGAGTAGCTTCCAACCCCATTGCAAATCGTTTCAGGATAGTTTGGGTCTGTGAGAAGCCCAACTCTGCCTCTCCAACTGAGGATTTCGTCTAAATCTTCCTGAATGATGGTGTCGAGTCCAAAAACAAAGCGTTGATTGTTTCCCAAGTCCGGCCTGAAGGTTTCCATGACATTGCCATAACCGGATTCATCCCCTTCAATTTGGACTTGATCAATGTCCTCTTCAAATTCGTAAAACTGATCAACCAAGCAGATGAACTGGTAATAGTCATGGCTTGTGTTTCTCTGGATTCCTCTGGCTAGCTTGTCCACCCATTTCGCAGAATATCCTGTTGAAAACTGTGGAAGTCCTTTGCCTTCCGGCTGAAAAAGAATGCAGACTACGTCAATCATTCTGTAGGGTTTTCTTAGTAGCTTTCCTTTTTACCAGCTTCGGTTGGCTTTCTGTGGTTAAGCCTACGGAGCGATCAACCAGCGGCTCTTTCTCATCATAGGGAATCGCCTTTCCAAGGCGCATGATTTCTCTGGCAGATTCAACCGTCAGGCTGACCACCTGTCCGGCTTTGACTACCATTCCATCTGCAACTGTGCTTCTGATGATTTGAACTTTCATTTTCTTGCCTTCAGTAATTCGTTCAGGTTCGAGTTGTAGGTTCTTACTCTTTCTGGACTCCGTAACTTGCTGATAATTTCCCCCCAGGCTGCTTTTCTTGGGTTGCGTTTGCCTTTAAAACTTTTGTCATTTTCAGGCTTTGCGAATTGATGCCAGTAGTCCCTTCTGGTGTGTTCGTAGCTGTCCACCCCACAAAGGAAAATTTTCTCATATCCCATATAGTCTGCACACCAAAGAGCCTCTGGCCCACTGAGCTGCACCCAAGGGCAGATTCCGGCATAGATGTCTTTGCCGTGAAGCTTGGCAAACTGTGGGGAAACAATCGGGCATTGAACTCCAATCTCATCTCTCAAAAATTCGATCATGCTTGGATCGTGGGCGTAGCACCAAGCCAAGTCTGGAAGAAGCGCAGCGTGTTGATTTACACTAATCCAATGCGCTCCTTCCCATTCACTCTGGCGAACATCAGCAGGTGCAGAAGGGCTTCCGCAAATAACAAGAGCCGTCTGCCCTTTACACCAATCTTTCAGTTCATCCAGTTGAAGCATCGCTTAAACAGTCACATCCTGCGCTGCAGCAAATGATTCAGGTCTGGCAACGGCTACATCCATCATCTGATAGAAGTAGAGGTTTACCGTTGAGTTTCCGGCTGCACCATACGGATCAACCAGCACATCCAAGGCTCCAAAGAAGCCAAGGTATAGGTCTGTGAAGTTTCCGAATAACAAGGTGTAAGGAGAACTCGAAGGCATTTGAGTGGTCTGAACCAGCGGATAACCAAGCAGAGAATTGGTGTCCTGCATGATCATTCTGGAATCTGTTGAAGCAGCAACCAGAGTCTGCATCAGCTTGCCAACCACTCTTGGATGTGTCACCCAATAGAGGCTCCCTAGCAAAGCATTGTCTGCAGCCACTTCGCTCCAGATGTCGACTACGTTTCCATACGTCAAAGCAGCATTCCCAGAGGTTCCAGCGCTCTCAACATCACCAATTCCGGTAGTCTGCAGCACACCACTTGGCTCATTGGATCCGCCACCTTTCAGCGACACATTATCCAGCTTGGCTGCAAACAGTCGCACCATGTGGTTGCGAAGTGTGGTTTCCAGATTACCATTCAGCCCTTGGTGCAGAAGCTGGCGTGAAATCTGGATTTTGTTGGCTGCGGTTTTTGGAGTCATGGAAATCTGTCCAAAATCCGGCTCATTATTGGCAACTGATCCCGTTTCCGTCTGGAAGCTGACACTGGCATTGGCGCTGAACTTGGGGATTTTTACATCACCAACCAACCCTTCAAAGCGTGTCGCTCCAACCTGTCCCAGAATGGAGGTTGAAATCAGTGCATCAATAAAGCGATCTGTCAGCAGGTTTTCGGCAACAGTCAAATCACTGAAACCTGAACCACTGGAGCCTGTTACGGCTGATAAGGTTCTTTGATGACTGTAGCCATGATCTGGCACATAGAAACTTCGAGGTTGCTTGCCTGTTCTGCTGGCAATTTCATCTGAAATTTCTTTCTCAAAGCCTGCGGAACCCCAATTGTTTTCCGCTGCCGCTTGAATTGCTCGAATCAGAGAATAATTTTGCTTCTCTTTTTCAGTCAGCTTGGGCTGAACGCTGTGCGGATTGGTGCGGACTTCATCACCTAGTTCTTCTGCGAATTGCAGATAGCTCATCCCACTTCTAATCGCAGCTTCTGCGAAGTCATCCTTACCAAAACTCTTGGCTAAAGAACGAATGCGGCCTTGCTCGGCAATGACATTTCTCTTGATTGCGGCTTCATCAATCACTGGAACTGGTGGAGCCTCTGCAACAACCTGGGCTGTGCTTTGTGTTTTTTCCTGAACTTCCATTTTCTTTTCCTTTGTAGAAAGTGATCTACCAATCCCAACGCCTTTATCGGCTGGGACTGAAACAATTGAAACTTCCTGCGGATACCAAGCGTTTACTCGAAAGACTCCTCTACCATCGATTTCCTCGTCAGTGGGAATCATGCCTTTGACGCTATAGCCAACAGAAACATTGGTTCGGATGCCGTCTTGGACATCTTGGTAAACCTCATCCGCCAGTGCGCCTTTTCCAAAGCGGACTGTGGCCCTTGCGATTCCGGCAGAGCTGTCAAGGCTTACGTTCTCGACAACGCCAATCTGCTGGCGCATATCGTGATCTAACAAAAGCGGCATTCTGCCACTTCTGGCAAAACTCAAATCTATTTCGTCTTCAGAGTGGCCTAGCACTTCATAACCAAATTCACGCTCGACAGGTGACTGAGAGGCCCAAGCTAGGCGGACTCTTCGATCATCTTTTTCTTTATCGTATGACCAACCACGCTCAACCTCTCCTGTTCGGAAGCTGAGAGGTTCGGCTGTGCTGGCTTTTCGTTCTTCCGGTTCTTCTGCCACTTCTTCTGCTTTCATTTTGGCAAAGGCCACAATGTATTCATCCTCAGTTTCTTCAACGTCCAAAACGTGGCGAGTTTGTAAATCTTCTAATTCCATTTTTTTGCCCTTCTTGTTTGTGGCTTGGTTGACAACCTTTTCCGACCAAGACTTTCCAGCATCACCACCCCATAAAGCCCAAGCTATGCGTCCGTTGCTTGGGTATCCATCTTCTCCTGCGCTAAAGCCCTTGCCTTTCTTATCCACTTCATGGCGAGCGAAAAAAGACTTCATTCTCTTAACTGTGCTAAGACTCAGATTTTTGCCGTTTGAAATGTCTCTTGCTCTGGCAACTCCAACAGCGGTTCCGCCTCTGCCGTGTTCTCTGCGCCATGCAAGCCCCTTTTTGGCTTCTGCGATCATGCCACTGGTTGGCTTGTGTCCTTCACTCATCAGATTCTTCAGTTTCAGGATTTGGTGGCCTGCCTGGTTTTTTGTTACCAGCAGAAACTTGGTTACCTAAGTCCTCTTGATTGATATTGGTCAGATCCAAGAAGAAAGGCTGCTTTGGCCCCAATGGTGCGAAGTGTCCAACCGTCAAGCCGTAGCGCTCTGCCATCTCTAAATCCTGCTGGATCTGAGAAAAGACTTCTTCAGGATCACGCCCATATTGAAGCTGGACATCTGATAGGCTCATAAATCCAGACTGAACAGCATCCACTGCGGCATTAATCTCTTTAGCAGGATCAACCCAAGCGAAACCTCTCCCTCTGAATTCAGCAGACGGAATGAACTTCGCTTCTGCCTTATCCATGCTCCAATCGAATCTGCCACTGAGAACCTGCACTTTGTGCCATTCTCGGTGCACTGGTTTGGCGAGGTGCGTAATCAAGAAGTTTTGCAACATTCGGTAATGATCACGCTCAGAGATTGCGCCTTGGCGAATGCTCGAATAGTTGACATCTGTCAGATCATTGCTCAGCTCGGCATAGCTGATTCCCAAGCCGGAAGCGATAGAGCGCAACACAGAAGAATGAAAATCCTTGAAGGCTGTGGTTGGATGAGTTGGGTCCCATGCCTGGAAGTTCACTCCTGCTGGCAGTTGCTGAATCGAGCCAGGACTTGCGTCCATAATCGGTTGATAATCATCAATGGTGTCTTCCCCATCGAAGCCGTCACCTTCAGGACTTTGCAGAAAGCCCATTTTTGCTGCACCCAGTCTGGCGGCAACTACTTCAGCCTGCAGATAGCCTTGCAACTGGTGCATCGATTCCATCACGGCAGCAAAAGCCGGAACTCCTCTGGTTTGCTGGCTTCTTTCGGGCAAGTAAATGTGCAGCAAGTCTTCTGCTGGCACTCGAACCCTTCTCATGCCGTGGTGGTAGCCTCCGACTGTGCCATAATCCAGCGGATGATCTGGACCAACAAAGAGGTGATAGGCTACTGGCCTATGGAAGCGATTGAGTTCCACCCCCATGATGATCCGGTTACCATTGGCAAGTGTGGTGTCGTACTGCTCATCGAGGTAGTCGCCTTCTAAAACCTGAAGTCCAAAGCCAAAAGGCAAAGATTTGTCTCGGACTAGCTTGACTAGAACTTCACCGTCACGTTGTACGCTTTCGATCACCAACTGCTGAACATCTACCCATGAAAGCTTGCCGCTGACTTCACAGTTCCCCAATTGGCTCCACTCTTTCCAAGCTCGCTCAATTCTGGCATTGCCTACTTGATCCAGTGGGCCTTGGGCTGTGTTCGGATCTGGCCTTCCGTTGACTAAAGGAAGATTTCTGGCGCGACTTTGAAAGGTAAGTCCTTCATGGCCTACAATCATGGTTCTGTAGACTTGCAACGCTCTTTTGGCATACGGATTATTTCGAGCCAACTGCCTTGAGCGATCACGCAACCTTCTGATGGCTGCTCTGATTTCAGTGTCTGCACTCGTTGCAGGCGACAGAAAATCAGAGAGCAGAGAACTGACTTGGTTGCCCAAATAGTTTCTTTTGTGCCTCTTGGGTGCAGATTCCTGCACTTTGGGCTTTTCTGTTCCAATCAAATCGGGAATCTCTCCCTTAAAAGGCCACATTTAGCCTAATCCTGAAAATCGGGTAGCGATTACGTCACCTGTGGGCTTGCCTGCATTTCTTCTGGCTCGCTTGATTTCTTTTCGCAGCTCAGACTTCCAATAATTCAGTTCTTCTCGCGTTTTCTTGATATCGGCAAAGATCATGTTCCGATCTGCAATCGCATACTGGCTTGCGTGTTTCTGGGCTAGTTCTTTGAGCGTTGCCTCCAAGTACACAACCATGTAGTCAGCAGTTGAGCGCGGATCTGCTGTCGAGGTGTCGAAATCTCCAACAATCTCCCAATAACCGTCAGAAACTAGGACTTTTTCACTATCAGAGGTGCGGATGATGTAGGCTTGCCAATGCCAACTCCCTAACGCATATCCGGCAGTTGTGGCAGAAGGGACTTCGATAAAATAGGTAGATTCGGCTTCAGTGGCACTAAAGCTGATTTCGGTAGCACCACCATGAGGTCGAGCGTTGTAGCTCAGAGAGTAAGAGCCAATAGGGTAAGGTGTCGCCAGATCGTCACGCCTCCATGTCCAGAAGGCTCCAGCGATTAAGGTTTCCGGCTCAGTTGTGGGGTAGTTGTTGCGGTCAAACTGATCAATTGCCA
>Ga0208898_1000702_pt1 | contig 24838 bp, 22 predicted proteins | sample VirMetDEL_Mar_4_FD_184513 | JGI IMG/M metagenome (GOLD analysis project Ga0208898, IMG submission 184513) | Aqueous microbial communities from the Delaware River and Bay under freshwater to marine salinity gradient to study organic matter... | ecosystem: Environmental > Aquatic > Marine >...
TGGCTCAGGTGCGCAGAACGAACAGCTCAACGTCATCTCTGACCAAGGGATGAGCACATGGTTTAGGGAACTTTTCCAAGTGTCGTTCGACAAGCAAAAGCTCGGAGCCTACGACCCTTACGCGGGTGAGTACGTCTTGAGTTCCAACCTCGCGAATCTGCCTTCAGAAAAGAAGGAGCTTCCTTGCGGTACATCACAAACATTCAACGTGGATAGCGGTGCAACTGCTACTGCGACCTACGACCTTGGTACTACCACGGGAGACGTTGTTATCACCTATCAGTTTGTAGGCACGGGCAACTTTAATGACCTGAGATTTCAGTACGACGGTGTTACCTATAATACAACAGCACAGTCTTCTCCGACTATTGGTACGCTTACTGTTCCCAAGCCCAACCCCACTCCTACGACAGGCATTTTGACTGTCGGTGGCGCGGGGTCTAACGGCACGGTGCTGATTACGGTCAAGTGCCCTGACGCAGAGACCCTCAACGTTATTCAGGTATGCTTGACAAGCGCGTCTGATGCAGGTGAACTCATCCACAACGAGTTCTCCTTTGGACAGGGTACGTACACGTCGCCCACATCTTCCACGCAGGTTACGTTCAGCAACTCAGGTATCGCGCCTGTGGTTAGTCAGTACGACATCTTTACAGGTCTTAAGGGCAGTGGATTTATTCCAAGCGGAGGGTCTACTGTTACCGTGGCCGGAAACAGGTTCGGCTCAGACACTTATGTGACGCAGCCGGGAACACAGTTTTCGTACTTGAGAACCAATGTTAGCTATGCCAATACGCAAGCAGGCATCAACAGTCTCCTTGCGGCTATTGCAAGCCCACCTGCAGGTTTCGGTGGTTTGATTCCAACATCAGGCATCGGCTTACCGTACACCTTCGGTAGCTTCACCAACCTTGCGTCATCGACAAGAGACAATCTGTACCTCGTTTACGACTACCGTCAGGCATCGGGTGCGACAAATCTCTGCTACGACGGTAGCAAGCCTGAGCTTGCGTGCTGCTGCAGAACAGTGGTAACCGTTTATCTTGATGCGCCTGACCTTGCGGGAGCAACCACCATCTACACCGATGCTGCGCTTACTACGCCCGCACCTACAGGGTACTACTCTGATGCTAATGCGGGTGGCATTGGTATCTACAGGTTCCAAACAACATCAGGCTCTACTGCTACTCTATCACCACCTTCGACGTGTGCTGCTTGCACGCCCGGCTGTGGAAGAAACCCTGTATCAGGTCTGTTCTCTAAGGAAGCATACGGTGTGTGGGATTGCCTTGTGGGTGCTGCTCAGGGAGCTATAGTTATTTCGTTCCCTGCGCCTAGTAGCCCTGTGGGTATTAGAGCGACATACGACGGGACTGTTACCAACCTGCTTTCGGCAGCGGTGACGGGACAACGTCAGGCAGTAGGAAGCGGGGACTTTACTATCGTAGGCCAAACCGCTTCGACATGCCCACAAGTTCCCGGTGTAGTCAACGCTGACAACTTTGTAGCAAACGGAAACAGTTGGGTTTCGTCTAGTGGGTCTACGTCTTTCACCATACCTGCAGACGCGATGCAGGTTTCGCCTAACATCGGCAATATGGTTATGGTGATTAACAAGCCTAACACTTCACCAAATAATGTCAAGTTAGAGATGCTTGCTCCATGTGGTGGAGGCACAACGCTTGAGGCGACGATTGAATGTCCCCAAAGAATAACAGGAATCAGTATTGGACGTAGGTCACCCGACCAAGCCTCAGCATGCGGAGGAGTGCTTATCAACGTTGGGTACTTCGTTCACACCGACGGTTCAGTTGGCGGTGACCCTCAACTGCACAGCTTTGCTTTTGGTGATGACGAAGCCGCAGGGGTTCTTGCGCAAGGATTTTATGCCTACGATGACGGAACAACTAACGGTGGATTCTTTACTGTTGGGGTGAATGGTATTGTAACACAAGTAGGAACATGCCCGTAATCGTGTCCTTGAAGACACACCAAAAGAACAGATATGCCTGTACCATTAGCTAATTACACCCTGACATACGACACGGACGGACGCATCCAAGGATGGCCTTCGTTCTACAGCTACGTGCCCGACTATATGGTGGGCATGAACAGCCACTTTTATACGTTCTCAGGCGGTAATTTGTACAGGCACAGCACCAACACGGAGAGGAACAACTTCTACGGTACGGTTTACAACAGCACGGTAACTACACCGTTCAACTCACAGCCGCTTGACAACAAGCTGTACAAGACCTTGGCTTTGCAGGGTGCTGAAAGATGGGCCGCACAGATGGTTACTGATATTCAGACCTCATTCGCTATGCCCGCTGATTACTTCGAGGTCAAGGAGCAGACGTTCTTTGCCTTCGTCAGAAACCAAGACGCAGACGTCAACTTCAGGCTCCGCTCTGCACAGGGTATTGGCGCATGTAGCACTGTAAACTTAACCGACCCCGCAGCCGTAGTGGTAAACTTCCAACAAGAAGTAAGCCTTAGCGGTATCAATGGAACGCCTACAACTCCCGGAAACGTGGGCGATATGCTGTATCAGGGAGGGTCTACACCGATATTGATAGGACAGATTACTGCAGTCAACGTAAATGCGCAGGCAGGTATCAACCAACTTGTTGTTGACACCACTGTTACGGGGGGTAGTTTACCCGCTCCAAATACATATTGTTTGTTTGCTCGCAACCAAATTGCTGAGTCGCATGGAGTGTTGGGTCACTATGCTTTGACAACCCTTACGCACCCCGGAAGGACACAGGGTGAGCTGTTCGCTGTGCAGTCTGATGTAATGAAAAGCTATCCCTGATAATTCAGTATCTTTGTGGGTATGAGTGAAGAAACTCTACCAATTCAATTGATTGCAGACATTCCTCTTCGCAGGGGTGTTATGTGGGAAAAAATTGCGGAGTTTGAGAATCAACTCAAAGACATCGAGGGAGCAATGTCACATACGGCAGGAGACCCTCAGTCTGAAGAAATGAAAAAGGTTTTTCCGCTGAAACAACACATTGAAGGCGGCCTTTACACGAGGGAGATTCACATGCCCGCAGGCTCTTTGGTTATCAGTATGATTCATAGGCAACAGCATCCTTCTTTTTTGTTGAAGGGTAAGGTTTCTTATCTAACTGATGAAGGCGAAGTAGTTACCATCGAAGCACCTCACAAAATCTTTACTCAGATAGGAACTCAAAGGGTTCTGTACATCCACGAAGACACCGATTGGTGCTGCGTATACAAGACAGATGCACAGACCTTTGAAGAGGCGGAGGCTGACGTTTACACTAACAATTTCTACGACCTCCCTGAGAGCGTAGTAGAAGAAATAAAACTACTATGGCAGGAGTAGCATTTGGATTGTCGGCTGCAACATTAGCAGCCATTGGAAGTACCGCTATTGCAGCAGGTACTACAACTGCATCTTTCATTCAAGCAGGCAAGCAGAAGAAAGCACAGCGTAAGGCCGAGCGCGAAGCCGCTAAAAAGATGGCAAGCGCACGAAGGTCTCTTGAAAAGAACTACATGGAGTCGCTGTCTATCCCGCTCGAAGCATACGAGCGCGAGATGGAGGCCATCAATGTTGGAACAGCACAGGCTACGCAGGCTGCCGTTGAAGGTTCTCAGCGTGGCGTAGCTGCCACGGCAGGTCAGGTTCAGCAGGTGGCTTCAGAGGCACAGGCACAACAGCGCACCAAGATGGCTGAAGACCTGTTTAACCTTGAGGCTGCCACGGCTGAGGAAGCAAGCCGCTTGAGAGATATTGGTGTCAACCTTGACCTCGCTGAGGCTGAGGGCGCACAGATGGCTGCGGCTGACGCAGCAAGGGCGAGAGCGCAGGCCATTCAGTCAGGAATTGAGGGTGTCGGACAAACAGCTCAGTCAGCTCTGTCACTCGTTCCGTTGTATCAAAAACAGAATGTTGGTGCTAGAAGAGATGCATTGGAGAAAACCACACTTAGAGGTGATGCACAGTTAGACCCCTTTGGAATGCAGGTAGCACAGGACAGCGAAGCGGCAGCTCGTGTGCAAGCAGCCTTTACAGGGAGCGGATTTGACACGTCTAATATGACTAACAGACAGTTCAGACAGTTTGAAAGGTCAATGACTCCGGCACAAAGAGCCGCTTTGTTTGACGCAGGATACTATAACCGCTTGGTTCCCGGTGGTATGGATTCTTTCTATAATATCACAGGACAATAATGGCAAAGACTTACTTTAAGGCGCAGCCTACCGCTGCAGAAACCCAAATCAATTGGGCTGAGGTTGGCAAGAACTTCAGTGACATGCTCACTGAGGAGGCCCGCGTTCGTGAAGAAAAGAAGGCCGCGATTGACGAAGCCTCTCGGCAGTATCAGCAAACCCTCAACGATGTAGAGCAGGGTCAGAGTGCCACCGCGAATCAGTGGTGGCTTAACGCTGCAGGAGAGATGCAGCAGCAGATGTTGATGCAGGACAGGATGCTGAAGTCAGGAGCATTGAATCCTCGTGACTACACCGTCATGCGTCAGAACCTTGTCGATGGAACGGACGGCTTGATAAATGTGTTTGGAGAGTACAATAAGGAGTTCAAAGAGCGCATGGACAGGTTTGAGAACGGAGAGTCTCAGGACTTGGAGCAGTGGGCTATGGCTGAGTTGGAGAACTTCGGGAACTTCCAACAGACATCAGTTGTCGTTAACCCTGAAACAGGAATGCTTAGTGTGGCTGATGTGGATGAGAATGGCAAAATCATCAACGACCCCAACAAGGTTCGCAGCGTTACGTCATTGCAAAATCTCCTTGCTCGTCGCTACGACAAGTACGACCTTGACGCAGCAACCACAGAGTTTGCGGGTAGTGTTGGAACGTGGGATACCATCTCAAGAACTTACGGAAGCGAACTTGCCAAGGGTCTTATCACTAAAACATCTGACCCATTCTTTAAGGGATTCACTAAGCAAGAGCTTATGGATTTGGGCATGAGCGAGGCTGATGCCATTAAATATGAAGCCGAACTCAATGTCTACACAGCGGGTGAAGACCGATTCGTGCAAGACATTATGAGCGTGTGGTCTAACACCTCATCTATCCTAACCAACAGCATGAGCTTTGCTCCCAACGGTGAGGAGTATACGTTTACGTTTAACGAAGAGCGGGCGGAGAATGAAATCCTCTTGAGAAAAGACCCGAAGACGGGACAGCTTATTGCTGAATACACTCCTGAACAGGAAGAGGCAGTAGCTCAAGCCATTCGTGACAGCCTGCGTAACAAGCTCGACAGAGAGATTGGTCAGGTTACACCTGTAGCAGACTTTACTCGTCCGACAGCGCAGCAAGAAAAAACAGCGGCAAGCCAACAGCAGGCTCAAGACTTGGTTGGCGTGTGGTCAGAGTTGTATTACAAGGAAGGCGAACAAAAGCAAGCATCACTTGATGCTCTCCTCTCCTCACAGAAAGCTGTTGACAGCGGCTTGATTGACATTAAGGTTAGCGACAAGCAGGTTGAGTTTGTGTATACCAATCCTTCCAAGAACAGAACTATTGCTATCCCTGAGAATCCAACGCAAGATGATTGGATTAGAGTCGGTGTCGAGCTGCACGGCATTGCGGATATTGATGACGCGACAAGGGCGGCAGGAAGGTTCCCACAAGACGCTGAGTTTGGTGGCTTCACCGATGAGCAAGGTCAGACGATTACGTTCGAGGCTCGAAGAGAGGGGCCAACACCTGAAGTTGACCCGGTCGAGGAGGTGGCTCGACGCACGGCTACCGCAGTTAAGGACGAGTTCTTCTTCGACCAAACAAATACTGATGTGAAGGCTGACATTGAAGCTATTGTTGCTCCATTAGGGTTAACTGTCACAACTGCTACACTTGGCAATGACATAACGATTACAAACCCTGAGACAGGGGCAACCATTACGGTCAATACCAACGAAGATGCTGCTGAGTCTGCAAAGCAAGCAGCAGCGTTGAGGGCTTTCATTAACGGACAACTTACCAAAGCTACTGCTGAAGCATACTTGAGAGGAACAGGTGCGGGTAGAACAGGCGAACTAGACTAATATGGACGAACTTCAAAAGCTATACGACGCTCTGTCGCGAGATGGTTACTACACCAAATCGTTTGAGGAGTTTCAGGTTCAGTACGAAGACCCATCGTACAGACAAAAGGTGTTCGATGTGGTTTCTCGCGATGGACTTTTCACCAAGTCTCGCGAAGAGTTTGACCAAAAGTACAGCCCGCTAAAAAAAAAAGAAGATACGGGCTTGCCATCGGACGATGGTTTGTCGGACTTACAAGAGATTAACACGGCTGCCTTTGAGGTTAAGACAGCGGATGACACACAGCCTGAAGAGCTTCAAATCACCAATAAAGCGATTGAAACTTCGCGGGCTTTGGCAGGTGTATACCCTGAAGGCGTAGACCCGCAGCTTGTTTCTACAGGGCCGGACAATCAATACCTTATTCCTACTCTTTTTCCCACTGAGGACGGAGGGTTTGAAACGATTGAGGTTCAGGATATCAATGACCCCAATGACCCCGCTGTGCTCCGAGCAAAAGAGCTTGGTGTAATACAGTTTTTAGGTGGAGAAGGCGAAGAGGTTGATACTATTACCCGTGACCAAGTCTTGCAGGGCGACTTCCGTCGCTTGGCTCAGTTAAGACCTGACGAGTTCGAGGGTACTTTGTTTGACCAAGAAAGACTGTCAGCAGACTTTGACCCATTTGACAATGCTCTGAGTGAAGTCAACGCAGAATTGATTGATGGCACTGAGGAGTATGCCGTACCTAAGTTAAACTACTTGTTTGGCGATTATGGCTTCACGTTTGAGGAGACAGGCATCGGAGATGCATTGACCGTTACAGCACGCAATGGGCAAAAAGCTGAGATAGACTTAGACACTTTCTTGGGAATGAAAGATGAGGCTGAAGCGAAAAAGCTAGAGGCATTCTTAAGAGAAAACAAGTCGGACAATACTGCACTTAATGCGATTGCGGGTCAACGCATCGTGGCGAACAATGAAGAAGAGATTCTAAAGACTGTAGAAGTCTTTAATGAGCAGACGGAAAACTTTGCTAAGGATGTAAAGGCATTCACCGAGGAGTACGCAGACTTTGCCGTAGAACTCCAAAGGCTTGAAGGTTACAGCAGAGAATACCTGAGAGACAATCCCGAACTGAAGGCTCAGTACGAGCAGGCTTTGCAAATGCAAAAGCAGTACATGGCTCAGTACGAGCAAATGCTTGAAAAGGAGCAAACCTTCAAACAACGCGGAGCTGAACTCGATAGGGTTGCGGGCGAATACTACATGATGGAAGGCGAGCAAGGCGAGTTTATGACCGCTGTCTTCAACAAGTTCATGTTAGGTGCGGCATCCAAGACTGCAAAAGCTACGGCTAGAGGCGTTAGTCGTCTGACCTATGACATTGCTGTAGGTGAGGAAGAAGAGTATGCTTTGGTGGCATCTAATGCTTCTCAGTATGATGTTGAGATTCCCTCAAACATTGACACCGATAGGGGTCGTGCTTTGTATGTCAAGCAAAACCACCCCGATGTCTATGATAAAATCCTCGCCAAGGACAAAGACCAATTTCTAAAGCAGACTCTCTACGGAGGAGACAGGTTTAGAAACCCATTCTCACAAATAGCTGCCAACACCGATACTGAACTCGGTATGGTCGATGCCATCGACAAGGGTGTGCGTGAGTTGATGACCTCTGACAACACCACGGAGCAGTACGAAAAGATGCAGTCCGAAGGGTTTTGGGGCGGAGCAATCTTGGGATTGGCTGAGTCACTTCCCGCGATGCTCGGTGGAGCAGGCCCGGCAGGATGGGCGCAACGCACAGCGCAGATGTATGCTCTTGCGTCAGAAGCGGTGTATGATGAGATGGAGGGCAGCCCTGAGTTTGACGGCGTAAGCGAGGACGAAAAGCGCATGGTGACAGTACCCATTGGCATTGCAGTGGGAGCACTCGAAACCTTGGGATTCCGTAACGTGATTGCGCAAAAAGGGTTGTTGAATGGCTTGGTAGCAAGAGCTATCGGAAAGTCTACGTCAAGCACTACAGCAAAATCTTTCGGTGAATTTATCAAGCAAGACGTAGAGAGCTTGATTGCTCGTGGGTTGCTTACTATTGGCGCGGGCGGTATTGCCGAGTTTGAGACGGGCTTCTTCCAAGAGATTGCAGAGTCAGGCATCAAAGACATTTACAACTCTGTCAAAGAGAAGGAGATGTTCGAGACCCCTGACACTTTCACAGAGTATTTCGTGGATGCATTGTATGCAGGTGCGCAAGAAATGGTTGGTGGTTTTGTCATGGGAACTATCCCTGCAGCCGCGACTATGGCGCAAGGCAACAAGCTCCAAGAGATGTCTGATGAGCAATGGAGTCTGTTCAAGGAAATCTCTAAGGACTCCAACTACAAGAAGATGTACCTCACAGAGCTGAAGCAAAAGGTTGCTGCAGGGGACATGACTTTGGAGCAAGCGAAAAAGGCTGAGGCTGAGTTGAACCAACTGCTTGGCGTTCTCCCTCAGATTGAGCAGGGCAAGATGCCTGTAGACTTTACGGAGGCGCAACAAAAGGAAGTGGTTCAGTTACTTCTTGAGCAACAAAAACTTCAGTCAAAGAACGAGGGTCTTAGACCCGTGCTTAGAAAAAGAAACGATGCTCGTATCGCAGCTATTGATGCGAGGATTGAAGAGATGATTGAGCAGAACGCCGCTGAACAGCAAGCTCAACAAGAAGCGGAAGAGGGTATTACTGAGTTCACTGAAGAAGGCGTGTCCTCAAAGACACAGGAAGAAGAGGTGTCTGAGGATGTTACGGAAGAAGAGGCGGGTGATATCGAAGAGTTCTTTGGAGAAGAAACAGATACCACCGAAAGGGTTGGTGACAATCTAAGCCTCAATAAAAAGGGTGACGTGTCCTTTACTCCTGACCAAAGAAAGGTGAGGGATAGGGTTGTAAGAACGGCTAAGTTGGGAGCGAGAGCTATCTCAAAGGTGTTGCCCAACGTGCGTATCGTGCTTCACGAAAGCAACGATGAGTTTTTAAGATTTACGGGACGTGATGGACGGGCGGAGTATATTCCTGAAGAACAAGTCATCCACGTCAACTTGTCGTCAGCCACTGCGTCAAGCGTGCCTCACGAAATCTTCCACGCAGTATTTATCGAGAAGGTAAAGACTGATGAGAATGCAGCTAGGGCTGCGGAGAATATGATTATGTCCGTGCGCAAAACGCTGAAGGACGACTCCGCCTTGGCAAAGCGTATTGATGACTTCGCGGCTAACTATGAAGCCAACTTCCAAAACGAAGAGAGATTGGCTGAGTTGGTTGGCATCTTGTCTTCTGAGTACCGCACCCTTGCCAAGCCTGCCAAGTCTAAGGTTGTTGAGTTCCTTAAAAATATCGCACGTCGCTTTGGTATCGAGCTTGGTTCTGACTTTGGTAAGACCGATGAAAGTGTGGTTGACTTGCTCAACACCATTGCACGTAAGACACGTAAGGGTGAGATTATCGAGGAGACTGACATTGCGCTGCTTGAGCAGATACCATACTCAGAGGGTGAGGTTGTAACTCCCACCGAAACTACAAGCAAGCCTCAGCCCCGACAGGACAAGGATGTATTCAAGGGTATTGACTTTGTAGAGGAAATACCTGTGGTATCCATGCAAGAGTTTGTGGAATCAGTGGGAGGCAGAGTTTTTGCCGTCACATCTGATGCTACCAAGGTTGGGTTCGACAGCAACAACGAGCGTGTTGATGGTGGCTTTGGATACACGGCATTCAAAGAAAACCTTGCAGGCAACATCGGATTCGCTTCGCTCGATACTGAGGTCGCAAAGAAGACGATGGCTAAGATTGCCAAGAACTTCAACGCAGGTGATGTGATTGGTGTGATGGTGATGGTTCAGAACCCATCGGCTACCATTGGCAACTACTACGGTGGTAAGTACCTAGGACGCGCTCTGAAGCAACTTCAGGAAGCTGACGGTGCTGCATATCAACTGATGGTTGATGAGGTCGCCAAGCTCCTGCAAACGAATAAGACAATTCGAGACGCTCTCAAGAAAAAACAAACGGAGCAGAAGCTGATTGACTTGTTGCGTGACCCGTCAAAGTTTACGGAGAACGAGTTTGCTCAAGAGTGGATTGCAGACACCACATTTGATGTGCGTCGTGAGATGCTAAAGGCGATGATTATTGCATCTCCTGAAACGAGAACAAACAAGTCTACACCTATGTACAAGACTATGTTGAAGGACGCGGGATTCAACCTGCAGGACTTCCTCATGGAGTACGGTGATGTGAGGTTGATTGGTGAGAATAACCTCAAGGAAGACAAGGGTGGCTTCTTGGTTGGCGGATTTAAGATGACCGTTCCTAAGTCAGCAGACGTAGCAGGGTTGATGGCTGAGGTGGAAACCAAGGGCTTTACCCACCCGCAGTTTAACGGAAAGCTACCTAGCACAGGTGAGCACTTCTTGTTCGATGGGTTGTACCCCATCCAAGAAAACCTTCAGGAGTTTGCGGTCGGCGAAACACGCATTGCAGAGGAGTTGCAAGAGGAGGCTGACAAAAGAGTCAGAAAGCTCGCCAAAAAGAAAGGCGTTGGTGTCTTTGAAAGAAAGTTTACCGACAAAGACTCGGATAGGTTTGTTCCTCCGAGTAAAAGAGGCTACAGAAACCTCTCTACTACGGCTAAGATTATCTTCAAGAAAGACAACCAAGACCTTCTTGTTGAGGCTACCCCACAGCTTGCTGCAGGTGTGGCGCGTGGCATGGGCTTGAAGACAAAGGGAGCTATCCCCGCAAGCACTGAGTTTAGCCCTGCCCGTCGTCAGCAGAAGTCGATGAATGACATCATCTCAGAAGCGCGAGATGCAAACTTCCGTGATGCCACCATCCGTGACTACCTGATTCGCGTTCGCAAGATGAAAGCCGAGGTGGTAGATGCTGCGCTTGAGGTATCGCGCGATGCTTTTGAGAAGCTGCCTGATGCGTTCAAGAACATGAAGGGTGGTATCAGAGCAGGCGAGGCTTTGTACAAGAAGGTCGAGAACTTCCGCAAGAAGTTGGAGAGAAGAAATGCTCGCAGCACCTACAAGACCGATGCTGAAATCAAAGCTATGGTCGTTGAGTTTGCTCAAAGATTGCGTGCTACCTACGACACCAACGCTCAGATTCAGGAGAAGGTAGACAAGTACAAGGCGAAACTTGAGCGCAACAACAAGCGCAGAAAGACACCCATGTCTTCTACTGAGATGCGTAGCAAGGTGGCTGAGTTTAGGCGTGACCTCGTAGCAAAGCGTGACGCAAAGCGTGACGAGGTCAACGGAAAGATTACTCAGTTCGAAGCAGTAGAAAGACGTAAGAACAGCAGACGTGTTAAGCCACTGACTGAGCAAGAGATTATGACCGCCATGATTGAGTTCATGGAGTCACAGCCTGAGTTCAAGCAGGAAGGCGATACGTTTGTAGAGAAGGGCGTTACCAAATTCCGCAAGGGACTTTCCACTCAGCAAGCTCAACTGATTTCTGCACTACAAAAGAACGTGGGCATCAGACCAACGCAAGACATGGCGGCCAAGGTTCGTCGTGCTCGGTTCGCCGTAAGAGAAAGACTGAAAGGTCAGAGAGACATTCAGTCCGTGAAGCGTGCGATGAGAAACTTCATCCGTCAAGCGTTGCCGCCTGAGCTTTACACCAAGAAGGAGGTCTTGGACTTGCTTCGTAAGGTTGAGATAGCCAACAGAGACAATCTTGAAAACCTTCAAGGAGAGATTGAGGAGTTCGTTATCAGCAAGAACGTACAGAGGCTAAAGAGAAATATCTCCAAGATTCTGAACGCTGACTACGAGGCACTGCAAAGCGGAAGAAAGAAAGGTGTCAAGGTTGACCTCGCCACACGCGAGCAGATAGAGAAGATTAGAGACTCTATTCTGCCTGAAGATGCAACAGCAGAACAGGTGGCCGAGGCAAACGAAGAATTGCAGAGGCAATGGAATGAGTTAGACAAGAAGCCCGACGCTACCGTTGCCGAGCAGATGGAGATGGTTACTCTTCAAATGATTATCGAGCTGAACAACTCGTTGGTCATGGAAGATACGGACGCAAACAAGGTGGCGGCATTAGATATTGTGAACGCAACTCTTGCCGACATGGTGGCCTTTGGTCGTAGCGCACTGCAAGCGGAGCTGTTCGAGGCCAAGCAGGAGTACGACAGACAGTTCGAGATTGCCTACAAAGAAGTTACAGGCAATGACATTGACATGACCGACGAGAATGCCAAGGAGCAGCTTGAGGAGCAGAAGAGAGAACGGGGTAACGAGTCGTCTAGAAACCGGGTAGCAAAAAAGGTCAAAGCCTTTGCTCGAAGCATTGCTGAATACATTGATGTGGTGTTTACCTCAGCAGAAGGTCTTGATGGTCTGATGGATAAAATCAGCATCATGCCCGGTGAGTTGTTTGGCGGAGCACTTCAAGACTTGGTTACGGGCAAGGTTGACGAAGCGTCACGAAACTTCAAGGCGAGACGTATGTACACAGAGTTTGCTGTAAAGAACAAGCTCGAAGAGTTGTACGGCAAGAATTGGCAAAGAAGAGCACGAGAAAATCGTGTAGCCAAAACTGAGATTGCTCTCAATAAAGCAAAGCTACAGGAAGCTCAGGATGCATACAACGCCAACCCCACAAAGGAGACCAAGGAGGCATTGGAAAAGGTGGTGAAGCAAACCACCCGTATGTACAGTCAGAATGAGATGTACTATCTGTACAATCAGTTCAAAGACCCCGCTAACCACGGTGCGTTTGAGAACATGTTTGGCCCGAACTACGAAGAGGTTATGGAAGAAATTACTTCCAAGCTCGACAAGGAGGTCAAGGAGTTTGCTGATTGGCAGGTGACAGAGTTCTTCCCTGAGCTTTACGAGCACTACAACGAAGTGTACAAGCGCGTGTACCGAACCAACATGCCTTGGAACGAGAACTACGCAGGACGCATTTACAGAGATGGTGTTGTGCCTGAGCCTTTGGATTTGCTGTCAAACAACAATGCTTTTAACAACGCGGTGAATGGAGCCTCTACTCGTGCAAGGGTGGAGAATACCAAGAAGATAAAGCAGATGGACGGAACAGATGCTCTGATGTCATATATCAATGACATGGAGTATTTCGCTGCATACGCAGAGACAATTCGCGACATCAACAAACTCTTCACTAACGAGTACGTTCGTGATGCTATCGTCAACAGGCACGGTCAGAAGACCATGAACCTGATTGACAATATGATTTCCAAGATTGCAAACAAGGGAACACGTACTGAGATGATGGCTTCGTTCATCAACTCCCTCAACGACGTATTCATTATTTCTCGTCTTGGTTTGAGTCCGGTCATCATGGTAAAGCAGCTTACGTCCACCTTTACCTACGCCAACGACATCGGTTCTAGAAATTGGCTGAAGTATTCTGCGAAGAGCATTCCCGAACTGAAAAAGGTTTGGACGGAGATTAGAGAGAACTCTGTTTATCTGCAAGACAGAAAGTACGATGGCATTATGAAGGCCATCGAGAGCTACAATGAAAACGCCATGCAGGAGTTTGTGCCTAAGCCAACAAAGGATTTCTTGGTGAATGTGGCTATGTACATGGTAAAGTTCGGTGACCGCTCTGCCATCTTCCTTGGTGGTACTCCTAACTACATGTACTACAAAGACCAAGCGTTGAAGCAGGGTAAGACCGAGCAGGAGGCGATTGAGATTGCAGTCAGAAAGTTTGAGAGAGACACAAAAAGGACACAGCAGTCAGCAGACCTTCAGGATAAGGATGTGTTCCAAACATCCAACCCTGTTGTGCGAGCACTCAACATGTTCTTGACTACTCCCAAGCAGTACCTGCGTAAGGAGATTCAGGCAGTACGTGCGCTGAACAGAAAGCTGATGGCGTTTGATAGAGATGCAGGAAAAGGAACAATCAAAGAGAACGTAAGAACTCTCATGATGTACCACGTATTCATGCCTGTTCTTTTCCAATACGTGTCGATGGGACTCCCCGGATTGTTGCGAGGGTGGAGAGATGATGACGATGACGATTTGATTCGCGCTGCAGTTATTGGAAACCTGAACGGATTGTTCATCTTGGGAGAGGTGTTTACCGCAATTGGTGATTACTTCACGGGCAAGCCTTGGGCAGGTGAAAGCACCAAGTCAATTGGTATCATCAACATTGTATCGGGCATCATCCAAAGGTTCAAGAGAGCAGACAAGATTAAAGACCCTGAGAAAAGAGCCGAGCAGTACAAGAAGGCGTACATGGAGTTGATTACCATTACAGGTATCCCCGCTCCCACCTTGGCTAAGTTGCACGACAACTACGAAGCTATCATCAGCGGTGAAGCTGACGATACGGGAGAGCTTATTCTGCGTCTTTTCAACTTCTCTGATTACCAAATCAAAGGCCCGAAGAAAGACGAGAAGAAGTACAAGACTCTTGACGAGCTGAACGCTGAGTACGACAGGGAGAAAAGAAAGGAGGAAAGAGAGGAGCGCAAAAGGCAGAAGCTCCTTGAGCAGGGTCTCGATGCAGTCCCTCTTGATGGAGGGTTGGAGGACTCAGGATTGGAATCACAACCTTTGTAACACGCAGCCATGCCATTCAAGAAAATAGGAACGGACAAGAACGTCAGCCCAAGCGGAAAGGTTTTCACGGACGCGCAGGTCAGGCTGTACTATGCGACCGATGGCTTCAAGCCTTCAAAGCTGAACAAGAAGCGGAGAAGGAAGAGGAAGAAGTGAGCGTGTCCTCAAGGACACAGCAATCGGAACAGACCATACAGGATAATGCCGTTGATGAACAGCACTGTGATGAGGTTGAAGATGTCGCGCGGTTCAATATCGTTCATGGTGTAGGTGTTCTTGTGGATTGAAGTAGGCCATAAGCTCTTGGTCGTTGGTTGCGCCTTCGCGCGGCGGGCGACCTCCGAGCCTGATGACTCCGTGGATTTTGCGAATCTTCCCGTAGATGATACCGTCATGACAGGCCCACACAAGCACAGGCTTGGTGCGTGGGGCAAGCTCTCCTTGTAGCTTGTTGAGCTTCCTGATGGCGACAGGTAACGGGTATGCGTTGTCGATGTCTCGGTGTCTGCCCTTGACCTCCACAAATCCAACAAGCCTTTCACCCTTGAAAATCTGAAAGTCCACGTCGTTCTCTCCGAGCTTCTTGAAGGTCAGGTCAAAGAGAGAGCAGAATTTGGTGATGGCTCTTTGTTCTCGTTGTAAGTGGCTGTCATTCTCGAACCTCATAGCTCCATTAGGCAGTTAAACGCAGTGTGCCCACCAAGCACAACGCCACAGCCTATGGCTTGTCGTTTGAAGTGACGGGCGTAGGCAGCACCGTAGCTGTCAGCGTCAATGCCGCATCCTACCTGCATGCCGAAGACCCGAAAGTTACGGCCAACAAGCCATTCGCAGTATGCCTGTGTGTGAATGTGCCCGGATACCGTGCTCATCATGTCGTTCTTTGCCTTGGTTCTTGCCGTGCCACCCTCGCCATGAACGTACTGCACGTTGTCATACACCACGCGCTCTGACCAATCCCAATCCGTGCCAAGCACTTCGTTGTAGGAGCGAATCCATTCCATCGGAACAGACGAAGAGAACGCCTTGCGCATGATGATGCGGTCGTGGTTTCCAATGACTACATCTGCAATCGGAAACGCATCAGCCCACTTCGTGACCTGTGCAATAGCATAGTCAAGCTCAGTACCACCCGACATCCCGTTGGGGTCGGTCTCGTGGTAGCTTGCGTAGTGGTTGTCCAAGATGTCCCCAATGAAGACTACTTGGTTCAGGTTGTACTTGGCGTACACGTCCTTGCAGAACTCAAGGTATCCATCAAGACAAAAAGGAGCGTGGATATCGCCAACGACGAGTATCCTCCGCTCCTTCTTCATTAGGTTTTCGTAAGCTATTCTTTTGTTTCCCTTTAGCCTTGGTCTGCTTTCAGATTTCATCATCTACAGAGTTTCTTATTTCAGCAAGCCGCTCCATCTGTTCATCAATCGCGGCTCTGACAGAATCAAACTCCCTGTCTACCAATCCCTCATACACCCTGTTGTTGCAGTCGTGAAGAGATTCCATCAACGTATTGATGTGGTTCAATCTTTCTCGTTCAACTGCGGTGGGAGGGGTCATCTTCTGTCTACGTCCATGAGGAATAAATCGCCTGTTGGTTTGTGAACTTTCCTGATGGCCCTGTATATCTCTTGGGATTTCCTCTTCACCTCTTTCCTCTCCGCTGTGGTAGAGTCAGTTCCGAGGGCGCAATACATTGCCGCATCAATGCGTAACAGCTCGTCAATCTTCTTCTTGTCAGTCCATGTTTTGAACTGAACAATCTTGTCGATGTCGTTGTTAGTGTAGTCCATTGAACCAAGTATTCAGCTTGCGCTCGACGTCTTCTTCAGCACCTATAGGAGTTCGCTGACTAATCAACTTTACAATCCCCTGTAAACGAGTGGCTTCTGAAGCCTCGGCTTCGCGCTCAAGGCGAAACTTTTCAAGTTGGGAATATAAATTACAAACCTTTTCCCTCAAAGAAAAAACTTCATTTTTTAGCTCTGACCTCTCCATCGTGTAGACAGGGTCGAAGGTGTCCATGTATACGGCCTTGGACTGTTCGTACATCCTCTTGAGCAGGGCATCCTGCTTGGTATATGCCCTGAAGTTCTTGCAATAATGACAGATGGTGGCGTGGTTTTTACCCAAGTACCTACCTATTTCTGACTTGCCGAACCCTCTTTCCCACAGGATGTAGGAGAAAATGATGCGTGCGTTTACATACTCACGGTCTCTCCGTGGGTCGCAGATGTCGAGGTCGCATACCTCCTGAACCGCATTTCGCAGGACATCAAACTCCGTTTTGGTTTCGCTGTGCATGATATTCGATTGTATTGTTATCTAAAATAAAGTCGAGATAATCGTCGCACGAGATGGCAACGATATCTAAGAGCAGGGGAAGTTCGCCCTCCTGATTGAGGTACTCAATAGAATAAAAGACAGGGTCTTCCCCACGAATGACTCCTCCTGTGATTTGACTCCAACCCTCAGCGGTTGGTAGATACTCAAGCGCAGGGAGGATGTCCTGCAACAATTGCTTTCTGCGCTTGATGGTAAACTCTGCAAGCTGTTCAACGAACCATTCTTCTATCTCGAAATGACCATTGTCAAACACCCCTGTAAACTTCGGTAGTGCCATATCGTTCTAATTCTTTTAGCCTGTACTCCTGAAGCCTTGACAGCTTCCCTTTAGGCGTTTTAACCTCTGAAAAGATTACATTAGAATCAGGCGGAATAGCGACGATATCAGGTATACCGTTCTTATTCGTCTTGATTAGTTTGATAACGTAGTATCCCTCTGCTTCGAGTTGCTTTATTCTTTTCGATTGTATCTGCTGTTCCGTCACCTATCAAATATACGAAACGCATACCCGTTTATTCTTTGTTCAATTTCTTGAAGTGGTTTACGGTGAAGTCGCGCTTCTTGGTTACGGCCTTGTAGATGTCCTTCTCAATGCCACCACGAGAGAACACCCAATACACATCTGACTCAAGCCTCTCCTTCGTCGTCATCCTATCTCGCGATTGCCAATAGCTTGTCGCAGAGAAGTCGATGTTGTAATACACCAAAGCGTCGGCCTCTCGTAAGGATATACCCTCACGTCCGCTCACAATTTGTAAGGCTATGTTCTTACTTGTTCCTGTGAACTTATCGAGGTCGGTAACGAGTGTGTCTTTGAAGACACGCTTGAGTGCCTCAAGTTCTGCCTTGAACTTGTAGAAGATGCCAATCTTCTTGCCCTCAAACTTCTCCTTGATGAACTCAGCCTTGCTTAGGTCAAGCACCGTGGACTTGCCGGACTCGAACTTGATAGTCCCGGAGTAAAGCTGATGGAGCTTCATCATGAGCTTGACAGGGGTGTCAGCCAAGATGACCTCGTCCTTACCCTCCACAACCAAGTCCCTCTTGAGCCTCGCGGCAAGGCTGTACGTCAAGTCAGACATCTCCACTTGCAGTACGTGCTCTCGCGTATCGACCTTGAAGCCCGCCTCCTTCTGTGAGAAGTTGATGGTGAAAGGTCTCATCGCTTCGAGGATGGTGTCCAATCCCTTGGAGTAGTCGTTAATCATCAACCCGTTTATCTTCTTCTGAGTGACCCGCGCGTACTTGTCGCAGAATCGGTAGAAGTTTTTGAACTCAGCAAACGGGTTGTTGGGAATGCCGTACACCTGATGATACATCTGACAGTATGACTCAGGTGTCGGTGTCCCCGACAGCAGGATAACCTTTGGGCTATAACGCTTCACGATATCCCTCACATCCTTGGCCCTCTTGCTTGGCTTGGGGAACGCACCGATGCTGTGTGCCTCGTCAAGGATAACGATGTCCCACTTCACGTCAGGAAGTTTGTGCATCGACTCGTAGTTGATGACGAACAGGGAGTATGATGGGCATAGCTTGTCGCTGTCTGCGGTGATAGAAGAGATGGCCTTCTTCTTCGTTATGAACAGGACGTTGTCCACATCCATCTCGTCGCAGATACCGAGGCTTGTAAGGGTCTTGCCTGTACGCACCTCCATCGCCAAGTAGAGGAAGCCCGTGTCCTTGAGGACACGGACTCCCTTTTCAATGATGGCTTCCTGATAGTCTCGGAACTCTATCTCTGATGACTTCTTCATCTGCTCTGCATAGTATTCAAGGCTGTTGGAGATACGCTCTCTGACAAGTGGGTCAACGTCGCGGTACTTGTTGACCTGCACCTTGGTCGCGGCACGACCACGCCCCACGGTTCTCTGAACCTTGGCGTTGATGATGCGGTCAAGCCTCTGAACGCTCCGGTACATATCAGCGTCGCTGAAGTACGGCTTGCGCTCGAAGACCTCCTTGTCTCCCCACATGAAGGTCTCAACCTTCATTGTATTCGGCTTCGAGAATCATCTCCAAGTAGTGGATGGCCTTCTTGATATCCTGCGCCTTGCCCTTGTCGCGGTGGCGGGTGACGTACTTGATGACGTTGCCCTCAAGGTATCCCATCTTGTTCTTGAGGATGTACTCTACAGGCTCGATGGCTCCGTTCTTGTAGTGTTTCTCTCCCTTCTTCTCAAGGCTCTTCATGTTCTTTGGTTTAGAGTGTGGATAGTTGTTGACGATATTCCATACCGTGCCATAGGTAAGGTCGAGGCGGGAAGCGATGTCGCGAAGGGATACACCTCGCGCGTTGAGTCTGCGCACTGCGATGTTGCGCTCCTCTTTCATTAGATTCTTTTTCATGATGATTAAATTAAACGGGTTTGAACTTCTACTTCGTGCTTGTTTCTCATTCGCAACCAACGGCCTGATGGGTCGCGGCCTTCTTCAGGCGTAACGCCTGTGGCAAAGACAGCGTATGCCGTAAGCCACTTATAGAATCGAGTACGGCTGATGGTCATCTTGGCCTTGGGTGCATAGTCAGGGTACTCCTGAATGAACTCATAGTACAGGTCTTGCTTCATCAGCTTGACACCTACATCAAGGTGCGAGTTCTTGGGTGTCCCTTCAATCAGACCACACCATTCGATGAAGTCATGGCTTGTCTCTGCTGATAGCTGACGCACCTGAAGGTTGACGAAGGAGGACTTGACCAAGCCTGTCTTGAGGTATCCCTGCAAGCAAGCGACCATGTAGTTGTCGAACAAGCACCAATCCTCATCGTTCCAATCGGCAAAGAAGTGCTTGCCAAACTCGTCGAGAGGTGTGTGGTTTTTGGTGTAGTGCTGATGCAGTTCCACCTCCCACTTGCGTCGAGCGAATGAGTTGCCCGTACCCTTGATGGCATAGTTGGTGGTGATGGCAATCTTCGGTGACTTGCTGAACGGAATCTTGATGGCATCCTTGTTCTTCTTCTCCAACGTCAGACCCTCGGTCACCACGCTGAAGAGCCTCTCGAAGTCAAAGTTCTTCTTCACATCATCGAAGCACAGCACCTGCGTGTCTGCACTTACGGTCTGATATGGGAAGGACTTCTCGAATGCAAACGCCTTGCCGTCGATGACTACGAGTTTCTTCATCTGACTGAGTGCGTTCATGAACAAGCCCTTGCCTGTTCCGCCTTCAGGGTTGTCGCTGATGACCTCGTCGTTGAGGATGACAGCCGGGCAGTACGACAGGTTCTTGTATCCGTGCATGAGGAATCCAATCGTTGACTCCATCGTAGCGATACGCATATCGTTGTCGCCGCAGATGCGTGAGATGAACTGACCGTAGACGCAACCTTGGTATTCACATTCCATGAACTTGCGGTCGATGACGTGGTCTTTCCAAACGTACCCACCGAGGTCGAGGTAGTCAATGGTCTCTACTGCATCCTTGGTGATTTTGACAGCGCAGTTCCTGTAGTACAGGTACGATGTGTCCTTGGTATCCTCGATGAAGTAGATGTCAATCGTTGACAGCAGGGACAGGAACTCCTCGCGAAAGAACCTGACGTTGTCAGCGAAGTAGTTGTACACGCTGATGTCGTCAAGTTCAATCAGGTGGCTCAGGATGAAGTCCTTGATTTCTTTCTCCGACGTGTGGTCGATGAGGTTGTTGGTGACCTTGACGAAGATGTAGTTGCGCCCACCTTCGGGGCAATACTTATAGAAGCCGTTGTCCTCCAAGAACTGCTTGAACAGGATGTGTACGATTTTGATTGTACCCTTCTCGTTCTTTTCCCAAAACGTCTGCATTGAGTTCTCCTCCTCGACTCTGTTGAGGACAGCCTCGATGGTGTCGCTATCAAGTGCAGACTCTTCGAGTTGATAGCGTATTTCTTTTTTTGACACACCGCGTTTCATCTTGGTGCGGATGGTGTTCACCCTGTCTTCGTCCTCGTAATACTTCGTGCCGAAGTTCTGCGTGTGTTCGTATGCCGAATCAATCGTGCGCTGAATCTCGCTTTCAGGAAAGTCCTGCGTAGCGTAGTTGTTCAGGACGTAGGACGCAAGGCTCTTGTTGATGCCGTAGTCGTTGAGGGCCATAGCAAGAACGAACGTGTTCTGATTGCGCTGTCCCTCGACCATCGGATACTTCTTCGTCCACCACTTGATGAGGATGTCTACAATCTTGTTCTCGTCGGTGATGGGAATGGTTGGTGGGTCACGACGCGACACGAGTTCGCGATACTCAGGCTCGTCAATCTTATCCCACAGCGAGGCGTTCTTGTTGACGTACAGCACAGGGTCGAATGACTCGTAGCATACACGGCTCAGGTTCTTGCACGTCTTGTCGAAGTGCGGGCTGTCGAAGTGCTTCTGAAGTGCGTTGAAGTAGTTGACGTGGTTGTCAGGGTCAGCAGGTACGCGAACCAAAACCTTCAAGCCATTGCCGGACGGACTGACGAACGCGGCATAGACGTATGGGTCTTTGGTAAGGTTCTCCTTGTGGCTGATGAGTTCCTTCTTCTTATCATACCCATCGAAGTCCAAGCAGATAAGTCCGCTGTGTTCGACGAGTGACTTGTCGTTGCGCTTGTTGAATGTTCCGCTGAAGCAGATAGCGGGGAGACCCTTCTTAAGTTCATTGCGCTCTGTCTTGTTGCGCTCTGCCCTGATTCTCTTGACAAGGTCTTTGGTTGCTCCCTCCTTGATTCTTTGTAGGACTACATCGACGGGGCGATGGAAGGGAGTGGCAGTCTCTACGATATTCCTAAAGAGTGTGACGGTTGATGCCATAGCTGTGCTGAATTTGTGCTGATTAAAGTATTCACTATCAATGAGATGTCGATAATGTCGATTTTTTTCTCCGAGTACAAGAGAAAATAAAAGTAGAGTGGAGAGTAGTAGTAGTTAATGACGAAACTATGTCGGCATTTTTTTGGGCAAAAAAAGGGGAGACCGAAGCCTCCCCTTCCTACTCAACACAAATGGTTAGAAAGGCAAACCTTCTGCAGGGGACTCTACTTCCTGCGGTTTACTTTTCGCCACAGTTTTATTTTGGGTGTCGCCTTGTGGCTTAGGCTCCCATGTATCCAACTCGGTGTAGGGCTTGCCTGAGTCCTTACCGATTTTCATTTCTACGTTGACCCAACCCTTCTTCTCGTGCTTGGTCAGGAACTTAATGAACTCCTCGACCTTAAAGGAGAGGTGTCCGATGACCCAATCAGGGTCGGTGTCTTTCTTCTTGATGATGAGACCGTCAGGGAAGATAGCTTCTTTTTTATTAGACATGATTTGAGTATTGATTAAACAAATATACGAAACTTTCTACAGTTTCAAAGGATTTCGTGAATAAAATATGCGTCGAGACTTTCGGTTGGGTTGTCCCCGAAGAACTTACGGTACTGCTCGACGGCTTTGCGAACCTTTGCCTCGCCTCCTTCGATGAAGGTTGGTGAGGTCTCGAACACACCGATGGTTCCTGTTCCCTTCTCAACTACATAGAAGACAAGAGGTCGGCCAAACATCTTCGAGTAGATGTACGCTTGGCTGTCGTAGTTATACTTCTTTGCGCTCCAACGGAAGTCAGCAATGTTTGATGTGGTCTTCAGGTCAATGACCATCTCAGGGTGGATGATGTCTGCCTTACCCTTCCACATCTCACCTGCTATCTCCATGACGGCAGGGACTTCGTACTCGCATTCGTCGTGACGGATGTCGTCGAACAAGTCCATGTTGCCGAGCATACTTCTGACACAATCTTGAATCTCGTCGCGCTCTTTCTCAAGCAGGGCGAACGGGAGTTCGTTCTCCAAGCAGTAGTCCTTGTATGCCTTGGTGCTTCGTGACCCTACAGGTACGAAGTCCCACACCTTTGCCTTCTCAGGTTCGAGGATAAGCTGATGGAAGTACCTACCCTTTGCGAACGCAGGGTTGTCGGGTTGCTTCTTCTTGAAGTCCCGTGGGTTCTTCAACAGCGCACCTATGTCGGAGTTGGACAGATACTTCTGTCCAAACTCCCCATAGTAATGCTCGTCGTCGCGTAGCTTTTCAATAGCTTCGCTCATGCCTTCTCGATTTCAGCAGTCAATCCCTTCTTGACTGACGGAGTCACCTTGTACTTGCGCTCTACCATAGACAGGACGTCTTCGATGGTCTTGTCCTTGTTCTCATTGATGTATCCTACAATCTTCTTGTAGTTCTCATCGTTCACCTTGAGTGTCTTCAAGGACACGGGTTCAGGCTTGGACTCAGGAAGGTCTTCACCTGCGTAGATATAGTGACCGAGGCCAAACATCGCGAGGTTCTTGGTGAGGCAACGCATGATGGTCTTGTTGATGTCGAACATCGTAGCCTTGTTCACCTGCTTCTCCCCGTAGCGAGTAGCGAACGTGTAAGGCGTGTCCATCATGGCGTTGTTTGCTCCGTCCATCACAGGCAACCACATCTCAAGGGTCTCACCTTCGATGGTGACGTTTGTCATGGTCATGTAGCCAAGTGCCGGGTCAAAGAACCAAGGCTTGTCAGTTTGCGGGTCGCGCAACACCTCATAGGATGCGTCAGGATATTGCCTCTTGACCGCGTCCCAAGCCCAAGCCCATGAGAGGTAGGTAAGGTTGCTTTTCTTTTCAACCTTGTCGTTGACGTTGATTGCGCTCAACGTTTCGAATACAGATTTTTTCTGTGCCATTGTTATTGAATTGATTTGAGTAAAAGATTCACTTTGTTGTATTGTATAAGAACTCGGTCTCGTTTCCCCTGAAGGGACTTGAGGGTCGCATGGTTGTTGGTGCTGTTCACCTCCTTCCTGATTGACCTCTCGATTGATTCAAGTTTTATACGATTGTTAGACAAATATACGACATAGATGCCGTACTTCCAACCCTTGCTGTAAAAAATATGCTCCTCCGCAGGAGATAATTTTACGTAGTGGCTTCCGCCCTTTGTGGTGTTGAAGAACTCAACCTCACCCGTGGCGTTGTCGCGAGTAATCTTTGTTCCGTAAGAGATACGTCCTTCGTATCCCCTTCCGTCCACGTTACTTGCGAACCTGTCTTCAAGTGCCTGTTCAAACACTTGGTCTGATGTGTAGGTCATAGCAGATGGTGTCCGTATCGCGAGTACAGCGCAAGAAGAAGGGTCAGGGCAAGCCCCATGCCTACGGTGAGGGCAACGCCCCACCTCACTCCCTTGTCGTACTCCTGCTCAAGCATCTCTTTGACGAGATGGATTTGACCTTCAGTAAACTGCTCTCCGCGTATCATTTGTCGAGACTTTTGACAACCTTCTTGTAGTCCTTGTCAGACTTGGCTCTCTCTGCCGCGACGCTGATGCCGTGCAAGATGGATGTGTGACCAATGTCGTAGCCGTTACGCTTCATGAACTCTTGGATGTACACCACACGCATGGGCCTCTTGGAACAGGCGTAGTATAGCAACTGCCGAGCGTCTACGATGTCGCGCTTCTTGGACTTGACGAACAGGTCTTCAACCTTGAGGTTGAACAACTCTGCAATCTTCTGTGCGTAGGTATCAAAGATTTGTTCCTTCATCGGGGGTTGGTTGGGGTCGGTTAAACTTCCCGCTGTATACGTCTGCGATGTCCTGAAAGATTTCGTGCAGTACAACGGTGGAACTGTGCTGTGTCCTTGAGGACACGCGCTCTCGATTGGTGGGCTTCTTATCTGCCATTCTCAAATATGAATTGTTCGACTACGTCGAGGGTTTTACTTCGCTTGGTATATCCGTTGGCCTCTCCGACAAAGTATCCGGAGTCAAGGCACTCGATGATTTGCCCGGTCATTGCGTACCACACGACGTCGGTGCAGTTGCTACGCAGGTCAAGGGTCGCGTCACCTGTAGGGTTGGCTGACTTCTCAAAG
>Ga0208898_1000703_pt1 | contig 24814 bp, 28 predicted proteins | sample VirMetDEL_Mar_4_FD_184513 | JGI IMG/M metagenome (GOLD analysis project Ga0208898, IMG submission 184513) | Aqueous microbial communities from the Delaware River and Bay under freshwater to marine salinity gradient to study organic matter... | ecosystem: Environmental > Aquatic > Marine >...
TACGCTATTAGAAGGTAGTGATGGAATTAAACGAGTTGTTGTGGGAACGTGAATGGCGTTCCTGTAAAGGTGGCGACACGCCAGATGAACAGATCCAAGGGTTCTTTTATTTTTGTGAGAACTATTGGTTTATCCGTCACCCTGAGCGGGGACGGATTCTGTTTGATTTGCGTGAAGCCCAGCAACAAACCATTGAAGCATGGCACACTGAACGTTACAACATTGTTCTAAAGGCACGTCAGATCGGGTTCTCTACGTTGGCGGCGGCATACTGTTTTTGGCTGGTGTTTTTTTGGCCTGACAGGTTTATTGTCATGCTGTCTAGGACGGAACGTGAAGCGGCAAAGTTGCTACAGAAATCTAAGTACGGGTATCGTTGGCTACCTCAGTGGATGAAGGAGCGGGGGCCACGGCAGATTACAGACCACCAGTTGAAGATGGTGTTTGATAACGAGTCTGCTATAGAGTCGTTGCCTTCCAGTAATGATCCTGCTCGTGGTGAGTCGGTGTATTTGGTTGTGGTGGATGAGATGGCGTTCTTGCCTAACCCTGAGGAAGCGTGGGCTTCGATTGAACCTATTGCTGACGTGGGCGGACGAATCATTACCCTCAGTACCGCTAATGGTTCTGGTAACTTCTTTCACCAGATGTGGGTTGGTTCTCAGACAGGAACCAACCTGTTCAAAGGTTTGTTCTTTCCTTGGTCTGCTGGTGACCGTGACGAATCATGGTACGAAGTTAAGGCACGTAACACCCCGTTGTGGCAGTTGCACCAAGAGTACCCTAGGTCACCTGAGGAAGCGTTCATCAAATCAGGTAACCCCGTATTTGATGTAGACATCCTAGAGGGTTTTATCACAGTTGATCCCGTGGTGGGAGATCTAGTGTTTGATACTGAAAGTCCTACTTATTTGAAACCGCACAGGGACGGCTCTTTCAAGGTTTGGGCTGAACCAGAACATGAGGGCGTGTATGTGATCGGTGCTGACGTTGCCGAAGGTTTATCTTACGGTGACTATAGTTCTGCCCATGTGATTGATGCTACGACGGGGAATGTGGTCGCTCATTGGCATGGACACATTGCTCCAGATTTGTTTGGCATACTATTGGGATATATGGGCTGGTGGTACAATAACGCTCTTGTAGGTGTAGAGAATAACAACCATGGTCTTACAACGCTGAAAGCGTTGCAGGGTACTGGTTACCATAATATCTATAAACAGCGCAGGCTCGCACAGGTGCGTGCCAAGCAGACAGATATTTTAGGTTGGAGAACAACAGCGTCCACAAAGCCGTTGATGATTGACGAGTTGGCCGCTGTCATCAGGACAGAGAATATTGGTTTGTTTTGTTCTAATACTATTGGTGAGTTGCGAACGTTTGTTCGCAAGTCGAATGGAAAGATGGGTGGTTCTCCGCACGACGACCGTGTGATTTCGTTGGCTATTGCTAATCAGATGTTAAAGTTTGTGTGGCTTCCCGAGTATGATGCGGGTACTCCTGTTCCTGCAAATAGTTTGATTTGGTGGGAACAGTTCCTTATGCGGGAGGAATCTCCCGCAAAAACTCCTCTAGGCGCGTATAATACTAGAAATTTAAATCATTTAGGTTAGAACGGGGCGCACTTTAGTATGGGTAGTCTTAACTGTGAACAATGTGGGAAAGTTTTTACGTTCGATGTGATTCCGCGTCGGGGTGCTATTTGTTTTGGTTGCCACGTTAAGGGAGTCAGATTGGGTTTCACTCATGGTCAGGAAACGTTTCATGGTGCTACGTTCAAGGAACGTGAGCGTGAAATTATTGGCAATGCCATTGCTCAGGGTCGCGACATAGAATATGTGGGAAACAAGTGATCTGATATGTCTAATGTTGTTGCGGTTATCCTAGCGATCCTAGCACCTAGCGGTGTCATTGTCACGTTGCTAGAGCGAACTAGGAAAGAAAATAATCGTGACCACAACAGTAACAGGGAACTGCTAGAACAAATTGATGTTAAGGTTGATGGCATCGACAACAGGCTAGATCACCACATTGAGTGGCATCTAGATAAGGAGACAAAATGAATTATCGTGAAGCGTTTAACAAGGCGGTAGCAACGTTTGTGGCTGGTGCTACTGCGGCACCGATTACTGCGGCTGTGGCGGATATCTCGTTTTTTAAGGCGGCTGGTATTGCTGGTTTGGTTGCTGTGTGGAACTGGTTGGGTCGTGTTGCTCAGGTGTGGGTAAAGTCCTGATATGGCTCGCCCATCTAATAATGAACTGCTTGCGAAGTATCGTAAGAAGATGACTACCTCCCGTCGTTGGCGACGGGAGGAACATTACGACGACACTTGGAAACGTCTAGTTGACTTGTATCGTGGACGGCACTACGATTATTTCACTGACGAAGATCGTGTGCTTGTGAACCTTGCGTTCTCAACAATCAACGTTATTGCACCTTCGATTGCTGTTAACTATCCTAAGATTACTGTTAATGCTGTTAATCCTGAAAATGCGGCTAACGCTGTAATTGCTGAAGCAGTAACAAACTATTGGTGGCGGCATCGCGACTTCAAGGAACAGTTCCGTCGTGCAGTAAAAGACTTCCTTATTGTTGGTCACGGATGGCTGAAGGTTGGCTACCGCTACGTTGAAGAAGAACGTGTTGGGGAACACGAAGATATTTCTGACCCGAACGTTGAAGATAATGTAACGTCCACAACTCTGGTCGTGTTGCAGGACGAGCCGTTTGTCGAACGTGTTTCACCGTTCGACGTGTTTGTTGATCCAGACGCTACGTCAATGCGTGATGCCAAGTGGATTGCTCATCGTGTACGTCGTACAGTGAATGATGTCAGGACAGACAAGCGTTATGCGGCTAGCGTGCGGAAGGACGTAGGTGCGGTTACTTACGCTAAATATACTGACGATCCTTCGTCACGTAAAATCTACGACAAAGACGAAGGCTACGCTGATGTCTACGAGTTTTATGATCTAAAGAACAACACGGTTAGCGTGTTCTGTGATTCGGGTGATGGCTTCCTAATTAAACCGAAGAAGCAACCGTACTCGTTTGGTCATCCGTTTGTGATGCTACGCAACTATGATGTGCCAGACCAGTTCTACCCTATTGGCGAGTTGGAGGCTATTGAGCCGCTACAGCGAGAGTTGAACGAAACTCGTACACAGATGATGAATCACCGTAAACGGTACGCACGTAAGTATCTGTACCGTGAAACCAACTTTGATTCTAATGGTCGGTCTGCGTTGGAATCTGATGATGACAACGTGATGGTTCCTGTGCAGGGCGACAACCCTCTCGGTGATGTGGTCGCTCCATTCCCTGCTTTGATTAACCCTCCAGAGTTTTACAATCAATCTGAACTTATTCGTACAGATATTGAACTTGTGTCAGGTGTCACAGAGTTTATGCGTGGCGGCGTATCAGAGATTCGCCGCACCGCAACAGAAGCCGCACTTATTCAGGATGCGCAGAACGCACGTACAGCAGACAAACTTGCTGTCATTGAGAAGTCTGTTGCCGAAGTTGGACGCAGAGTTCTCATGCTTGCACGCCAATACATGAGCGGTGAACAGGTGGCACGTGTTCTGGCTAAAGACGGTGAACCAATGTGGGTAACGTTTGATCGTGAATATCTAAACGGCGACTTCGATTTCGAGGTGGCGGCTGGATCAACTCAGCCGTCCAACGAAGCGTTCCGTCGCCAATCTGCTTTGCAGATGGTAGACGCTATGGCACCGTTTGTTTCCGCTGGTGTTGTGGATGTTCAGAAACTAGGTGCATACGTGTTGCAATATGGTTTCAATGTGAAGAATCCTGAAATGTTTATGACTGAGCCTCCACAAGCAGAGATGCAACCACAAGGCCAGCAACCCCCTGTGCCGCCGATCCCTATGGATCAGGCGGCTCCCATGATGGCTCAACCTCAGATGGCTCCCGCAGGGGATATCCCACCTGAGTTGCAGGCTATGTTAGCGGCGGGTATCCCGCCGTCGCCAACAATATAATTAGAACGGGATAAACATATATATAAGAGCAACCTTTTGGACTCTAGATTGGAGACATTCGTGTCTGAAGAAAATATTAATGTTGATGTGGAAAGTCCAGCAGTGGACACCGAAGCACCAGCAGTGGCGGAAGATACTACATCTTACGAATATGTAGACCCTAGTGCTTTCGACGGAAAGTATGTGAAGGTTAAGGTAGATGGGACAGATATTGATGTTCCATTTAACGAAGCCATTCAAGGGTATCAGCGTCAGGCTGATTATACACGTAAGACGCAGGAACTTGCGGCACAAAGAGAGCAGTTGGGCTACGCCCAAACTTTACAACAAGCGTTAGAAACAGATCCTCGGGGAACCATTGACCTGTTGACACGCCATTATGGTGTGGCTACAGCAAATCAGATGGTTGCCGATGCACAGAACGAACCGCAGGTTCCAGAGTTTGATGATCCTTTGGAGAAACGAATTTGGGAAACTGAGCAACGGATTCAACAGTATGAGCAGGAGCGTGCTAACCAACAGTTGCAAAGCGAGATTAGTAGACTGCAATCTACATACGAAGATTTTGACCCGAAAGAAGTTGTCCGTGTGGCGTTGCGAAACAACACTACGGACTTAGAGGGAACATACAAGATGCTGGCTTTTGACAGGCTTAGAGCGGCTAGGGCTAATGCTCCAGAAGTTCTAGCACAACAAGAGCAGGCTGTAACTGATGCGAAACGTGACGCTGGATTTGTTGAAGGCGGCACACGAGCAAACAGTCCTTCTGCTACTAACGAGTTTAAACCTTCTAGCGTTGCTGAAGCGTGGGCGCTCAGCAAGCAACAACTCGGCATGTAATTTATTCAATTTAGTTAGGAGACTAAAATGGCTGGAAACTCAAGTTTCGATTCATTGCTGTCAACTACTCTCGCGAATTATCGCGATCAGTTGACGGACAACATTTTCACTGCACGTCCGCTCACGAACCATCTCATGGAGAATGGTCGTGTGCGTATGCTTGATGGTGGCACAAAGATTGTGGAACCATTGATCTACGGGCAGAACTCAACCGTCGGTTCATACGCTGGATACGACACTATTTCACTTACCGCACAAGAAGGCATCTCCGCCGCAGAGTACGACTGGAAGCAGTACGCCGCTTCTATCGCAATCAGCGGTATCGAAGAAGCCAAGAACAACGGTGAAGCCGCAATCATTAACCTTCTCGAAGCAAAAATTATGCAGGCAGAAGAGTCAATGCGTGAAAGTTTCAACCAGATGTTCTTCTCAGATGGCACTGGTAACAGTGGCAAAGACTGGAACGGTCTTGGTAACCTCGTTGATGCAACGACCGCTGTTGGCGGTATTGATCCTACTGCAACTGGCAACAGTTGGTGGGGTTCATACGAGGAAGGCACCGCTGGTGCCCTTTCGCTTGCTGACATGGCAACCGCATACAACTCAGTGTCGGTCGGCAACGACCATCCTGACATGGTGCTGACCACGCAGACATTGTTTGAGAAGTACGAGTCACTTCTTCAGCCACAACTCCGTTACACGGATGCAAAGACGGCTGATGCAGGTTTCCAAAACCTTCTCTTCAAGTCGGCACCTGTTGTTTATGATGTGCACGCTCCAGCAGGAACGATGTTCTTCATTAACTCCAAGTACCTGACCCTCGTTGGTCACTCAGGTAAGTGGTTCTCGCAGACAGAATTTGTTCGTCCAGAGAACCTTGATGCGCAGTATGCACTCATCATGTGCTACGGCAACTTGACCGTTCGCAACCGTGCGAAGCAGGGCAAGTTGACGGGTCGCACCGCCTGATAGTATTGTTGTGTGGTGGGGGTGCACCCCCGCCCCCACCACACACTTTACTTCGTATTTGGAAATTAGATAGGAGTAACAATGCCTAAAGGTGGAAAGAAATCTGCAATCGAACTAGGTAACGGCAGTTCGGTTAGTCGCAATGCTAGGGCTACTACTGGTGATCCTAATACGACTCGTCCTGCTCGTCGCAATCGTCCTCGTCGTCCTGCTAGCAATGCTAACAATTCGGGGAATAATTGGTGGGATTCTCAAACCCAGTTTTATTTGTACCCATCTAGCGATGGGTACGGCATTGGTTCTTCTCGTGGTAGCGCACACAACGATGGGCTAGATCCTAGGGCGTTGACGCAGACTGGTGTTGGACATTACTATCCGCGTGGTCTTACTCCGATTCCTGCTCCTGTGGTTGGTATGCCTTACACCCCGAAGTGGACTCTGCCTGAACCTCAGGGTACTTCTCCTCGTCGCCCTCGTCCTCGTACTCCTATCCGTGGAGGCAGTGGCCCTGTCGTTGGAGAGCACTTCAGGTTCTTGCCGCCTACGCTCTGATGGCACCTGTGATTCCTCCAACCAGTTATGTTACTGGTGACAACATGTATGAAAACATGTTGGACTTGTTGGTAGAGGCAAAGTTAAATCGAAACAATCCTGCTCGTGGAGAATCAATGCGGTTCTTCAATAAGGCTTACGATTCTGGTGCAATGAAAGATTTCATTGAACCAGATTATCCTTTAAACGCTAGTGCTAGAGAAGTAGATTTTTCTGTTTTCGATCAGACAAGAAATGATCCAGCAATTCAGAATCTTGGTGCTGATGACATTCTGTTTACTTTGTCTGAAAATTCTCCTAGTTGGCATCCTGTAGGTTATGCTTCATATTATCCTACTGAGGGTTGGGCTTTACATCAGGTGCAGTTGCCGCAAAATGAATTTCTTCGTGCGATGGCGGCGGCTTCTAGCACCTACAACATTCCTGCTGTAGATATGAACATGCAAGGTTTGTTGCAAGATTTTGGTAGCGGCAAGCCGAAACCTATTTACGATATTTCAAAGTCTGTTTCTCAGATGCCTGAGTCAATTCGTCCAGACGTTTTAAACTTTTTAGATCGACCATGGGATGATGCGGCGGGATGGGTTGCTACTGGCGATAGTGCTGGCAAATTTGCTTTAGATTCTGACCAAGCAATCTATTTCAATCAGGATTTTATGAAATACGGAACGGGCGGCTGGGATAGTATTGCCAATCATGAAGCAGGACATATTCTAGACAGGGGTCTTGCTGGTGTTCAGCAAGGCCGAGGGGCAACCGACTGGCTTCCGTTTGTTTATTCTGAAGATAATAAACGTGACTTTATGTCTGAACAAGATGAGTATAGAAATGCTATTGAAAGGGATCAGGCACTAGGTTCGATGAAGGACAGATTCCCTGTCAGTTCTAATGATTTGTTTATTTTTAATTCTGGCGGTGAAACCCTAGACATTACTGGTGATTTTATTACTGGTTACTCAAAGAGCAAATCGCATGAAAATGTGGAAGATTTTGCGGAAAGATTTATGCTTTATTTGAATGATAAAGAAGATGGATGGGTGGTGCAGGATCTTATAAGTGGGCAAAGACTAACATTTGCTGAGTTGTATCCTGAAACGTCTAAGTATTTTGACAACCTGTTAAGAAGGAACGCAGTCATGGACGCTTTGATTCCGTCTAGGGCGTAGAACGAGAAGGCATATTGTATGAGTGGAGTACCAGCATATTCTTTTTATGGCAGACCAGCGAACGATGCACGTCTAGCCCACATGGACGGAGCACGCCTAGCGGCTCCGTCTGCACCATATCTAGGTAGAGGCAATCTGTGTGCCGCTAATGAAGATACGTGCACAGGCCGCAAGGCCAAGGGCACGGATTATTGTTTCGGTCACGCTAGGTCTATGGGTTTAATCAAGAAAGGCAAGGAGACTGATGGCACGACTGACGTTAAGTGACATCCGTTCACGGGCGCGTGAAGTCGCAGAAGTTTCTTCTGCTGACGTTTCCGATGCTTTAATGGATTTGTTTATCCGTGACGGCTACAACAGGATTATTGATTTGGAACGGCGTTGGCCGTTCCTAGAAGTGTCGTTCACTATGAACACTGTTGCCGATCAGACAGCGTACACAATCGATGACTATACGGATCACACTATCCGTGAGGTTGTCAGCATTGTTGACCCCGACCATGTGCGTCTAGATTTTGTTTCGTATGAGATCGCTGAGGAAACGTTTGTAACTAACGATGCTCCTAGTGGTCGCCCAATGTTTGCTTCACATTGGGCTGACCAGATACATTTGTTCCCCACACCTAAAGAGGTGTATACGTTGAATGTGCGTGCCTATCGTGAACCTACCGATTGGATCACGGCTGGCACTGCTCCTGACGGGGTGGAAGCGTTTGATTTGGCGTTGATTGATTATGCTGTGTCTAGGTCGTATAAGATGCAGGAAGCGTTTCAACCTGCACAAGAGTTTGAACGTTCGTTTAATGACACAGTGGCGTTTGCTAGGCGTGATGTGATGAAGGCTGATTCGTATGCGCCTGTGCAGTTATCTAGTGGCGGTCATGTGAAGTCTTGGGGTCGTCATCCGAGGTTCCGATGACCAGCGTTTTTGCTGTTGAAGATTTTACTGGCGGATTGAATTTGCGTGCCGATGTGTTTAACATCGGCAAGAATGAGACACCTGATTTGTTGAATGTGGACATTGACCCTAGAGGTGGTGTTCAACAGCGTGCTGGCACAGAGTATATGAATGATACTGCTGTTGGTGGTTTTGCTGATGGTGCGTTTGCTCCGCATCGCCTGTTTCACTGGCGGCGGGCAAACCAACAGTTGATGTTAGCCGCTAACGATAAAGTGTTTTACGGTACAGAAAACAATTTTACTGATACTGGGATTGTTACGACACAGGAGTATGGTGCGGAGTTTGCCGAGTGGATTGGTTCAGACGACTATCTGTATGTTTCTTGTGGTGCTGGTACTAACTCCGTGAAGTGGGATGATACGCTGGTTACGTCGTTGACTCCTAGTGGTAGTGGTGCTTGGCAAGATGACTTGCTTTCCCCTAGCGGTACACACATGCCGACTGCCGATCATGTTGCCACTCATATTGATCGTTTGTGGGTTGCTTCTACGCAGGAAGATAGTGTTGATTATCCTGACAGGGTGCGTTGGTCGCACCCGTTGTTCCCTGAGTCGTGGCGTGAGAACGACTATATTGATGTTGTTGGTGGCGGTGTCGGTATTCGTGCGCTGATTCCGTTCTCTAATCATATTCTTGTGTTTAAGGATCGTGCCGTGTTTGCGATCCATGGTTACAATGAGAACACGTTCCAGTTGATTCCTTTAACACAGGAGTTGGGTACGTATTCGTCGCAGACTGTTGCGGCTAGCGAACAGGCTGTGTATTTCTTTTCGTGGCCTGACGGTTTGTTCCGTTATAACGGTTCAAGTATTGAAGATGTTTTCACTCAGTTACGTCCCATGATTGATCGTAACGAAATTAACCGTAACGCTTTGGATGCTGTCCATGTGAATTGGGTTGGCCGTCGCATCTTTCTCAGTTTGCCTGTAGGTACCAGCCCTGACGATTTTGAAAACTATGATGACACTGATCTTAGCGGATCTGTGTATGACGACTATCTAGTTAAGTATGACGGCTACGAACGTCCACCTATTTCTACCGCCAGTTTCGTGTACGATCCTAGTGTTGGTAAGAACGGTGCGTGGACTAGGTACCGTCATGCTGACGGATATGGAATGGTTTGTGGCACCGACTACACCACTCCTTCTGGTGTGTCTAGCGGATATTTTTGTTCTCCGTATGAGGCTAGGGTGTTGCGGTTTAATTCCGAATTGCACACCGATCCTGTGAACGCTGTGGCCACTAACTTTGATGGCTACTATACGATGGGTTGGCAGGATTTGGGTCAGCCGCAAGCCAAAAAGTTTTGGCGTTCACCAGAATTTATTGTATCCAGAGTGTCATCTAGTTACACGTTGGATGTTGATGTGTTCCACGACTGGAACACATTCAACTATGACCGCACGTTCACTGTTCCTTTTGTGGCGAACACAGAGGGAACACCTGATGACATCGAACAGTGGACAGATTTCTATGGGTCTGACACGGTGCGTGGCGACACGTTAGGTTCGGCACGTTCCGTGCAGGTCAGGTTCGGGTCGTCTGGTGCTAAGTGGGGTGTGAATGGTGTTGTGTTCCGCTATTCGTTCCGTAAGGTGCGTGTGTGATGGATAAGGCTGGGCGTAGGTGGATGTCTCCCGTTCTTCCTAGTTACACGGATCAGAACTCTAAGGCGATGACTGATACTGCTTTGTCGTTGACCGAGTTTTTTAATCAGACTGTGGGTGTTTGGGGCGAGTTTCATGGTACGACTGATGGTGTTGGGGAGTTAACGGTGGCGCATGGCGCACCGTTTACTCCTAGTTGTATTCTGATTACTGAACATTTTGAGGGCATAGCGACCCACAGTCAGGGTGGTTTCCATATTGATTCTTGGGATAAGGATAATGTGACAATACATTTTCTTACTGCAACTAGTGGTAACGATAGGGCTAGTACGCCTGTTGGGTTTTTTATGTTGTGTTTACCGTGACTAGAACGAGATAGGGTATAGTAATGGCAGATATTTCTTTTGCAGAGACAGATTATAATTTGGGTCGTAGGCGTGCGCAAAGTGCGTTTGATTTGGGTATGGCTAATTTAGATCGTCAGCGTGCAAACTTGGGTCGTCAAACAACACGCAACTACGAAAATCTGGCAAGACAATATAGGCAGGCGGCTCCGCAACAGATCACACAGTTCACTGGCCGTGGCTTGGGTAGGTCTGGTTTGTTTAAGAAGTCGATGACAGATTTTGCTTTACAGCAGGAACGTGACCGTGCAGATGTTTTGCGTCAAATGACAGAACAGCAGGCTTTGTATGACATACAGCAAGCAGGTTACGATCAGGCTTTGAATGACGAGATTGCTAGGTTAGAGCAAGCCAAGTTGCGTCAGATTGCGGCGGATGCGGCGGCATTAAAGAATGCCGCCCCACTTATCTAGGAGTTATTATGGCTATTCAATACAGTCAATTCAGTAGTCCTTTATCTAGGAACGCTAGAAAACCTAGTGTTGTTATCAACGACGGCAGTTGGAACCCCAACGACACTGTGGATTATGCTACTGGACAAAAGTTGATTCCTACTTGGAACATGCCTGAGGTGCAGTTTCCTAGCGCAACCCAGCCTTCTAATTGGAATACTGGTACTTGGAACATGCCTGATGTTGGTGGTTACACTGCGCCCGCTCGACCCGCCCAACAAACAATAAATTTCACTGAGGGTTTGCCTAGTTGGACGATGCCCAATATTACGCCTACGTCTACGCCTGCGCTTACACCTACATCTCCTACTGCAGATAATGCTTACGCTTTGGCGGATCAATCTATTTCTACATCTACTGGTGATCGCACTATGGTACCATTTCGCCCCATGGCGATATTTGGTATTGATACGGCGGTGGACGCAGATTGGTGGGCTAGCCTTTCGACAGAAGAAATGGTTCAATGGTATCAACAGAACGGGTTGACTTTAGCACAAATTCAACAGTTACTCGGAGGTGGACAACAAGGTACCCCTACAAGTGGTGGTAGTGGGGTTGATCCCGCATACGCAACAGCGTTGCGTGAATACATTGCTGGCATACAAGGATCTGGTTTAGATTACGGGAAACTGATTGAAGAAGCACAGGCACGTTATGGTGGTTATGGTGACACGTTGACTGCTGATGTTGCCGCCGCTACTGCGAAACAGCAGGCGGCGGCACAGCAAGCAAGGCAGGCTCTTCTAGGTTTGATACCTACTACTGTTTCTAATGTTACACCTACAGATATTGGGGCTGGCTCTGTCGCAGGATATTTGCAAAACATTGGAGCGTCCACAAGAGATGTGGATGCTGTGCGCGCTATGGAACAACAGATGTTGAATCAATCGTTGGCTAGCACGCAGGCTTACACCCAGCGTCTAGCCGCTGTGGATGAGGCTAACCGTTTGGCTCAGCAGGCGGCTGTTGAAACTATTCTTCAGGAGGCTTCTAGCGGTTTGGCTACTAATGAGCAGGTTCAACGTCGTCAGTATGCTGAGGCGTTGGCCGCAGAGGTTGAACGTTTGCGTGCCGCAGAGCAGGCACAGCAAAATGATTTGGCTACCAAGTTACTAGAAGCCCGTTTGATGGCGGCGCAGTCAGGAGTGACACTCTGATGGATGAGCAAGCATTACTGTTTTATCTACTTGGTCAAGGTGCAATGAACCCGATGTTGCAGGCACCACTTCAGGCTGGTGTCGGTCGCACCGACATTGCTCCTTTGTTGGACGACACGGGTTTGGGTGCTGTTACTGGCGGTATTAATCCTGCCGCTATTGAGCAGGCGATGTTGGCTGAGGTGGAGCGTCAGCGACGTTTGTATGAGGCTGAACAGAACTATCAGCGTGCTCAGATTGTTGCTGGTATTCCGCAAGCACCTACCGAGAAACAATATTTTGGTGCTTTAGGTGAACAGGCAGTCAACCTTTTAGGTTCTATGACTGATCCTACACTTCAAGCCGAATTTACACGACTTAGTGGTCTGGTTCAAAATGGTTCTTTAGATCCGCTTACAGCAAACTCACAGTTGGCGACTGTCGCTCCAGAAGAAGATGCTTACGATACGATCACAGTCAACAATTATTTTGAGGCGTTGGAAAAAGCGGGTGAAGATTTCCGAAAGGCCGAGTCGGATTATTCCGCAAAGTTTACTGCGGCTGTTCCGTTGCTGGAAACGTTAGGTTCTCAATACGATACTAAGACTGGACAGTGGAGTCACAGTTGGGAGCCGTTTAACCAGCAGGAAGCGATGCGTCAATACTACGATGATGCTGGTGTTCCTAACATGGCGTACATGCCTAGTCCATCAGAGAAGTTTGATTTTGATGTTAGTGAAGGTTGGAATCAATCTATTGAAGATATTCGGAAGTCGTTAGAAAAGAATATGATTGAAGAGCAACCTGCTCCTTTGAACCCTGCTTTTACTGGTACTGAATCAGCGGCGACGATGGCAAGACGCTTACAGCAACAACACATAAATAAAAAAATTGCTAGGCAACAAGACGTTAGAGATAGAACTTCTGAGGCTTTCAATACGTATCTGGCTTCGATGGGGGTAACTCCTTATAATGCTAGTTTGCAATCCATGTTGAACTTTGCTGTAGGTGGAGCATAAAATAATGGCAGTAATTCGTAGCCCGTTCTCTTCTGACGATAGCGACTGGACATTAGAGGATTATCTTAAATCAGGGGGGCAGGGGCAAACCCCTACCCCAGTCAATACTGGTAATGTTCTTCCGACGCAAGAGAACGTACAGAACCGTTCCCCCATAGAGTTGGCTGTGTTCGATGCGTTGCTGGAACGCAACGAAGTTGATCCAGACAAATGGGGAGAAACAATCAGCAACGTTTACGGTTTGGCTGAGCAACGCAAAGATACTCCGTGGTATCTGAAACCTTTGTCTTTGGCTTTGGAAGGGATGTCGGCAGGTTCAAGAGCGGCTTCGTCTGGAGTTGTAACTGGAATTGGTGCGGTCGAACAGTTATCTAGGGCTATTTCTAGCGGTCAACTGGGTGAATCTAGGAATCCTTTGGATGTTGCACGAGCAGTATCTAGCCAGCCTGCCACTATTGCCAGCAAGTTTGTTGCAGTTGAAAATCCTGACTTGCAAGAAAAAATTAAACAAGGGTACATGCCTAGTTGGGGCGAACTGTACGGTGACCCAACGTTCCATGTGACTGTACCTAACATTCGTGACAAGGTTGACACTCCAGATATTCCTGTAATCGGTTGGCTTTCACGCGCAGGCTTGTGGACGCTAGATGCCAGTATCGAACTTGCCGCACAGTCCGCTGTTGATCCTTTAAGTTACGTGTCGTTTGGTGCAGGCAAGTGGGCAGGTCAGGCTGGACGTGCCGCTCTTGCGTCACGTCTGCTACAGAAAGACGCGGTTCAAGTCCTAGAGAACGCAGTTCAGCAAGGTCTTATTAAAGCGATTGACTATGGCAAGATTTATCGCCTAGGAGAGTTCGGTTTGGACAGGGCGCAACGTCGCCTGTTGGCGAACGCTGGCATCATTGAACATGCTGGTATCTCTTTGAACTTTGGTCAGCGTTCCACAATCCGAGGCACAGGTTTCTTGTCTAACACGATTGGTCGTGGAGCATCTTACGCTAGGTATGGTGGTAGTCGTCTGCTGAGGCAGAACGACAAGATCAACGAGTTCTTTACCACTAAGAGTTTGCGGAGTTTGCGTTCGCTTGCCAGCAACAAGGCGACCAGTGCTGAGGCCAAGTCGATGATCGCACACTACAATGCGAGTCTTGCGGCTAAAGCCGAGTTCGGCAAGATGCAACAGATCATAGGTTCACGGTACTATGATTTGATTCACCGTCTATCTAGGTCTGAGTTCGATGGTGACCTGCATTTGGCGATTGAGACTGGTACTGTCGGAAACATTTTTGATCCTACTGCTAGAGCCTTGGCCGAGGAAACACAGTTGGCGTTTGCTGAGATCCGCCAAATGTATAACGACGCTGTGGAACGGATCACCAAAGAGTACGGTTTAACTCCAGAGTTTGTTTACAACATCAACGATATTGACAACTATTTTTCTCACACGATTACTCGTGATGCGGCTGACTGGTTGAAGAAGAATGGCGATGACAGCCCGTTCAAGTCAATGTTTAACGAAATGTTTGAGGAGTCTATTGCTGACATGAAGCGTGGCGTAGGTGCTTTGCGTGCACGTAAACTTGTTAAGGATGAAAAGTTTTTTGGTGTTGAACTGAAGGAAGGCACGATTGAGGAAATCAACCGTGTGTTCCGTGAGCAGGCTGATGTGGATTTCGACTGGTTTAACACCGATGCTTCAACTGTGTTGTCTAGTTACATTGACACGGCGGCAAGAAACTTCCGCCGTATCAGATATATGGACAAGTTGTTTGAGCATGGTGACGATGTTATCCGTGTCATTCTGCCCAAGTACGTGAACAACAAACAGGCTATGAACAGTGTGCAGTCTACGTTGAAAAGTTTGAACTCTAAACGTAACAAACTAGTTCGCATGATTCAAGACTCTGCACGCAACACTGTTAAGGGTAATCAAAGAACTTTAGCCAAGGAAATGCAGGGCACCAAGAATCGTTTGGCTAAGGCTGTGTCTAATGGAACTGCAATGTTGGAGGACACGGAAGAGTCTATTGCTCAGATGACTAAAGAGTTGGATGCGATAAAGAAGCATATTGACACAACTAAGAAGCAGTTGGCAAAGAACGCTGACGCTTCCAAGATGGAGTATGAGACTGCTATCGCTCCGTTAGAGATGCGGCTAGAAGCGTTGAAGAAATCTATTGCTGATGGCAATGCGAAGCGTGAAGCGGCACGTCAGGCGTTGGTTGAACAGCATGTTCAAATGTTCCCTAACAGGGCTAAGCGTCCAACCGATATGAAGGTGTTGGCTGATGAGATCGTTGGCGCAAAACGTAAACGTTTTGAGCAACGATTGAAGTTATTGGAAACTAGACAGGCTAAGGCTGAAAGCAAGAAGGCTGGAGCGGCCACACGTAGGGTCGATGCTGAGGCTGAGATGGCTGTGGTTGAAGAGTCGCTAGTTGCTACGAATGAAACAAAGTATTTGTTGCGGGAAATGGTTGACATTGACTATGACCCTGAAGTGTTCCCTGATGGAATGATGTATACATCTAAGGCGCATTTGGAAAGTCAGCCTGCTAACGACACGGTGTTTTTCTACGATACTTTCGATGAGATCCCTGACCCCGTGGCGTTGCCTGCTCCAGACATTCAGCAAACCTACGATCTAGGATTGCGTCTAGAGGACGTTCAGGAGATCATTGTTGGTTTGCCTTCCAGTATTGCTGACAACATTGTGGCCGCTACTGGTGACGATGCGTTGGGTGAATACATCGTGCGGGAAACTTCACGTCTGTTGCGTTCCCCTTTGGGAACGGACGTTGACCCTAGGGTGCCTGAAGATTTGCATGGTTTGATTGCTACGATCGAAGGATGGGGGCGTTCTGCTGAAACAAGCCCTGAAGTGGTAGAGGTTTACTTGAATGAGTTGGCGGATCAGGTCAACACGGTTCTGTCTGCTAGGTCGTTGGAACCGTTTGATCCTGAGGATGCTTACGCTATTGTTGATGACTCTATCAGGGCGGCGGCGCAAGCCGCCAACCCTGAGGGCGCGCGTGTGACTGTTGTTCTGCCTGACATAGAGTACGGCATGGGTAACAAGTTGCTTGTTTCTAGCACAGAAGCACAGAACCTTTTCAGGGGAACCACTGACGATGTGTTCGCTGGTATTGAGATGGGTTCTTCTAAGTGGGATGCTGTTGTTCCTGAGAGCGGCATTGAGCCTACTGATCCTTTTGTTCGTGAAGCACAGATCCAGCAGGAGTTTGAGAATCTGTTGAACCAGCGTCAGCGGGTTCAGGCAACTATGGATAGGGCTGACACGGATATTATGGCCGCTGATGAGGTAATCGCTCAGGTTGGTCGTGACGTTACGGGTGCTAGGTCGGGGCTTACTAGGTCTGAACGGGGCGTACAACGCAATCTAGAGGCGTTTGAGCCTACTCCAGAGTTGAAGGCGCAATACAAAGAACGTTCCGTTTTGAACAAGAAGGTTGCGGCAGAGAAACGCAAGTTCGATGCCGCTGTGGAGAATGATCCTCTGGTCGAATATATTGCTGACACGGAGAAGCAGGTCACCACTATTGCTACCAACATGGACACCGCTAATGCGCTGTCCGTAGATCAGAACACTTGGCTCACTACTGTTGGTGCAGAGTATGAGGACAAGATTAAACGTCTAGATGATTTGTTGAAGAGCAAACCGACTAAGGGTACTAGCGAGCAGGCCACAAAGGATTGGTTCGATCAGGTTGAAAGCATCACTCAACAGATTAACGATCCTAATATTTTGGACAACAAGCAACGTGCGGCGTATGACAGGGTGTTCAAACAGTTGCATGGTCTAGAAGCAGACCTAGCAATTTTGGATGGTGAGATAACAGTGAACGAAGGGATTTTCGCACAGTTGTCTGCCGCCCATTTGCAGAAGATGGAGAAAGATATTCTTCAGGGTTGGACTGAACTGCAAGGTTTGGGTGTTCAGGTTCCGAAGGAAATCATGGACGAGTGGATGTCTGGCATCCGCAAGGTGATGGATCGTGACGGCTGGAGGGATACCTTAAAATACTATCGTGCTTACACTAGGTTCTTCAAGGCGTGGGCTATCGCAACCCCAGGATTTACAGTGCGTAACGCTATGACTGCGGCGTTCAACAACGCTGTGGCAGACGTAGGTTTTAAGAACACTCAGATCGGCATTGAGTTCGCTGGCAAACTGGCAAGGATCAGAACTAGCAACACCGAGAAAGGTGGTTTAACTTACGCTTTGGATTGGGCTGAACGCAAGTACGGCAAGAAGATGCGTGACGATCTGGAGCAAGCGTATGAAGCGGTGCTGATTTCTGGTGGCGGTCAAGCCATCGACGAAGTGTTGCCTTTGCTTAAACGTGTCAAGCCGCAACCTGTGGTTGGCGGCAAGGCTAAACGAAACTGGGATTGGACTTACAACAATGCGCTCACACGCGGACAGCAACGTGTCAACGAAACAGTTGAAATTGCGGCACGTATGGGTATGGCTCTAGATGCTGTGCAAAAAGGTTGGGACATGAACGCTAATGCGGCACGTATCCGACGCTACCATTTCGACTACTCTGACCTTAGCGGGTTCGACAGGACGATGAAGCAGATCATTCCGTTCTGGACTTTTGCTAGCCGCAACGTCCAGTTGCAGATGGTGAACATGATTACACGGCCAGCAATGTACCGTGCCTATGAACGTGTTGTTGATGGCGGCGGAGACTACGACACCATTCTTCCAGAATGGATGTCGAACCGCAACCCGATCATGCTAGGGGCAGACAAGGTTCTGATGCCAGACCTGCCGATGGTTGGTTTGCAGGAACAAATCAACCAGTTAGGTGGCGGCGGTCTTTCTAGGGTTGCCGCCCAATCTAACCCTCTGATCCGTGCGGGTATCGAACTGTTATCTGGCGAGTCCGCCATGTTCGGTAGCAACTTGCGCCGACCTGTTGAAGATCCTGTCGGCATCACCGATCGTCCAGCGCAAGCGTTACAAAACATCACTAGGTTGTGGCGAGGCGAAGAACCTGAGTTCAACAAATACTGGCAGGAACTTCTACCTAGTTTGCTACCTCCGTTGTCACAGTTGCAACGCTACTTGCAACCGACGTTGGGTGCTGTCGGGCTGGAAGGTGCACAAGATTTTGTCGGTGGCCCCGAGCGGTACAAGTCGCGTGACTTCCTGACAACGTTCGCCAACTATCTAGGTATCCCGTACCGTGATCTAACCGATGAAGAACTAAGGAAAGCGGTAGACTCTACGGTGTATCAAATCGAAAAGATTATGCGTGAAGCAAAGGCGGAGTACCAAACTCCAGAAGAAATCATTAAAGCCGCAAGAGAAGAAATGAAAGAAGAGTTAGGGTTATGAGAAAGTATGTAGGGTTCGACGGGTACGCAACGAAGAAGCGTGCAGGAACCGAACAGTTCATCCGAGAGTTCGTGAAAGCCACAGGCGGGGCGTTCTTTAATAATGGTTCCTATGGACGGAGAGCGATCCGTGGCGGCTCTAAGCCTAGTATTCACGGGACGGGTAGGGCTTGTGACTTGAGTTACCGTGGGTCACCACACTCAGGGTGTGGTGACCGCAAGGTGGCAGAGAAGTGGATCAACTGGCTAGCCGATAACGGTGACCGTCTGATGTTGACGATGGTGGTGGACTATCAGCCCAAGCCTTTCGGCAGGGCGTGGCGTTGTGACCGTGGCTGGAAGAAGTATCTGGTTAAGACGGTGACTGGTGGCGGTGCATCATGGTCAGATTGGATTCATGTGGAGGTTGATCCTTCGGTGGCTGATGATGCAGAGTTCTTTAAGCAGGCGTTTGCCGAGTTGAAGGGAGCGGACACAACCCCGCCTAAGAGGAACTTTGTTCCGTTCCGTGGCAAGCCGATTCGTCGTGGCGAGAAAGACAAGGAACTTGTCAAGAAGATCCAGAAAGTTGTGGGCGCTAAGGTTGACGGGATCTTTGGTCGTAAGACCGAGGCGGCACTGATGCGTTGGCAAGGCAAGAACGGTTTGCAGGCTGATGGTTGGATTGGTGCACAGACTTGGCCTGTGATCTCTAGATACTTCTAGTCGATGTAACCTACTTCTTCCTTCAGGACATCTATTAGTTTTTTCATTTCTCCCATGAGGCTGTAGACGGCGGTGGTATCACCGCTCGTCGCATCCTCCCAACATTCGATAAGTATTTCTGCGTCGTACTGAGAGATGTCAAACACAACCTCGAACACGGTTTGCATTTTTTCTTCAGCCACGTCCATCCTCCATGTCATTTCTTCCATGTCGGGGTGGTCATCGGACATTGCCTTTCTCGACTTTCTCTTTGAGTTTGACAACGGCTTGCCGTGTTGACTGTATGTCTAGTAAATATTTTTTGGCTAGACCGTTGCGTATGACTGAGGCTTCCAACTTGTCTAGTGCTTCTGCGATTTGGTTGACTTCATAAAGTTTCATCCTAGTTCCAATCTGAAAGTGTCGTTCAGTAACATTCCTGCGATGACGGCGTAGCCTACGATGTCCTCGTAGGTGTCTCGCAATGGTTCGTTAGCGGCATCGGTGCCACGTTCAGTCAGGTTCTTCAGCCGTGCGATCTTGTCGGACATGCGTACCGCTACACCTAGTAGTCCGAACGATGTGATGTTGCCATGCCCATAGTCGTGTTGCTTGCGTGCTAATAGCATCCCCATGTGTTTGCTGTTCCATGTGCCGTCGTCGTGCATTTTGCGTGCGGCAATGTTGCCGCACGCCATCAGCATGTACGCTAGGTGACGTTGCCACTGTTCGGTAACGCCTTCAAACATTTCGTGCACTAGGTCAGCGATCCATTCAGACCTGATGGATAGTTCGTTTACTAGGTCGGCACTCTTATCGTAGTCTAGGATCGGGATGTTACTTTCGATCACATTCAGTTCGTTGCGTGCGGCTTCTTGCCATGTGGTTGGTTCAGTTTTTGTTATCATATTTTTTCCTTATGGTGGGATCTATTGTCAGTATTTCTTCCAGCATTTTCAAAGCCTTTTGGACATGATACCATGTGTGCGACTTGGATGAGTAGCCCATTATCTCTGTGATTCTGTTGTACGAATACTGGTCGAAGAACCTGAGTTTCAGCAGAGTGCGGTGAGGTTCTGGCACTTGATCTAAGCAGGACTCTACGATGTCAATGATGTTCCAATCTGCTTCTTCTGGAGTGGGGTATTCACCCCACTCCATCATCCTTTCTGTTTCGGATGTCGGCTTGTGCGGGTGTAGTTCTCCTGTGCGTAGCACACGCTCTTGTATGTCTTTGGCTATTTCTTTTCCCACGGTTAGACTAGAAGGGGTCATTGCTCGGGAAGTTTTCTATTGGTAGTGACCAGTAAGGTTTATTGTTATCCTCGAACCTAGACACTGTTCCATGAGCGTGACACAAAGCACCCCACACTGCGATGCGTTCACATGTGTACCGCTTCTTAGCGGAGTCCCACACCCACAGGTATGTGTCTCCGAAAGTGTCCCACAAATTCAGGATCTCCAGTTTCTCAAACTTCAGTTTCAACGTAGGGTTCTTAGCCCTAGATGAAACACCCATCACCTCATAGGCTCCGTTGGGTAGCAGGAAGTCTGGTGCTTGTCTAAAGAACACGGGGAGTTTAGCGACGGAGAAATCTGGTCTGTCTATGCCTAGTCGGTGGGCGTGCGGATAACTTTCTAGGAACGCTGTCTCCGCTGTGCTACCCATCTTTTGGTAGCGTGCACCCCACGATTGTTGATGGAACTCTGTCACTGTTTTTCTCCTCGGATCACCATGACCGCCTTGTCATCAGGGTATGCGACACCGTTCAGTGCGTCGCATACCAGTTTCAGATAGTTGTCGGTGTCACCACGTAACTTGGATGTGTGGCTAGGATCTAAAGGTGTGATAGTTATTTCTGTTGATGTCGGTGTGAACACTGCTTCCAGCATCACAGGTGTCTCGTAGTATGGTGCACGTTCCTTGCGCCACTGGTCAGCAATAAACTCTTCCGCCATCAGGGTGCGTTCAGGTGTGAACACACGTCCCCTGCGACCTAGGCGTGGTCTACCTTTCACCACTGGGCGTTGCTCCACTTTTATGGTGAAAGGTTTCTTGGGGGATTTGCGTCTAGCCATAACTCTTATTGTATCATAGACCCCAAGGATCTAGACCAGCCCTAGTTACTAGGTGGCTAGCGAAACAGATGTTTCGCCAACCGATCAGCAAGTCACCTGTGGTTGTGACCCGACATCTCTCTACACCAGCCCATCTATCTGGATGCAACTTGACATCTTCTAGGTGGATAGAGTTGATCTGCAGTAGCCCGAACGAACCCTTGTGCGGATCATCCTCGTTCACTTGCCATGCTTCGCATCGTGATTCACGCCACATGATAGGCGAAAACACCTCGGGATCTAGACCGTGCATTTGCATTGTTGCGTTCCAATTATCACACCGTCCTTCCTCCGAGTCAATCCACATGGATGTAATGCCTAGGTAAATCATCATAAATATTTTCAGTATCATCATCATTGGTATGCCCTCACAATCATCTTGTCGATCTGTTCGTCACCGTCAGGTCTGTCGTAGAACTTGCCCCAACGTCGGTCAGCGTCACGCACCACCATCGTTGCCGCCGATGGCGGCATACCTGACTCGGCACAGATGTGTGCCAGTCGTGCCAACGTGGTGGATCTGTCACGTCCTTCCAGTGCACCGTCACGCCAGATCACATAACCCAACGGTGACACGGTACGTAGCCCTTCGGCTAGGTCTGTTGAAGGATCGACAACATCCCATGATGCTACTTGTCTGGTGGTTGGAGGTTGATACATGGAAGCCAGCCTATCTATGAGTTCAGGGTCAGCGAACTGTACGGTGTCTAGGAATGTTTGTAGTGGTACTGGTGTGTCGTTGTCATCTATGATGACACGACGCTCAGGTGTGCTGTCTATGCCACCCACGTAAGGCAACCGTACATAGTTGCCGTACTTGTGTGCGCTTACGTCTGTCTGCTTAGGGTTGACTTCGATGGGTCGCATGTCTGCCACTTGGTGTGCGGCTAGTTGCATGTCACGCATTGACTGAGCGGACACAGGTTGGTCAGCGAACACCCAAATGTGGTAGCCCTTGGAGCGGGAACGCTCTACGTATGCGGGGATGCCTGCGACCTGCAACGTTGACTGTAGTAGTCGTGTTGCTTCTAGGTCATTCGTGTCGATGTCGGTACACCCCCAAGCGCAAACAACACTTCGGGCAGGTGTGGGAACGGCAGGGTAAATCCCGATACCTGACCTGCCTGCTAGATGATCTGCCCAATGGTCGTCGGTTAGTTTCTCTTTGACGCATCGCCCTTCGTCGTGACCCCATACGTCGCCACGTCCTCTGAAGATACGTTTGAATTGTTCTAATGTTTGGTGCATTGTTTCTCCTCACCAGTCGTCACCCAATACTGTTTGGGCATCATAGTCGTCGTCGTTAGTTTCGGTCGTTGTTACACCGAAACCGTTGAGTCTCAGCAGTCTACCTGTGCCCTGCTCAATCTCGAAGTCAATGTCGTCTAGCAGGTGTGCATCTTGACGCTTGCACTTCACAAGGTTCACAGTCACAGTGTTCTCATGCAGTTGTTGTTCGTAACGCAACTGATCTAGCCGTTCCAACATACGTTCGTTAGCGGTAGACTTGTTCAGTTTCTCTACGATGTCACGCATCTGTCGGTCGATCTCAAACTTCTTACGTCGTACACCGATGATGTGTGACGCTTGTTGTTCTCCACCGTAAGCACCCGAAGAGATCGTCTGCTTCTGACCATCCGAACCTGCGGTTCGTGATGACTGGTGCAGTACGATCAACGGAATGTTATGACGCTTACCGAACGCTTTGATTGTGTTCGCTTTAGCAGGCACAGTCTCGTCACCCGATAGCAACTCTAGATAGTCGAACACCATCAACGCTGGTGTACCTAGGTGCCTATCCACCTCAATCATTGCTTTCTCCATGTCACTCAGTGACATGAACTGGTCGAACACTGCAAGGTTAGGGAACCATTCTCGTGCTGTAGATTCCAACAGTTCAATCCCTTCGGGATCACCGTCGGAGATCATCTGCTCCAACCTGCGCCCTTCCACCTTGTGAACTAGGCACGCCAACTTGATTAGCGTCAAGGTGCGTGGCTCATCAGGACAGAAGTAGACAACGTTCTTGTCACGGTTAGCGACAAGGATCTGTAGCAAGAACAGTGTCTTACCTGAGTGGGAGAACCCGTTGACTAGGCACATCTCTGATGGTGCAACACCACGTACCTGTTCGTCTAGGTCAGGGAACCCGAAGTAAATACGTTCGTTAGGATGTTGCGCCCAATGCACGTATTCGTCAATGGAATCCGATAACGGTTTGTAAAGTGCAGGTCTAGCAAGTGTGGCCGTAGACGAATCAGGCGGGGAGATGTTCTCTCCCCGCCCTAACTTCGCCCACCGCTCTTCTAGAGTGGCGGTGTCCATCTAGGTCACCGACCCCTTGGAGGCCAGAACGCCATGTCGTCACCACGTGCGTTCTTCGTGCCGTCAGCCGCCTTGAACCAAGGCCGCTTCGGGTTCTGTGCCAGACCGTCACGGTTGTCCCACACTTGTGTGACACCTGCGGCGGCACACTGTGCCACCAACCAGTCAGGCAACTCGCCATGCTGTGTGCCCTTAACCTGAACACCCATGTTCGTGGGTGCCTGACCGTACTGCTGTGGTGCAGGTGCCATCGTTGCGGTTGGGAACACATCCTGAATCTGTTGCATCGGGATGTCCGTGATGTGGCTAGGTGCAGGGCTAGGTGCTGGTGCACTGCCAACTGCGTTGAAGATGCTGTCACGAACGATCTCGAACGCGACCGCCCAATCAGCAGTGGCTAACTCAATGTTGTCGGGCTTCACCGACGTTGCTAGTTCTGCCGCAATTTTTGCGGCAACTTGCGTGATGATTGACTCATCTTTATTCATGTGTATTGCTCCTTTGTGTTTGTTGGTATGGAGAAGTTTCTTGGAGGGCAGGTTTGCAGACCACCCTAGGGTGAAAGAAATATGGTATTGACTTCTTTCTATGTTAGTTGTTTATGTTGTTAGGGTTTGCCCTCCAAGATTTTCGGGAAGGCGGCGGAGAAACATTTGCAGGTACACCACTCCTGCGACACCGCCTTCCCTTAAGTTCATGTAAACATCATATCAGATGTAACAACGTCGGTCAGCAAGACCCTTTGCAGATCGACCAGTAGTTACACCAAGTCGCTGAACAGAGGGTACCTTGGTCGTTCATCGGCCAAGCACTGGTGATGCCAGACTGAAGGGCGTTGTTCACGATGACCTGTGTCTGACGGTTCAACCAACGGTAGTCCGACTCGGTGCGTGTGATGTCTACCACCTGACCCTCTGGCTTTTCTTTCCGAATCATCACACCGTACTTGAAAGTCTGTGTGTCGCTAGTGGAGTGACCGTTACGCTTAGCGAACTGACAGTAGACCGTAGGCTGGTACGCTTTGTTCTGTTTCTCGTTGGCATAGTATTTTCTGCCAGCAGTTTTCCAATCCCAAATGGTACCATTAGGATCTATGTAGTCCATAGTACCTTCGTACCATATTTCGTAACCATTACTAGCCAATAGACCTGAGGGATAACGGAACCCTAGTTCCGTTGTCCCACCCCATTCTACATCTATTGCT
>Ga0208898_1000705_pt1 | contig 24772 bp, 19 predicted proteins | sample VirMetDEL_Mar_4_FD_184513 | JGI IMG/M metagenome (GOLD analysis project Ga0208898, IMG submission 184513) | Aqueous microbial communities from the Delaware River and Bay under freshwater to marine salinity gradient to study organic matter... | ecosystem: Environmental > Aquatic > Marine >...
CGATGGCTAGCGATGCGGGCAAACTCTGTTTGCCTGCGAGCTGACGCCGAGCCGAGTAAGGGGGAGAGTTAGACCAGTGCCAGAACTCCTAAGCCCCTGATATCCATTTATCGAGGTAACGGCGTATGTATGGCGTATCCCCACACAACCCTTGCGGACCTCAATATAAGAGCCTTGTCAAGTAAAACGCAACCAAAAGTTCACACAAAAAAACCCCGTGGGTTACGGGGCCGTATATGATTGGTTTGTCAGACGGGTTGCAGCCCTCTGACGCGACCAGACCAAGGCACTGATCTGATGAGCCAATCTTACCGTCGGCAGAAGCCGACAGTTTCCGTGCGTCGTGGATTACGCGCACCAATGAGTCAAGCCCGTCAAGAGTGGGAAGGGACGACAGAACAGAAGCAAGCCTGGGGCCGTGCTTGCAGGGATCTGCGAGCGGCCTATGGGATGACTGACGGGCTACGTCTGAACCAGTCGGACTTCAACGCCTACCTGGCCAAGCGCCAGGAGCAGGACCGCCTTGCGAGGGGGTGGTGATGCCGAGCAAGAGCTACATCGAACGCAGGAAACAGGAAGACCCGGAGTGGTACAGGCAGCTAAATCGGGAGAAGAGGCGAAGGAACAGGCGCAACAACCTCGAGCACTACCGAGCCAAGGACAGAGCAAGAGAGCAGCGCCGCTGTAGAGGGGCTTACTACTCAGATAAACGCCGTCGCCGCCGTGCTCAGGCAGCCGGAGCGTCCATTGCTGCTGGAACCTTTGAGCAGGTGGTGGCCAGGGATGGCTGCTGCTGCGCCTACTGCGGTGACACCGAGAAGCTGAGCCTGGATCACGTCGTTGCCCTTGCAGATGGAGGGCAGCACGCGATGAGCAACTTTGCTGTCGCTTGCTTGTCTTGCAACAGCAGTAAGCAGCAGCACCCCGTTGAAGCTTGGTACAGGGCTCAGCCGTTTTTCTCTCAGCAGCGCTGGGAGCGGATCTGCCAGCGCATTGACCAGCAATGCACCGTCGTTCAAATGGAGTTATTCAATGCCGCCTAGCTCGGTGGCTTCTGCCCCTGCCTGATAGCCTCTAGGTGTTGTGAATGGTTGCGGCTTGGGCTGTTCTCCTCAGGGAGTGCCCAGGCCGCTTTTTCATGCCACGCTGATGGGGAGGTGCATACGGGGTTGTAATGCCATTGGTTTATCTGACAAGTCCCCAGAGGGAGAAGCTGCGGTTGCAGGGACCTTCGGTGGTGGATACGGACAAGGTGATCCAGGCAATGATTGCGACGGGTAATGACAACTTGTCGATCCCTGGCCTGACGAATGCCATTGGCTCGATTGTCGAGGTGCGTGTGTTGAACGAGGGTTCGGGTTATTCGGGGGGTCCGTACAGCAACGTGTCTTTGGTCGATACCGGCAGTGCGACGGGGTTATTTGCGACAGCTGATTTCGTCGTCCAGGGCGGGAAGCTGGTGATGGAAGTGATTCAGAACGGAGGCCAGGCGTACAAGAAGGGTGACCAGCTGGCAGTTTCCAGCGGTGATGTCGGTGGCGGCATTGGCTGGCTGTGTGAGGTGATGTTGGTCGATCCTCAGTGAGCCGTATTCGGTACTCTTGAGGCAGCAGTTCGGTATCTGAATGCAGCAACCGTGGGAGCCGCTGCCTGAACAGCTCCAGAGCTTCCGCAATTGGGTTTGCTATCTCCTCAGGGAGCAGGGCCTGGCTGATAAGCCAACGAGACAGCAGTGTGCTGTTGCGGATTGGATGCAGTACGGCCCTGACCGCAGCCTGACAGTGGCTTTCAGGGGTCTGGGGAAGTCGATCCTGGCGTCGTATTACGCGCTGTGGCGGCTTCGCCTAGACCCGGCCGAAAAAATTATGGTGGTGTCGGCCACTGCAGTGAAAGCAGCTGACTTCACGCAGTTCATGCTGCGCACCATGGCGGAGGTGGACATCCTCCAGTGCTTGCTGCCTGGGCCAAGCAATCGTTTTTCCAATGTCGCCTTTGATGTTGGGCCTTGCACGGTGGAGCAGAGCCCAAGCGTCCGGGCATTGGGGGTGCAGGCCCAGACGACGGGTCAGCGTTGTACCTGCGCGATCCTGGATGACATCGAGACCGTGCAGACGGTGATTTCCCAGTTGAAGCAGGAGCGTGTTGCTCATGCTGTGACTGAGATGGAATCCATCCTCAAGCCCGATGAGGGGCAGCTGCTGCCACGCAAGATCGTTTACCTGGGCACACCCCATACCGAGGCGTCGATTTACCTCCGCCTGGTGCGGGAACGTGGCTACAAGAGCCGGTATTGGCCAGCGCTTTATCCCGAGGAGTTTGATTGCTATGACGGCAATCTGGACCCTGTAATCCAGGAAGAAGTCCTGGCTGATGCGTCGTTGGTTGGTGAACCCACCGACCCGGAACGCTTTAGCCATGAGGACATCCTGCAGCGGCAGGCGTCGATGACGAAGAGTGCGTTTGAGCTGCAGTTCATGCTCAACACGCGCCTGGCCACCTTGGATCGTTATCCGATCCGCCTGGGTGACCTGATGGTGATGGACATCGACGGCAGTGCATTGCCAGAGACTGTGATCTGGTCAAACCAACCCGATTGCCGCCTGCAGGAGCTGGTGTGCATCGGGATGGGCGCTGACTGCCACTACCACAAGCCGATCTTCCAGAACGGTTGGGTGACCAAGAGTGAGGCATGGCGGTGTGTGTTGTCGGTCGATCCAGCTGGCCGCGGCAAGGACGAACTGGCCTGGGCGGTGGTGGCGGAGTTGAACGGCAACTTGTTCCTGTTGGAATCAGGTGGCAGCACCTTGGGTTATGCCGATGAGGTGCTCCAACATCTGGCCAAGGTGGCCAAGAAATGGGACGTGAACTACGTCGTCGCTGAAAACAACATGGGTGGAGGCATGTTTACTGCCCTGCTCAAGCCACACATGCTGAGGGAGCATCCCGTCACGATTGAGGAGGTCAACCATTCCATTCGCAAGGAAGTGCGCCTATGTGACACGCTTGCACCATTGATCCAACAGCACCGCCTGGTGGTGACCAGCCGTGTGATCAGGCAGGACTATCGCCAGTTGGATGAAGACCCGGAGCATGGATACTCCAGGTCGTTGTTCTGGCAGATGAGCCGACTCACTGAGGAGAAGGGTTGCTTGTCGTTTGATGACCGGGTTGATGCCTTGGCGATTGCCGTGGCGTTCTTTGTTGAGGCCGCTGCTCAGGATCAGGCGATCCAGCAACGCAGCCGGGCAGATGCACTACGGGATGAGGCACTGGCCAGCTGGTTGAGCGGAACTGAGGAGGAGATTGACTGCCTGGTGATGGGCTGGAGGCCACCTAAGAGTGCAGGGTCAATCCATGGGGGCGTCAGACCGCTGAGGGTGGGTTAGTCCTCGGAGGTCGTTTCAACTCAATGACTCGCTCGTCCATGTTGGAGAAGTCCAGCTTGCCTGCGAGCTTGCTCAGCATGGTCCCCTCGCCAGCGGTGGCTGTGATGTTGTTCTGCTTCAGGAGAGCCATGGCTTCACTGCGAGCCTTGCGGTCGCCGTTCTGTAGATCCTCCAGCACCTGCTCAATTACGAGGTCGTGGATCTCAGAAAGCTTGTCAAGAGAACTGCTCATAAGACAGATGAGACACGCCCCATTAGTAGCTCAGGGCCTAGGGGCTGTGTCGTTAAGACGATCAGAGATACGCTAAGGGCATCTACGGCGCCGTAATGCAACACGCGGACCTGGAGGGCAAGATCTACCCCAGGGGCCGCGAATGGCCCGATGAGGTGAGATCACTGCCTCCCATCGACCAACGTCTGATTTCTCACCTTGAGGCTTTATATCCAGACCGTGCTCCCAACCCAGGGATGGTGATGGAGGAGGTGTGGTTCAAAGCAGGCCAGGCATCAGTTGTGCGTCATCTGGTGTCTCTCTATGAGCGTCAGCAGGAACTGAACATGGGCTACGAGCTCCAGGGGGTGGCCTGATGTGCATGGGAGGTGGTGCATCAATCCAGATGCCCAACACGGCTGCCTACGACTCAATGCTGCAGATGCAGCAGCAGGCGATGATGGCGCAGATGAATGGCGGCATCAATAGGGCCCAGTCGGATCTACAGGCTGCAATCAGGCAACAGGAATCGACATATCGACGGATTGCAGATCAAAAGACGGCAATGGCAAATGACGCCGCGGCCGTGAATGAACAGGCGATGCGGATGGCCCAGCTGATGGGCCCACCACCGCCGGAGAAGACGGCAGCGTCACCCAAGGTTGGTGATACCAGCCGCTATGGCAAGGGCGCTGAAGGGAAGAAGGCGTTGCGTATTGGCAAGCGTCCAACCAGCACTGCTGCGGGCAGTGGTCTCAACATCACTGGAGGTTGATCATGTGTTTCGGCGGACAACAGCCACAGGTCGATTACTCAAAGCCCGACAAGGCGTTGATGGCGCAGCAACAGCAGCAGATGGCTGCCTATACCCAGCAGATGCAGGCGCAAAGCGATGCCTATGCAGCGAACATTGCTGACCAGATCGCGCAGCTGACCAGCGAAACCGAGCGGATGCAAAGCCAGTTCGATCAAGAGCTGGCAGCACAACAGGCCGCGGCTGATGCTGCAGTTGGCGCCTATACGACCAGCTCCCAGGAAGGCGAGCTGAGTGCCAATGCACAGACCACCAAGGTCAAGAAGAAGGAAGAGGATGCGATCAGCACCCTAAGGATTTCGTCGGGGTCGCTTCCAGCGACTAGCGGCGCTGGTCTCAACATCGGGGTATAGCCATGAGCTGGATTCAGATTGCCCCTGGCATCAGCATCAACGCAGGTCTCCCTGGCTTTGCGACTAACCCTGTCGTTCAGCAGGCACAGGCACAACAAGCCGCACAGCAGCAGCAGGCTCAAGCAGCCGCGCAATATGCAGCTGCCCAGCGACAACAGCAGGCTGCTTTTGCCAATGCACAACGTATTCAGCAGCAGGCTGCGTCGTCAGTCAATGCAGCACGTCGTTCGCTACAGATCCTGGGCAGTAATCAAGCCAATGTGACTGCCGCGGCAAAGCAGACCAAGCGCAGGCCAGGTCGTGTCACCAGGGCACGAACTAGTGCGTCATTACGGATTGGCGGTACGCCAACTAGCTCCGGCAGCGGGCTCAACATCGCAGGCTGAACATGGAAAAGACCGCCCAGGCCCGCTATGGCGAGCTTCAGAGCAATCGGGATTACTTCCTGAGTCGTGCTCGTGCGTCATCACGTTTGACGCTGCCGTATCTGATCCCAACGGCAAATGAGCCGACGCCCAACACCAATGAGACCTATCCGGTCCCATGGAATGGCATTGGCGCCAGGGGTGTGTTGAACCTGGCTAGTCGGATGCTGCTGGCGCTCCTGCCCCCAACACAGCAGTTCTTTCGCTTCTCATTGGACGAGGCCGAGCTGGCCAGGCAGGGCGTTGCCCCTGAAGCGCTGAGCGAGATGGAGCAGGCGCTCAGCAAGATTGAGCGGCTGGTGTTGCGTGAGATTGAAGCCAGTAATGACCGAGTGGTGCTTCACGAGGCATTGCTTCACCTGATCGTCTCAGGCAATTGCATGCTTTACATCGGGGAGGAGGGCATGCGTGTCTTCCACCTGAACCGTTATGTGATGACCCGTGATCCGATGGGTAATCCCATCGAGGCGATCATTTGCGAGGTGTTGACCTACGACACAGCGCCCAAGAAGGTGCGGGATACGGTTGATGAAAGCCGTGGTGAGCTGAAGGGCTTGCCGGAGGCAAGTCAGAACGATCCGCTCACCACCAAATCAACGGATTACAGCGAGATCAGGCTTTACACCAAGATCGCCTGGGGTGACGACAAGGTCGTTCGTTGGCACCAGGAGGTGGAGGGGAAGGTCATTGAAGGCACTGAGGGCCGCGCACCGCTTGATGTGTCGCCATGGCTGCCCCTGCGGATGACCCGGGTTGATGGCCAGATGTACGGGGTTGGTTATGTGGAGGCTGCAGCTCTGGCTGATCTCCAGACAGTGGAAGCGCTCTGCCAGGCAATTGCTGAGGGATCACTTGCGAGCAGCAAGGTTTTGTTTCTGGTCAAGCCGTCGGGGGTGACAAAGGCACGGGATCTGGCCCAGGCTCCAAATGGCTCCTTTGTAACCGGTGATCCAAACGATGTGCTCGCTCTGCAAGTGCAGAAATCCACTGACCTCGCCGTTGCCATGCAGGGCAAGCAGCAGATCGAGGCACGTCTTAGCACTGCCTTCATGCTGGCTGATGTCCGAGATAGCGAGCGCACAACAGCAGAAGAGGTTCGGCTCCAAGCGCTTCAAATCGAAAACAGTCTCGGATCGATCTACAGCATCCTGACCACTGAATTTCAGGTGCCGTATGTGAACCGCAAGCTGTACCTGATGCAGAAGTCAGGTCGGGTGCCGAAGATGCCGAAGGAGCTGGTCAAGCCGATCATGACGGTTGGTCTTGCTGCTGTCGGCCGCGGCAATGACCTTGAACAGTTGGTGCGTTTCACGACCACACTGGGCCAGACCATCGGACCAGAGCAGATGGCGACTTACATCAATGAATCTGAGTTGATCAAGCGATTGGCCTACTCAATGGGCATTGATGTCAATAATCTGGTCAAGACTGAGGAGGAGCTTGCAGCTGAGCAACAACAAGCCCAGCAGCAAGCAATGATGCAAATGGCCATGGAGTCTTCGGACAAGATGGCAAATGCAGCCAAGACCGCGCAGGAAGTCCAAATGACGGCCACCGGTCAAATGCCACCTGAACAAAGCTCATGACAACAGTTCCGTATCAAGCAACCGAACCTGGCAATCCGACAGAGCCTGATTTCCGCAATCCGGTCATGCCTGACTACGAAGGGCGTGAGGGGATGGCTGGCCCTGGTCAGGAGGAATTGCTACAGCAGTTCATGGCGGAGCAGGAGCAGGAGGCCAGGCAAGAGGAAAACCCAACGCTGCTGGCGGGGAAATACAAAAGCCCGGAAGACCTAGAGCGGGCATACAAGGAACTTGAAGCCAAGCTGGGGCAGCAAAGCCAGCAAAAAGAGGAAGCCCCAGCAGATGTTGCCTATACCAAGGATGCGGCACAGCAGATCTATGGAGAGGAGGCGGTCAATAAGCTCGCCGAACGGGGAATCGACATGGCTCAGCTCATGCAGCAAGCCGACTCCGGCGCTGATATTTCCCAGCACTATGACGCCTTGGCGGAAACTTTCGGTGTCTCTCGCCAGGTGGTCGAGAACTATGTCAGTAAGGCTCAGGTGCCTGGTGCTGGAGAACAGCAAGCCGTATTGACCGAAAGCGATGCCGCCGAGTTACGGCAGATGGTTGGCGGTGATGAGAAGTTCCAGGAGTTAAGTGGCTGGGCCGCCAAGAACCTCACCAAGGACGCCCTGGCGGAGTACAACGCCGTCGTAGACAGCGGCAACAAAGAGGCCATCAAGTGGGCACTACGGGCACTGCAGGGCCGTTACAGCGCTCCTGAGGCGGTGGTGGAGCCCAAGCTCTACGGCGGTGGGGATGCGCCAGGCCCTCGAGTGTTTGAAAGCCAGCAGCAGCTGTTGGACGCAATGAACAAGCGCAATGACCGCGGCCAGGTGCTGTATGAGGTGGATGAGGCTTATCGCCAGAACGTAATCAACATTTTGGCTAAGTCGCCAATTTGAGTTAGCTTCGGGTTACCACTGGCCTGATACAGGCCCGCTGCGGCGGATACCCTGAAGTGACGGCAGTCGGCACTGCAAACATTGCTGGCTATTGCCATGGCTATTTCTTTTGACACTTCACCACCAAATGCTGCGCTAGCCCGTTCGGGTCAGATCAAAGGCACTGGCGGCTCCTGGGGTAGTACGACCTCCCTCGATGGCTGGCGTGCCCTATTCCTGAAGCTTGGTTCCACCGAGGTTCTGGATGCGTTCCTTCGTAATTGCGTTTTCAAGGGCAAGACCCGCGAGCGCAATATCCGAGGGGGCAAGTCGGTTGCATTCCCCATCACCGGTCGGATGCTGGCTAAGTATCACCGCCCTGGTGATCCAATCCTTGGCCAGACCAACGCTCCGAGTGATCTCAACGAGCGTGTGATCGAGCTCGATGAGCTGATGATTAGCGACATCGCTATCAGCCAGCTGGACGAGCTGATGAACTACTACGACGTTCGTCAGTATTACACCAAGGAACTTGGTCGCGCCCTGGCTTATGAGTACGACAAGCGTGTTGCACGTTTGATCTACGCGGCATCGAAGAACACCACCGAGCCTCTGGCTAAGGATCCCCCGAATGCTGGGCGGATTGGCTTCTCGATGGACCTCGGCGCTGATTACACCGGCGCTGGCGCAACCAACCAGGCCAAGGGTGATGCCCTGGTTGAGGCAATCTTTGATTGCCGCGTCAACTTCGAGAAAAAGGACGTGCCAACTGATGGCATGTACGGCGTATTCACCCCGGAAGATTACTTCCTGATTACGCAATCGTCGCGCGCCATTAACACTGATTTCAACGGTTACACCGCTCCCAACGGCACAATTGCCCAAGGTGAGACTCTGAGTGTGGCTGGCATTCCTATCTACATGAGCAATCATGTAGCTCAGCCTGCGTATGCTTTGCAGAACGGTGACAAGAACCCGGATTACGCTCAGGACCTTTCCAAGTGCAAGGGCCTGATCTTCCACCGGGATGCCGTTGGCGTCGTGACTCTGCTGAGCCCCTCTCTGCAGATGACTGGTCCTGAGTTCCGCGTTCAGTACCAGGCAGACATGCTCGTGGCCCGTCAGGCCATTGGCATGGGTCAGCTCCGCGCTGAGTGCGCTGCCTCAATCAACGTCGCTTGATGGCTTACGTTTAGGAGGCGGATAGGTTCACCCCGGGGGTCAGCGACGGCTGGCCCCTTTTTTGCGGCTCTAATAGCATGAGGTCAACGACCTCGTAGCGGATGCCGAGCGCGAATCAGGCCAAGACGCCAGGGCGCACGACGCTGCTGGAGGCCGTGAATATTTGCCTTGAGAACATTGGAGAGCAGCCGGTAGATTCGCTGAATAATCAGCAGATCCAGGACGCCCGCATGGCGGAGCGCACGATCCTTGAGTTCCATAAAGAAGGGCAGACCTGCGGCTGGAGTTGGAACACCGAGTGCTCGGTCAGCTTTAAGCCGGATCCAACCTCAAAGCAGGTGTTGATCCCACCGAACTGCGTTGAGTTTGCGATCAACCCGTACCAGTGGAATAATCGTTTCCAGGTGCGTGGGAGCAAGGTCTATGACCTGCTGAACCACACCTACTTCATTGATCCACAGGAGATCCCGGAAATCACAGCTGATGTGGTCTGGCTCTTGAGCTGGGATGAGTCACCTGAAGCCTTCAATAGATGGACCACCATTAGGGCCGCTCGTGTTTACAGCGACAGGGCCCTGGGCAGCGAGGCGTTGTTCAAATACACCAGCAAGGACGAGGCGGATGCCAAGGCTGAGGTGGAGAAGATGGAGCTGGCGCAGAACCACGCCAACATCCTGACTGGTGGGATGCACGCCTTCCCGACATACCTCCCTGGGATGGGTCTTGCGACCCGTCGTATCAGCAATGGCCTTGCTTGGTACTGATGTCGAACGTCGCCTACACGATCCCAAGCCTCATTCAAGGGGTCTCGAACCAGCCTGATGCCCAGCGAGATCCGTCGCAGGGGGAGATCCAGATCAATGGGATGAGTTCCATTGCGGAGGGTCTGCGTAAGCGCGACAGCAGCAGGTCAATCGCAAAGGTGAGCGATACACCGTTTGGTGATTGCTTCATCCATACGATCCTCCGGGATGCATTGGAGAAGTACATCTCCGTCTTTCGCACGACTGCTGTTGATGTTTTTGCGTTGGATGGCACCGCCCAGACGGTGAACATCGCGACGGATGCGCTGAAGTATTTCGACGACCCTGCTCTCGACGCATCAGAGAACGTCAGCAATGCCCGTAGTCAGATCAGGGCGGTCTCAATCAGTGACTACACCTTTGTGCTGAACACCCAGCGGACAGCTGGGATGGGCGCTGCATTGGCTCCACCGACAGTCAGGCCAAAGGCTCATGAGGCATTGGTGTGGGTTAAGCAAGCCTCCTATGGCAACGAGTACCGGGTTGTTTGCAGCGTGGGCGGCGGTGCTGCCGTTGAGGTGAAGGTCGAAACACCTGTAGCCCCAGTGGTGAGCAACTCAGGGTCCACGACTGAATACCGGATCAGCTCCGAGGAAATCGCAGAAGAACTCAAGACTGGTGGCGCCGGCACGGGCTTGGAGGACATTGCCGGGCTGACTGTTGTGCGTAGCGGCGCTGTGCTCTGGCTTCAGGCGGATGATCCGATTTCGATTGAAGCGTTTGACGCCAAGTCCAATACAACAATCACTGCAATCCTCGGCGAGGTGCAGACATTTACTGAGCTCCCGACGGTCGCCCCTGAGGGTTATCAGGTCGAGATCACTGGCGATCCCGGCACCGCTTTTGATAATTATCACGTCGAGTTTCAGCCACGTTCTGGCACGTTTGGCGAGGGCTCCTGGGTTGAGTGCGTCGCCCCCGGCAGTCAGTACCAGATCGATACGGCGACGATGCCGCATGTGCTGATTCGTCAGCCTGATGGTGAGTTCTGGTTTGGCCCAGCTGATGGCCGCAAATTAAGCGGCAGCACTCCATCGGCCTGGGAGGTTGATATTCCCAAGTGGGGTGACCGGACAGCTGGCGACGATACGACCAGCCCGGTGCCGACATTTATCGACAACAAGATCAACGACATCTTCATCTACAAGAACCGGCTTGGCTTCTTGGCTGATGAGGCAGTGGTGCTGAGTCGCTCCAGGGATTTCTTTGAGTTCTTCCCGGAGACTGTCACGACTGTTCTGGATACAGACCCGGTTGATGTCGTTGCCAGTAACAACCGCGTGTCGGTGCTGCAGTACGCCGTGCCGTACCAGGACGAGCTGATTGTTTTCTCAAGCCAGTACCAGTTCAGGTTCAACGCTGCCGAGACGGTGCTGACGCCTGCCACAGCGCAGATCACGATCCTGACCCAGTTCGACGTTGATACCGGCTTGCGGCCGATGCAGGCAGGTGGCGGGATTTTGTTTGCCCAGTCAAACGACCAATGGAGTCAGTTCCGGGAGTTCAGTGTCCGCGGTGCGGGAACTGCGCTGACGGCCGATGCGGCGGACATCACTGCCTATGTGTCGAGCTACATCCCAAACAACTGCTACAAGATGACTGTGAATGACACAGGCAACAGCGCCTATGTCATCAGTGAGGCCGACACCAGCTCAGTAGTGGGTGGTGCTGACTATCGCAACCGGATCTACGTCTACAAGTGGTTCTTCCGTAATTCAGGCCAGGGCACTGAACGGGCGCAATCCAGCTGGAGCTATTGGCAGTTCAACGGCCAGGTGCTCCAGGTGGAGGTGATCGAGGAGCAGCTTTATGTGCTGGTGCTCCATGGCAGCGAGGTATGGCTTGAGCGCATCAGTGTGATGGACCGCATGGGTGAGGAGGTGTCAGCTCCATACCCGATGCTGCTGGACCGACTGGTGAGCACAAGCACTGCCACGCCTGCTGGTTTGCGGATGGCGCCTGGTGTTTATGACCCGGTGACGAACAAGACCAGCTGGACATTGACCTACGACGCCACGGCCAAGACCCAGTTGTGGTCGGGTTACAAGATGGACTCGAATGGCAAGCCGGGGCCGGTATTGCTGGATGAGATCACCGGCGGCACGTCGTTTACCACCAGGGGTGACTGGTCCACCACGATGGTGTGGGCTGGCGAGCCCTATGAGTTCCGCTACCGCTTCACCAAGTTCAAGTTCTATGCCGAGGTGGGTGGCGGCAAGGCTGCGGTCAACACTTACCGGACACAGATCAGGAGAGCCAAGCTCCGGTATCACGAGAGCGGGTTCTTTCAGGTCAAGACGTTGCCAGAGCACCGCTCACCTGGCCTGTACACCTATGACGGCACTGACATCGCAGTGCGCGGCAGCTGGGTTGGTCAGCAGGCGGGTCCCCTTGATGACATCCAGCGGTATTACGAAGGGGTATTCAGCTTCCCGGTGCAGGGTGATGGCAGCAGGATTTACGTCGAGATCTTGAATGACACGCCACATCCATGCAAATTCTCGACCTGTGAATGGATCGGGAATTTGACTGACCCGTCGCGGAGCCGTCGATGAAGTGGATGACGCCGACCATGGAGGTTGCCTATTACATCGGGTACAACCTCAGGAAAGAGGACGCCGAGGAAGTTGCGCTCAGTCATGGCGTCCAGCCAGTTGATGCAGTTGTTTCTAGTTACGTCAACAGCAGGCGCGTCGCTGCCTTTGAGACAGAAGACGGTGAGCCCTGCGGGATGTGTGGAGTGAATGGCAGCAGGGTTTGGATGTTGGGCACCCCTCGACTCCTTGAGACCGCCAGGAACAGATGGCAGCTGGCAGTTGTTGGCCGTCAGTGGGTTGATGTCTGTGTTGAAGAGCTCGGCCCTTTGTACAACTATGTGTACGCAAAGAACGAGCGTTCGGCCAAATGGCTGAGCCATCTTGGCTTTACGGTCGATGTGCCTGAGCCATACGGTTACGCCAAGGCATTGTTTCGTCGTTTCTGGAGGTGCAGCTGATGGATCCAATTTCGCTATCAGCGCTCGCTGGCGGCGGCCAGGCCATCACGGGGCTTGCCAGCTCAGTCTTTGGCTACATGGGCCAGCGGCAGGACTACCTAAATCAGAGCGCCTTCCAGGCAGCACAAGTCGAGTTCAACAATTGGCAGGCGGGTTTCAACGCCAGGACTCGCGACCTGAACAATCAATATCAATACTGGGCCGAGACGGTTAATTACAACCAGCAAACCGCCTATGCCGGACAGCTGAACAACTACGAGTTCGCCAAGGAGATTGCCCAGGCGACACGGGTGATGGAGGCACGGCGTTCAGCCGGGGCTGATTACATCGTCAATTCGGAAGCCATCCAGGCGGCCTATGCGGAGCGTGGGATGCAGGCAGCTGTTGCGCAGCAGCAATATGCCTACCGGGCGTTGCAGGCATCTGCTGCCTATCAGGCGGGAGCGCAGGAGGGCAAGACGATGGACCGTTATGTGCGGAACTTCTCCAAGCAGGTGGGTGATTACAACGCGATCCAGGCGGTGAATGAAAAGATCATGAGTAGGCAATACAGCAGGCAACAGCTGGGCCAAGTCACTGATTACCTGAACAAGTACAACAGTCAGCAGTTCTACATCAGGCAACCAATCCAGCAGCCTGTGATGCCATTCCCGCCGCTGCCGTCGATGGTGACACCAGCAGGCCCAAGCATGACTGGAGCCGCGCCAAGCCCCGCTAGCGCTGTTGTCGGCAGCTTCGGAGCTCTGTTGGGTGGACTTAATACCGGCATTAACACTTACGCCAACATCAAGAAACTCGCCACGCCATGAAGCCACAGGAACTCCCCACCGGCCAGATCAACCCTGCTGCCCAGGGCGTTGATGCGTTTCTGAGGCCGATTGATTACCAAGTGCAGCGACCAGGCCAGCCGGCATCACTGCCGGGGGTGAAGGGCGTCAGCACAGTGCAAACCGCTGGCGTTGGCAGCATCCAGGGGCGCAATTCAGCGCAGGACCTGGCCAGTGCATTGAGCAATTTCTCGCCGACCTTGGGGCAGTCCCTGTCGATGGGAGCTGTCGCCTATGCGGGCTGGCAGATGGATGAAGGCGAGAAGAAGGCACTGGAGGCTGCACAGCGTGCTGCAGTCAATAACGACCGACTGTTGGATGCCGCGGCCAATGACTATGCCGCTGGCAACCGCTCGCTTGCCACCAAGGACCCGGCGGCTGGCGTGCAGATGAATGAGATGAACCCATTCCAGCGGATGGGTTTCCAGCGGGGTATCTCCAAGGCGTTGGGGGCAAAGCTCAAGCAGGAGCTCGCCCAGGTGGCAAGTGGCTTGTCGCCTGAGGTGTACTTGTCGCCCGACATGGGCGCATCTGCGCTGGAGAAAGCCAAGGCCGCAAAGGTCAACCAGCTGATGGAGCAATACGGCTACAGCCGTAATGACCCTGGCTTCCAGACGAATGTATTGCCTGCCATCAATAAAGGCAGTGATGCGGCCTATGCCGCCCTGGCAAAAGACCGCACCCAGTGGTTTGACGACAATGCCCCACGCATTCAGGCCAATGCCATCGGCCAGCTTTTACAGACGGCTTATCAGTCGGGGCAGGTTGATGTCGAGATTGCAGGGCAGCAGCTCACTTATAGCCGTGCTGATGATCCGGTGTCATTTACCAAGGCATTGGCATGGAAGGCAGCACAGCTGAATAACGAATTTGGCTTGAGGGCTGGCCTGCCGGGGCAGCGCAGCAAGTGGGACGCAGAGACCTACAAGATCCTGATAGCTCAGGCTGATTTCCAGCAGAACCCAGAGCTTCGTCGGTTTGTTGATGACATCCCTTCGACGATCCCGATGCGTGATTCCAAGGGGAACGTGATGAAGTACCCGACCGGCCAGATCAAGATGCTGCCGATGGGCAATGCCTACGCCCAGGATTCCATCGACTCACAGATCAAGTACGGCAAGGCTGCGTGGGAGATGCAGCAGCTCCAGTACAACCAGCAAAGGCAGTCGGCCGAGGTTTATATCTCTGACAGGATCACTGCGATGCCCCCTGGGCGTGCCCGTACGGAGGCGGCATTCCAGGCATTGACCGAATGGGCTTCCCAGAACGGCGCTGACGCAACGACTGTCAGCCGCTTGCGTCGTGAATTGCCTGCGCTGATGGAGAGCGAGGCCAGGTTGTATCAGCAGAATTTCGAGCCTGATGCGGGGTTGGTCTGGGAGCAGGAGTTCGACAGGCGTGAGGTCGATGGGGGGCTGGGCTCTAGGCAACAGGAGCTTGACCGCTTAAACGAGGCTGTTGAGCGGATGGGCCCCCAGGGCAATGAGTTCTACCGCCAGGCCAAGAACAAGATCGACCAGGCATTTGAAGGCAAGGAGTTGATGGACTCATTCCCGAATATCAGAAACCAGATCACAGCAAGGGTCAACCAAAACATCCAGACCTATTACCCATTTGGGAACGACCAGGCGAGCATTGCTGCCAGCAAATACCGACAGCAGCTTGCTTTTGAGAAGTTGATTGAAGATCGACTGATTGCTGCGCAAGCAAAGAAAGGGGCTGAGCTGACTGCCGCCGAAGCGAAGGAGGTCGCTGCGCGGGCGATGAATGAATACGGCCAGAACTCAGAGGAGGACAAGGACCGGCGTTACCTGTACCCAGGCAGCAACTACCCCAATGCCCTGCCATCTGTGAACCCCGCCCGTCGTCGCTCGCAGCAAACTCAGCAACAGCCTCCCGTGTCGCAGCAGACGAATGCGCCATCCACCTCCACCAAGCGCCAGAACCTGGCCCAGAAGCCGGTGTACATGGTTCACGAGCTAGACAACATGCCGAATCGTCGCGCCAGGGCGTTGGCTTACCAGAAAGAAGCAGTGATTGACCTGGCCTCACTGCGGAATGTTGTTTTCAACCTTGTAAAGAATCCCAGCTACCAGATCCCGGCGCCCTTGCGGCGCCTGATGAACGAAGCGCGAGTGGCAGATCCATTTGTCTTTCTGGATGCGCAATTGCGCCAATACCCGAATTACAAGTGGGACTGGAGTACGGAGGAGTACCAGCGGATGAAGAAAAGGCTCCAGGCGTCTACGTCCCTGATGACCAACTCAATCGCCACGGCGTCGCTTGAGGGGCGTGGGTTAAGCAGGCTGGCGAGGCTCAACGACTGGTATCGCGTGACCTGACAGTTACGAGGCCGCAGAATAGAGGTATCTGGCTTAAGTAAATGCCTCAGCTCCGCGCTCTCACGCAGGAAGAGCTGGCTCCTGTCGCGACTCCTCCTGCCGAGAAGCAGCAGCCTGGGATGCGGTGGGGGCGTTTCCTGAGGAACCCAGGGAATGAATGGAATTACTGGACACGCGTATTAACGAAGGAACCACGCGCGCTGGTGCGGAGCATCCGGCGCATGGATGCCGGCTATCAGTCGCAGGGCTTCCAGCGCAAAGGCGAAACGGTTTATAGGGCGCCAAATGGAAGGCTTGTCGGCAATACTCCCAGCCAGCTGAATGCACAGCAGGGCACCTTCCGGGCGATCTCTCAGCCGCTGCAGTACCTAGAGGGGGCTGGTGGGCAGACAGTCAGGCGGGCTTTTGTTGATGCCACCGCCGGAATGCTCGGAGTCCCGAAAGAGGACGAGCTAATCACCAATCCAGATGCCAAGAGGACTCAAGCCTTTGGCATGTTCGTCACCGAGACCGGGGTGTCGACACTGCTCACTGGCGGGCTTGGTTCGGCGCTTGGCCCAACTGCTGCTGCGGCCAAAGCCCGGCTTGTGCCTATTGCCAGCAGGCTGCCCGCCTGGGCCCAAGGGGCGCTGAGGGCATCCAAGGCGCCAGTCAAGTGGTCTGCTGCAGTTGCTGCAGAGGAAGGCATTTCATCCCTTCTGGGTGATCCCTACCGCAATGGCAGCATCGCTGATCTGTTCCCGGATAATCCGCTCCAGGTGCAGCCGGGTGACAACATCTGGCAGGCAGCAGCCCGCACATTGCCGGGCAATATCGCCACTGGTGCAGTGGTGGGCGGGGGCCTTGAGCTGGGGGTGAATTTAACCACCCGTGGCATCAACCGCCTGCTGCCGAATGCATCCCGTCGTACACGGGAAGTACAGGCACAGCGGGAGGTGCAGGAGGCGCGGGACTGGGCTGAGCAGAACGGTCTTCAGGCCAAGAACGAAGACGGAACCTATGAGTTTGCGCCTGATGCCGATCAGCCTGGAGAGCCGGCGCAACCAGCTCGCAAGACACTGGATGACGTTGGCGCTTCCTACACCGAGGCAACGACTGGCATCCCTACTGCTCCAATGGAGCCGGGCGGGGCTGTCCTTGAGGGCAAGCTGCCGGAGGCGGACCCGAAGGCTGATCCGTGGGATCCAGAAGTTCCCGAGGTGGATACCACTGTCCGGGCAGCTGATCAGCTCGACAACGAAGCCCTGGAGCGGGTTGCTCAGGCGGAAGCCATCAACCCGGCGCTTGAAGCAGAGCTCGCTGTTAAGCCGGAGCTTGTCCCTGTCAATGTCGCGACAGGATCGGCGCCCAGCGGAAACCTGGCGGAGCCCACCACGCCTTATATCGAACAGTTCGAGGCATTCCCTAATAGCCAACTGCTGTCGCTAGCGCACCCGGACAACAGCGAGCAGCTGTTCCAGAAGGTGTCCGTCATGACGGGCAAGGACTTCGACGAGTTCACCAGGAAGGATGTTCTTGCTGGCTTGAAGGCACTGGCTGAGACCGAGGGCATTCAGATCATTCCCAGCCGTGTCGATCCCCAGGGCCTGGCGATTGCTGATGTGAATGCAATCTCCGTGGATCCCGAGCGGTTCCAGTTCAAGCAGGGCGTTTCAGAGAAAGGCGTTCAAAAGGGGCAATCCCTTTCTGGCCTGGAGCGCTGGAACACCGACCTGGAGGATGTTCTTGATGTGTGGCAAGACCCGGCGGACGGAAAGCTTTACGTGGTCAATGGCCACAACCGTCTCGCCAAGGCAAAGGAGATGGGGATCCCGAGCCTTCGGGTGAATTTTCTCACTGCCAGAACAGCTGAGCAAGCCCGTGCGATGGGCGCCATCAAGAACATTGGCCAGGGGGCTGGCACTCCATTTGATGCGGCCAAGTTCATCCGCGAGCGGGGCTTTGAAACACCAGAGCAGCTGAAGCAAGCTGGCCTGCCACTGAAGTCCGGCTTGGCTGATGCGGGCTTTGCTCTGAGCAAACTGCCGCCCAACTTGTTTGATGACGCAGTAGCCGGTCGGTTGCCGCTGAATCAAGCCATCACCCTGGGCAAGAGCGGGCTTGATCCTGAGCAGATGGGTCGCTTGATGAACAGCCTTTCTGGGCGAAACATCAGTGATGCTCAGCTGTCGGAAATGGTCGATATGGCCAGGACTGCCCCGACGGTGGCTTCTGACCAGATGGGTCTGTTTGGAGCGGAGACGCTCGACACGATTGAGATCAAGGCCGACTTGGCTGCTCGTGTCCGAGCGGAGTTGACCAGCAACAAGTCATTGTTCAAGAGGGTCAGCAAGGACAAGGCAGCAACCAAGCTTGAAGGTGCTGGCACCCAGGTTGACCAGAGCAGGGCTCAGCAGGCCGCCGCTGCAGCTGAAGCCGCCCTGGGCAACTTCGATGCCGATAAATACGCAGAGGGCACGACGCTCAGTCAGATGCTGAACCAAGCGACTGAGGAGATTGCCAATGGCGCAAAGCCTGGTGTTGTCGCTCAACGCATTGCACGGGAGGTGGCCAGTGCTGGGGAGAAGATTGAAGCCCCTACCCCGAAGGTTCTTGATGAAGACGTTGCGCCCATAGAGCCCAACGATCTCGACGACGCTCGCCCTGAATCAACGCTGACTGCAGCGGACCGCAATGAGCTCAAGAAGGAGATCGTCAGGAAGGCCATCAAGAACAGAGAGGTTCGACCAAGCACAACAGAAATCCCCCCGTCGGATCCAGGTAGCAATGCCCCGTCACTGGAAGACCTGAGCAAGAACCCGCAGGCTGCATTTGGTGAGGAGGTCCGCCTGGCGGAGGAATACGCAGCCCGTGATGCGTTGGTTGAAAACGAAACCGCGAGGAAGGTCAGGGAAGACGAAGGCTTCTATGACCAGCCGCTGGAGGAACAGCTTGATAACGGCCTGATGGAGAAGTTCCCGGAGGAAGAGCCCGGGACAGTGGCCGACCTTGTGGACGACCTGGCCAACGATGAGGTGGAGGAGACGGGATGGGGGCCTTTCAGGTTCAGTCGTTCACTGGATAACGGCCAATGGGTTCTGGAGATCCCCGATCTTGCTGAACTGACCGGCAAGGAATTGCTGGAGCTGGGCATTGATGATGCAGCCCTAAAGGCATTGAGCGCAACAGAGCAAGCTCGTTTGCTTTCTTCGGCCTGGGATTCACTCAAGCAACGCCTGCCAGGTGGCAAGTATTTCATCGACCCAACAACTCCATCAAGGCAGAAGCTTTTCAAGCGGGTCCTTGGTGATGCCTATGACGGCAAGACATCTTTGACGCTTGGCGCACCCCAAGCGTCGCGGATTGAGTTCCCCGCGAAGGCCGTCAAAGCGATCACCAGAAAGAACGAGGGCAGGGTTCCCACCAAGGCCAATCAGCTGATGAATTGGGCGAACTACATGCTTCCGCCTGAGAAGCATCTGATCAAGAGCGATGCCCAGGCTGAAGCACTTGTAAGGGCAAAGGGAAGCCTGCTTGATGTGTCGCAGGTGCCTGGGATCGACATCGACCAGGCCCTAAATGATCGTGCAATTGGCAGGAAGACTGCCGCGACAGATGCGGTGGCGGATGCTTACAAGCAGTTCTATGGCGTTGATCAGCCTCCGCAGGGATCAGCAGTCAGGGCAGATCAACCCCCGACGAGCACAGCTCCTGCCTATCAGCTACCGGCTGATGTCGCTAAGTCCAAGCCCCGTTTTGGCATGGCAACCCTGGAGTTCGGCAATGACCTAGATCGTGCGGCTTACATCATCCGCAGCAGCGCCAAGAAGTCGAAAGGAGAGGACCAGATTGTCGCCAGCCTTGAGGCCAAGGGATTCGATATTGACGCTGTTCGTAGGCACGGCGAGCAAGTCAAGAAAGCTATTGGCGACACGGTTGAAAGCCAGACCGGCAGTCGTCGTGCTCCGCAGAGTTCAATGGCGATCAAGGTTGATGAAGTCCCCTTCGATGCAGGCAGGGCAGATCAACCCCTGATGAGCATGGCCCCTGCCGCTGGCGAGGGGACAGAGAAGCTCCGTACTCCTGAGGAAGCGAAAAAGCTGATTGCTGCAATGGAGAGGGAGGTCAAGCGGATTACTGGCCACGACATGGGTGATCGTTTCAAGGGGCATTTCTGGCAATCGCCCCCAATGCAGGTCCCGGAGGTGCATGGTGGCAAGCCCGGTGATGTCGGCTTTGCAGGCGGGTGGTACAAGCCGGTTGAAGATGTCATGGAAGTCTTCAGCGTTCTCGACTCCCCAAAGTTTGAGTTGTACGAAACGATGTGGCATGAGTCCTGGCATCGACTCCAAATGCAGTTCCTGACGCGGAAGGAGATGGCCGTATTGAATACAGCCTTTGCGCGAGCAAAGATTGATGATCTGATGCCTCTTTTCGACAGGCTTGACAACAAGGCATCGATTGAAAGGCAGGCAATTGCATTCCAGACCTACGCCAGGATGAGAAGGCTGGAGCGCAGACCAAAGGAGGGTGTGGTGCCTGCGGCGCAGAGGAATGCCGGCATAGATGCTTACCATCTATCGCGTGAATCTCGCAAACAAGGGATAGAACTTCCAGAGCGTGATTACGACGTGCTCATCAAGGCGCTTGGCCGTGATGCCGCAAATGCCTGGGAGAAGCTTATGTTCAAGCTTTTCAATGTTTGGGAGGCCGCTACAAACTTCGTCAATGGCCGCGGCTGGCAGACGCTTGAGGATGTTTATGAGCGGGCCTATTCAGGCCGAATGGCAAACCGCCGCAAGATCTACAATGCAAAGCGATTGCTGCGTTCTTTGAATGCGCCCCCTGGCCGCAAAGAGCGCTTGATGGACAGAACGCTTGGCACGATAGCGGATAAAGAGTCACGCAATGAGTTCCTAGATCTCTGGGGACTCGACAACGACCCTATAAAACTGGCTGAGTATTTGGACCAAGCCAGCAAGGAGGTCTGGTTTAACTCTCAAGCTCTGATGAAAACCGCCGCCAAGGAGGGCTGCTGAAATGCAATGCGATGAACTGTTCCAGAAGCGCCAGGCCGCACTCCAACAGCGTGAACAGCTGGAGCAGGCGCGTCGGGAGATGCTGCAGATTGCCAGGCCAAACAGCAATCCACTTGGTGATTGGCTGAACAATGCCGAGGGGCGGCTGGAAAAAGCGCAGGCGTTGATTGAAACCAGTGCCACGCCTCAGGGAGCGGAGGGCCAGCCGACCAACTTCAAGCAGCTCGACAAGGTGCTTGGTAGTTCGGCGCCATTGGCCGGGGCTGATCTGATTGGCCTGCAGAAGGGATGGATCGATAGCGATCCCACCTCCTACCAGGAGTACCTGCAGATCCACGGGAAGGATGTCTTTGAGCGTGAGATGTCGGAGTCGTTTGCTCAGGCTGGCTACGACATCGAGGCGGATCAGGTAGCCGAAGCGATCAAGCGCAATGGCGAGCCCTTCTACAACCTGCTGGTCAATCAGGCCCGACTGCAGGCTTATGCGGATGTCACCCGCGTGCGTCTGGCGAATGTCGTGGGTCAATTGGCTGATGTGATGGAAGCCACGGGGAAGGCCCCGACAAAGCAGCAGCTGGATAAGTTCCTCAAGGGCTATGCACTGGCAATCCATGCGCACCAGATGCGCAGCTTTGCGTCCAGGCGTTCCGGCCAGTTGCTTCAGAACTGGCGCAACATGACCTTTGATGTCTGGAATGTCGAGAAGGCCAATTTCGATGAGGTGGCCAAGGCAGTGGCTGAAGACCTCACGAGTAAGCCCGACCCGGTAACCGGCGAGATGGTGCCCAACACTCCCGCTGATCTGGTCGCCAATGACAGCGTGACCGGTCGGGTCGTACAGGCCGCCATTGAAGGCAAGGAAGGTGTTGAGCAGATGCGCGAAATCCAGAAGACGTTGGTGCTGGATGGCGTTGACCCAGACAGCGGCCTCAAGGGTGAACGGTGGAAGCGCACTTATATGGCCATGGCCCGTGCTGGCTACAAGGACACCGTCCTGTTCAACACCCGTACCCAGCTGGTGTCGAACTACATCTCACAGAAGCTGGTCTTTCTGGCGGAAGGGATCCGTCAGGCACAAGCAAACCCCTGGCGCCTACTGGAGGGCGACAACAGGCAGTTGGGGTTGTTCAACCCAGACGCCAATGGCTTTGCCCGGAACATGTTCAAGGCTCAGCTGGATGGCTGGCGTATTGCAGCGACTGCCAGCAACCTGGCCGAGCAGGTGGTGCAGGCGGAGTTCATGCACCTCAGGGGACTTGAAAAGAAAGCAGCGTCATGGAAGAAGGCGATCAGCGATGGCTTCTTTGGGTCTGACACGCCCTTCGCTCGGAACATCGACAGCTTCAACAACAACGCTGGGCAGATGTCGGTCGAGGAGCAATACAAGGCAGCTGCTGACTACCTCCGGGAGCCATTCACCGGCGGCCCTGTGGGTCGTGCATTGATGCTGCGCAACAAGCTTCATCTCAGCCTCAAGCTGCTGGGTAATCAATACGCCCTGAACCCACTGCTCAACAAGATCAACGCTGGCCCCGCTCCTGTCTTCAGCTCATTGCAGATGATGCAGGCCGTGGACAACCGCCAAGGGATGAGGATCTTCCTGACGGTCATGGCCAATGACTTGATGATCAAGCAGGCCAAGGAGTTCCCGAACAAGACATTCAAGGAATGGCGTGAAGCGGTCATTCCCCAGTTGGATGAAATGCTCTACAAGAGCAACCCAACCGATCGACAGATCAAGGCTTATCGGGATCAGTTCTCAATTGGTCACGAGATCAGCGACGACATGATTGCTGAAAAGATCGCCCTTGAGAATGTTGGCGAGCCGGTGATGGGCTTCGAGGGGGCTGGCAATGCCATGGCCGCATCCATCGACCAGCGGATGCAGGGCAAGCAACCCGAGGGTTCAGCCGCCCGGGCAATCGACAACTCCGTCCAGGGGCTCAGGCGGCATGAGTCGTTTGATGCGCTGTTGTCGTTCTGGCGCTCTCCATTCAACTCGCAGGTGTGGGACTGGGCCCTGGGGGCTGAGCCCATCAATGCAGTATTCAGGCTGGCGGATGTCGCCCGGGCGGGACGGGATGCGACGCCAGAGCAGATGGCCAAGGCTCAGGCATCCACCGTGATGGCGCTGTCGCTCCTGGGCGGCATTGCGACCCTCAAGAGCATGGGGGCAATCATTGGCGGTGGGCCTATTGACCCTCAAAAGCGGCGGCAGTGGTATCGCAACCTTGAATCCAAGGGGCAGAAGCCCAACTCGATCTTTGGTGTTCCCTTGGGTGGGCTGCCTTTGCTCAACACGCTGTTTCTTTACAGCGATGCCTGGGATTTGATGCGCAATCAAGTCATGAGCAATGGCGACATGAATGCCTTGGCTGGGGACACCCTGGCCTTGGTCGCTGCTCAGATCATGCGCACACCTGGCCTCAAGACCATTGAGCAGTTGATCGAGGTGGTGAACGAAAGGACACCTCAGGCAGCTATGAGGTTTGCGTCGTTCCTTGGCAACACAGCCTTTAATCCGCTTTCGGGTGGGATGCGTGATGCAGAGGCAGGGCTCGGCATTGGTCGTTTCGACATCCAGCGACCCGAGATGTTTGCCCTCAGGGGCGATGCGGGAATGCTGGAGCCCAGGCTCGGCCCTGACCATCCCATGAACACCGCATGGAATGTGATGCGTCAGCTGACCTATGAGTCACAGCCCGCCCTGGCCTACTGGGCCGCTGGCATCCCGGTGCGGAAGCAGACCTACCTGGGTCAACCGCTTCGTCCATTCCCGCAGATGCTGGCCGGTGAATGGCCCAATGGCTGGGTTGGTTGGCGGGCAGGGGAAGGCGAGTTCCTTGTCGAGAACCAGCTCGAATCCATGGGGATGCTTCAGCCGCCCACGCCCTTGCTGAACAACACCGTCAAGGGTGTTCCGATTGATGTTGATGGCGCGGAGCAGCTCAATCGCCACCTGGGCGAAGTGGTGAGCGACGGCTATGGCTCTGATGAGTTCTCGACTGGTGATGTCGCTATCACTTACAAGTTCGATGTTGATGGCGCATCTCAACAGATCCGAGTCCAAGGCGGGATGAAGGAACTGCTCAGCAAGGTGACGAGGGGCAGGAACCTGCGCGGGGCATTGAATGAGCTCTTCAAGAGCAAGGAGTACAGGGCTCTGGAGGCAGACCCGGCCCTGTCCCAGGACCCACGGGTGGTCTCACTGCCGGACAGGGAGCGCAAGGGGAGACCTGCTTCGCAGCTGGTGAAGCGGCTCCATGACTACTACATGATGCTGGCCGTCCGGGCGTTTGAAGCCAGCGGCAGCCCTGCGTCGATGCAATACCTCGTTGATTACAGCAAGGTCCAAATGACAGAGGACGAGGCGATCACAAAGGCCGAGCGTTTGCAGCAGGCGTTGCAGTAATCCAGACTGGAGATACGACCGTGTAGACGACGATGGCCCTCCCCACGCCCTACAGCTACAAGCAGGAAATGGGCGACGGCGCGAAGGTCGATTTTACGTTTACGTTCGACTTCATCGACCAGCTGCACATTTATGTGTATCTGGATGGGGCTCTGGTGGGCCAAGGCACCGCTGCCAATGAATGGCAATGGGATGGGCCGCCAACAAACAAGAAGATCAAGATGGGCACTGCGCCAACAACAGCGCAGACCCTGACCATCAGGCGCGTCACGCCCCAGGACGTGCGCATCGTGCAATGGGCTGATGGCAGCCACCTGATCGCGGATGACCTGAACACCAGCGACACGCAGTGGCTTTACTTAATCCAGGAGCACACGGACATCTTGAACCGGGTGCTCAACGGCAGCGACCCGATACCTGGGCCGGTCCCGCCACCACCGTTCAGCTTCTGGAACAAGTACGCCCGGCACTCTGACCCGAACAAGGGCACGGCCAACGAGACAGCGCAAACCATCGACAGCGTTGACCAGCTGGCTGGTGATTCGATTGCGC
>Ga0208898_1000707_pt1 | contig 24714 bp, 51 predicted proteins | sample VirMetDEL_Mar_4_FD_184513 | JGI IMG/M metagenome (GOLD analysis project Ga0208898, IMG submission 184513) | Aqueous microbial communities from the Delaware River and Bay under freshwater to marine salinity gradient to study organic matter... | ecosystem: Environmental > Aquatic > Marine >...
TACAGATTGCTGAAAAGATAAAAAACGGAGAAGCAAAAGTGTCTTCTGTAACTTTTAATCGTGATAGTGTGGGTGTTTTTACTACAGGATTGACTACGATTACCTTTGAGGTTCAGGTGTGGGACACCTGAACAACTGGCACAAGGAGACCCCACAAGGTCTCCTTTTGGTCTATAATACACTCATACACAACAAACCGATGACTGACCTCACCAACCTCTCTTACAAAGAACTCCAACAACTTGAAAAAGAAATTGATGAACGCAAATATGAATTGCTTAAGTCAAAAGAGTGTGTTGAAGGTTATAAAATCACGTTCTGTGTAAAGTTCAATCCTGCTGCCGCAGGACTTGAGAAATGACACGATTTGTAAAGAACCCAGACGAGTTTGTGCTGGAGGATGTTAAGATGGTACACTACGAGACCATGGAGGAAGGACGTGCAGTATGGTTGGGCATCTATCTCAACAACGGCAAAATGTATCACCTAAACATTGGTGGTGACAATCTGTATGTGAATTACTCTTATGAGGGAACAATCAATGACTGAACACAATCTACCTGATAAAGATGATGCTCCATGGTTAGACACCACATACGATGGATTCAACTGGAAACCCGAAAAGAATATCTCATCTCCTTGGGATGTTGATGTCTGGGAAAATAACATAGGACAACCAGTATCGGAGCAAGTTGCTGATGGATTGAAAGAAGCATTTAGAGAAGCAGTCAAGCAAGGTGTAGTTTCATCTTCTACCAAATCACCAACTCTGTACGATGTGATTGCCGACTGGTGGGATGAAATCTTTGATGTTAATCCACCACCAATAGATCGTAATGGTGAGTATCTTGATAAAACTTATGTTATTATGAATCTTGTCAAAGCTATTAGTGAGATTAAGCGATGACTCAAGATGACAAAGAAGCACTGAAAGAATTTTTGACTGGATTCTTCAATGTTGTTCTGATGACGGCGTTCTTTTTCTTGATCGTCGTACTGATAAGTTTACTCTAGGCCTTCGGGCCTTTTTTTTTATGCCTTGGAATACTAGCCCGCAGGAGAGATTCCAGTTGTGTCAAGTGATCCCAGTAGTTGGTCGGAAGCAAAGCCGCCATACAATCCAGGCCCGATTTACAACTTCAGGAGAGGGTATAGGGTCGCTGAAGCAGGCAGGCACGAAACGGACAAGGAATTCCGGGCATTTCAGGTCTACATGCATTTAGGTTCTGGCCGCTCTTACAAGGCGGTGGCGGAGATCCATGGCGTGATTGAAGATACAATTCAAGTCTACGCCGATCGCTTCAACTGGCAACGTCGCGCTGCCAAGTGGGATCAGAAGCAGATGGCGCTTGCGCTGAAAGATGCCAATAAAATGGAGAGGAAGCGTCACAAGGAAAATATTGAAAAGTTTCGTGTCACCCAGCAAGAGCAGGCGGAGAAGTTTGTCGAGGTCAGCAATGACCTGATGAGGATCATCCAGAAGAGAATCGAGAAAGCAGATGCCGAAGGGGAGGACATCCCGATGGCACTCATCTCCGGCTTAATGCGGGCTGCCGCCAACATTAGCGAGCAGGGCCGTCAAGCTTGGGCAACCTCTCTTGGCGTTAATGAGCTTATGCAGGTCGTTGAGACCGAGCTGGAGCAGGTTACGGTTGAAGACGTAACCGATGTTGACGGAATCCCACTCGACGAATGACATGGCTCAGAAACTCGGTAAAGACTATCTGGCGAAGGCGGCCCAGGGACAGGATCTTGTCAAGGCGGTAAAAGCTAGCAAGGCTGAACGCCAGCAGAATGGCAATAAAGTTGTTCTGTGGAAGTTCATCCGAAAGGTGTTCCCTCAGTACAAGTTCTACAAATTCCATGCTACACTCATCGAGCAACTCCAGAAGGTTATCGACGGAGAATGCAATCGACTCATACTTCAGGTCCCGCCTAGACACGGCAAATCACTGCTTGCGAGTCAACTTCTCCCTGCTGCTTATTTACTTGCTCACCCTGATCGGTATGTGGGCATTAGTTCCTACAGCGCAGAACTCGCTGAAGGCTTCTCCCGTAAGGCCAGAGAGTATTACAAAGAGGCCGGCGGACTTCTTAACCCATCTTCGCAAGCCGTAAATGCCTGGGGAACTGAAGGAAATGGTGGCCTCTGGGCAGCTGGTGTTGGTGGTGCTATTACTGGTCGCTCGGGCCATCTACTTATCATTGACGACCCGGTTAAGAACAGGGAAGACGCGGAAAGCCCGCGAATGATGCAGAAGCTCAATGACTGGTACACCTCCACCCTTTATACCCGTCTTGAGCCTCAGGTTGGTGCAATCGTTGTTATCCAGACTCGATGGTCTGAAAATGACATGATTGGCCAGCTTCTGGAAAACGAAATGAATGTATCGGAGAAGGGCCGTGAAAACTGGGCTATCGTGGATCTTCCAGCTCTTTACGAGGAGGAGGACGACCGTCCTATTCTCCCAGCCCATTGTGAGGTTATCCCGGACTGGCGTACCGAGGTGGGCCAGGCGCTTTGCCCCCAGCGTTACGACGTGGACGATTTGGAGCGAATCAGAGAAGCAGTTGGGTCCCGCGACTTCGCATCCCTCTACCAGCAGAGGCCGGCACCGGAAGGTGGCAATATGTTTGCTCCTGACTGGTGGCAATATTACAGCCACGACACTGTTATGCCGGACTTCCAGCGTGTCATGCTGGCGGTCGACGCTACCTTTACGGCTACCAATAAGAGCGACTATGTCGTTGGGATTGTCGTTGGACAAGCAGGAAATCAGTTTTACGTGCTCGATCTCGTCCGAGAAAAGCTGGACGTTGTCGGTACAATGTCAATGATTGCAAGGCTTTATGGACGACACGCTTTATCTGGCACTGTTATTGAGCTTGCTGCTAGTGGCTACGCTGTTTATCAGATGATGTCCAAGAAGGTCCCTGGTCTGATTGGTTTCAAGCCAGATAAGAGCAAAGAGGCCAGGGCTAGCGGCATCGTTCCACTAGTAGAGGCTGGTAATGTTTACCTGCCGGCCTCTGCTCCTTGGCTCGATGCATTCATCAATGAATTCTCGCTTTTCCCCGCATCGAAGAACGATGACATGGTTGACGCCCTGACGATGGCTATCAACTACATGAGCCAGCGCTCCGCTCCTCAAATGACATCGGTTACCTGGGGGCGTGGTGACAGGGTTTTGCCAAATGTTCCCAAGTATCAAGCCTGGTAGACTGGAACTAGCTGTTTTGTGAACATGGCTAGAAAGCCAGCCAAGTTTAAATTAGACAAGGAACAGCAAAAGCTAGCAACTGAAAACCTGAACCTAGCCAGACGAGAAGCGTGGCGCATACAGCGCTCAACCGGTATCGAGTACTCGATCCTTGAATCGGTCGCATTCGAAGGTCTTTGCAAGGCTGCGTTCAGGTACGATGCCAGCAGGCCTCATCCTGTGACTGGCAAAAGCATGAAGTTCTCTAGCCTTGCTGTTCCCACGATTCGCGGCGAGCTGCTGCACTGGGTGCGCGACCGTACCTATTCCATGCGCCTGAGCCACAAGATGCGAGAGCGTTGGGTGAAGGGGCGTAAGCTGCTGTACCGTGGTAGTACCGACATCGAAATCGCGGCCAACCTCGGAATTACCTTGCAGGAATGGCAGGAAGTGCGCAAGGTCTGTTCTGGCCCTCCTCTGGAGTTGAAGGATCAGGCAACGCCTACAGAGGCCCTGGAGCCCTCTGAAGTCAATTTCGCTGGCCTGTACCTAGACCAAGCTGAAATGGCTCTGAATAAGCTCTCGGGCGACCTGCAGAAGCATCTGGACAAGATTGAGCTGTATCTCAACGGAAACGGCGGAAGGATCCCAAGGGAGGCCGTCGATGCTGTGCTATCTGCCGCTGGGTGTGCTACGATGGACTGGTCGGACGTGGACATTAGCCTGTTAGAAGGCTGGGAAGACGTCGGCGACGGTCGGTTCCAACCTTCTTTGTTCTGAACCTATGGCAGTAACCCCCCGCTCCCTGCAGGCCATCAAGGCAGCCCCACTCTCGTCCGTCATCGAAGCTTCTGGCGCCAAGCTGAAGCGGGTTGGGCGGGAGTTTTTGACTCAGTGCATTTGGCACGACGACACCAACCCGTCCCTTACGGTCAACGACGACAAAGGCTTCTGCTTTTGCCACGTCTGCCGCCAGGGAGGTGATGTGATTGACTACCTACAGCAAAGCAGGGGCATTACCTGGAGGGAAGCTGCCGAGATTGCAGCTGACATCCTTAGCGTTCGCTTTGAGACTGATGACGAGGATCCGGAAGAGGCTCGCCGTCGTAAGGCTGCATTCATGGCAGCCCTGGAGAAGAACGAAGCTGAAAACAAGCGCTACGAAGAGAACCTGCACGATTCAAGGGCTGGTCGGATTCGGCAGATTCTTAAGGACCGAGGCATTACGAAGGCCGCGGCTAAAGAGTTTCAGCTGGGATTTGCGCCAAGTGGTTTTTTTGCTGGTCGTATCACGATTCCAATTCGAGACCATCGAAACTACTTGGTCGGCTGGACTGGCCGAGCATGTGGCGACCAGCCGGGCAAGTATAAGAACAGCGCCGACAGCGATCAGTTCCAGAAAAAACAGCTGGTGTTCAACGAGTATCGCGCCAGGGAAGCAGCCAGAGAGGCCGGCTCTCTAGTATTTGTCGAAGGCCACCTTGACGTGGTCAGCATGTGGCAGGCCGGCATACGTAATGTGGTTGCCCTGCAAGGTACCGGTGTTCCTGAGAAGGCTGTACTAAAGCGACTTTCTGGTATAGCCAAGAACTTCATCCTCTGCTTCGACGGAGACGCTGGCGGGCAGAAAGCCGCAGAGCACTTCATTAGTGCCGCCGGTCCAATGGCTACGGCTGGTGAGGTTAACATCAACGTCGCATCCCTTCCTTCAGGGCAGGACCCGGACGAAGTTATCCGTTCAGGAGGGGATCTTTATCACTACCTGGCATCCGCTCCATCCTGGCTTGACTGGGTGATTGATGTCTGGGCTGCCGCCCTGGACAAGAGCAACACGGCCATGGTTACCGACGTAGAAGAAAAACTGCGTCAACTGATCGACTCTCTTCGCTCAAAGGCTCTTCGTACTCACTACATCGACAAGGCCGCGAGAGTCTTAAGCTCCAGCGACAAGGAGGCTGACAAGCTTGCAAAGCAATGGGGTAACACCGACTTTAATGCGCTGGAGACTGAGTGGTCGCCTCGTGACTACCAAGAAACACGCTTGGCTGCCGAGCGTCGCCTGCTTCGTATCTACGTTCATCGCCCCATGATCAGGGAGCGTTTGGCACCATTGCTTGACAGGATTGAGAATCCTGCGCTAAGATGGCTGAGGTTAAGGCTTCAAGAGCTTGAGCTTTACTCTGCAGTAGACCTAACCCCTCACAGCGTCATGTCTATTGTCGTGGTTGCTGAGCCCCACTACATGCAGCAGCTTCGAGCGCTGGTCCGCCCAAATGTTATCATCGATGACAGCGAAGGCGTTCTTGCTCATCTTGACCTTATACTGAATGATAACCCCTTCGAGGACCCCAATGAGCCTTACGCCGATCAGTCATCTCAGGGATGAGATAACTCAGCTTTACTTGGAAAAAGGATCCTATCTGGGTGCCGCAGAAGCGCTGTTTGAGCGCCATCCGTACCTCGCTAAACCCAACCAGCTGCGCGGCTACATCAAGACTGAAATCAACGCAGCTGACGTCGACCATGAGATCATTAGCGAGAATGCTCGCCTAGCAAAGTCCAATCAGGCCTATGCTGATAGGAATCGTATAGCAAATAAAGCTTTTCGCGAACATGCAAGAATTGAAAATGCAGTTGAGGGCTATAGTCAGGAAATTCTGCGACTTCTGCAGGAGGTCGGACACTCACTTGCTGGCTGTCCTCGTCGCAGTGGGCCTCTTGATCCCGAATCCCCTGTTGTTGTTGTTCACCTTTCTGATAATCATTTCAATGAACTAGTCAACCTGCCCACTAACAGGTTCGACTTCGAGGTTGCCGCCAAGCGCCTGCAGCTGCTTGCTCAGAAGGTCAAGCAATACGCGGCCCCTATGGGCGTTCAGAAGGTTGTCGTCTTTTTCGGTGGCGATCTAATGAATAGCGACCGTCGCCTGGATGAGCTGCTCGCAATGAGCACCAATCGTGCCAAGGCCACCCTGCTGGCTGTGCACCTGTACAAGCAGTTCCTCATGGATCTGTTGAATGACTTTTTCGTCGACTGCTTCGGCGTTGCAGGTAACGAATCAAGAGTCAAGAAAGATCTGGGCTGGGTTGATGTCGTAGCGACCGACAACTACGATTTTACAATCTTCAAAATGCTGGAAGCAGTTTTTGACGAAATTGACGATCGCACCATTCGCTTCCATGATTTCAATGCCAACGAGGTGGTATTTAAAATACATAATCAGACCTTCCTTGGCATTCATGGTCATCAGGTAAATGCCACGGACCAGAAGAAGGTTCAGGCCATGATCGGCAAGTATGCTGCCAAGGGTATCAACATTACGCACATTCTTTGTGGTCACATCCATTGCTCAATGGTCTCCGACTACATCTCCCGTAACGCATCCCTTGTAGGCAGCAATGCTTATTCCGAAGAGGCTCTTGGTTATGTTTCAAAAGCCGCTCAGAACATCCACATTGTCACACCCCAAGGACTGGATGGTATCAAGTGTGACCTTCAGAACACCGACGGGGTTAAAGGTTACAATATCATCGCAGCACTTGAAGCTTACAACGCAAGGTCGGCGGACAAGGCTCACGAAGCTATTGTCGAGCCTCAAACGATTATTCGTGTGGTTGTATGATGCAATTAACAACTTCTGATCTTTATTTCGCGGCTCAAGCCGGGATCATGCGTCGTATCTCGGCTATTAGGGCCAACCGGCCAGAGCCCTACGGAGCTTTGGCGGAGGATCTCTGGGGGAACGACATCGAATCGTGCGCTGCTGAAATGTTGGTGGCCAGAGCCTTTGGCGTGAACTGGATTCCTTATGCTAACAACCCGCAAAGCATTACTGCAGATGTGGGAGACAACATTCAGGTTCGTTCAACACGAAGGGACAATGGCTGCTTATTGCTCCACAAGGAGGACAAAGACGATCACATCTATGTCCTCGTAACGGGGTCTGGGATTCAGAAGCGTATCAGGGGCTGTATTCTGGGTTCAGATGGCAAGCGCAGTGAATATTGGCGCGAGTCGACAGGTCGCCCCTGCTACTTTGTCCCTCAGTCCAAGTTGTCCGGTATCGCCGACATGCGCCATGGATGAACTACCTGCCGGCGTCTTTCCTAGAACCATGTCCTCTGGCGAGGTACTCTACCTAGCAACGGCAAAAATCAAGGGCACAGTCGTCTGGCTGGGCCTTTGGCCAACGCCGAAAAAAGCAAAACAAGCCATCGACCGAATTACTCAGCAATGACCTACACCGTTTACACCCGCGAAGACTGCCCTTGGTGCTCGCGTGCCAAACTCCTTCTGGATAAAATGGGCGCCAATTATGAAGAAGTGTCACAAAAACACCCAGATTGGCCCACTTATCCGGCTATCGTTGCCGAAGGAAACCTAATAGGCGGTTTCACAGAGCTGGCACGGTCTATCCGAGTCAGCTAGACCACCCGAGAGCACGATACGCTACACCAAGCCCAGGCCCTGCCTGGGTTTTTGCGTATAGCCCCTGCCGTGTTTGTCGGTTACCGAGATCTTTAATGTTTTATCGACTAACAACAGTTGCCACCGCTGCGCTGTTTCCTCTCAATACGGCGCATTCGACTCCATCTCTTCCGCCACCAACCCAGGAGGTCCAATTGGCTACTTTTGAAGAGCGCTGCCAGCCCATCGCTGACCTGATCGCCAAAGGGGAAGGCACTTGGAACTCAGTCAACAGGGGCCGTGCAGGAGACACTCCTGGAGGCATCAAGAGCATTACTGGTAGAGAGTTCCACCAGATGACAATTGAAGAGGTGCTCTGGCTTCAACGGGGCAGCGTATACGCCGTTGGCCGCTATCAGCTGATCCCTACCACCATGAAGCTGGCTGTCAAGTGGTCGAAGGTCGCCTGGTCCGAGAAATTTACCAATGAAGTTCAAAACAAGCTGTTCTGCACGCTACTGAGTCATAAGCGTCCACAGATTGGCCGCTACCTGCTCGGTGGAGGCTCCTTACAGTACGCTCTGGACTCCCTGGCCAAGGAGTGGGCTTCCGTGGCTTACAGAGGCCCCTACAGCTACTACAGCGGCATTGGCGGGAACCGTGCTCATATTACGATGCATCAAGCTACGGTTGCGCTAAATGCGGGCAGAGCCCTATGATAGGCCAGTACCCAGGAGATCCTCTTATGACTAAGGATTTCACCGTCGTTTACCAAGATGGGAACGGCACTCGTCGCGAGCTGTACATCAAGGCATATTCAATGTGCCATGCCACCTTGACGGCCCGCGAACTCTTACCACAGTGCGTTGAAATAGTACGCACATACCATGATCCAAGCTGGTAATGACCAAAGTCTTCAAAAACCCTGAAGCCACCAAGTTATGCGAAGAGATTCGCTGGCTTTATAACATCAACTCCCGCGACAAATGGGTCGCCCGCCCCCGTCACGGCGCCAAGCAAATCGTAGTTGGGCATCCTGATTACTGTAACGACCTGGACATTTCTACTCAGGTTGATGCGCTAATCTACTCACTGGAGCACTTGGGTCTCGCCGAGGCCTTTGGCTATACCATTCACAACCTCGCAGACGACCCTGTATGACCCACCTCTACATCTACGCCTTTCTGGCGGCTCTCGTGATCCTGTTCCCTAAGGATGCCCTCCTGCTGCCTCTCTGGGTCGAGGCCCAGATCAAGCTTCATTACGTTAATGCAAAAATGTTCTGGTGCGCTTGGACCATGCATCGTAAACTGAAGAAGGACTTCGGCGCCCTTGGGTGGCCGGTCCCACCGTTCAAATTCATCCCCATCTGGGAGAGAGAGCAACTATGAGCTACAGCGCAATCCGCAAGAAAGGCGCCTCCTACGCCCGCGACGGCCACAAGCTTGGAGACTTCGGCAAGAAGACTTCGATTGGTGATGGCAAGCGCAAGCGTGGCTCGCTCAAGGGATCCAAGAAGTATAGAGGTCAGGGGCGGTGAACGATCTACCACCCCCGCCGGCCTTTATCCAGGAAATCCCGAGTTCAGCGGTCGACGGGGTCCCAGTCTTCGGGGACTTTGAGATCCTGGTTAAGCCACCGTCCGATCCGACCAAGCCGCACCATACCGGTCTTGGTATTCAAGTCCCCTTTACGATTTGGTAATCATGACCTGCAACAACCCTGACTGCGAAAACAAGGATTGTCCCTGTGACAAAGATCAGTCCACGAAGGCCTTTGAAGCCTTCATCCAAGAAAACCCTTCTCGCCCTGAAGCAAAAATTTACGATGTTTAAGTTCCTTTTTGGTCGCCAACGTGAACTCAACTACCTCGTGTTCTACAAGCTCAAGGGCAGCGACTTCGTTGTTTGCACGACTATCAAGGGTGTTGACGAGTTCGACGCCAACCGCATCTTCGATCAAACTTATCCCGTTGAGTACCAACGACTGCCAAACACTACCAGACTAGCCCGATGATCATCCTCCCAGTCACAGGCCCCGTCATTCAGGAGCCATCCCCGCACCATCAAGGAATCGACCAGGCCTGCTTGCTTGGTTCCGAGGTTCGCGCCATGGGGAATGGTTACGGGAGATTTCACTGGAGCCGTGACATGGGATGGGTTTTTACTCAGGAGACTTTTGTCGGCACCATCTCCATTAGCCATTTGCACTACAAAGGCGTCGACGGCTTCTATCAGGCCGGCCAGGTTGTCTCTCAGTGCGGTTCCACGGGAAGGCTTTCTAGAGGGCCTCACGTCCACGTAGAGGGGCCTCCCGTCATCAACTCATTCTTTGGGTTGTAACCGAATATTACGACTAAGGGCCTCCGGGTCCTTTTTTCATGCTATGCTTTGGTTGTGCCGAAAGGCATACTAACCTCGCGTCTCAAAACCAGATATGTCCGACTTCCGTCCTCAAGCCCCAAGCGCCGAGACGGTCTTTCTTCGCACTTACTCCCGCCGCAAGGAGGATGGCACCCGAGAGAGCTTCCAGGAGGCCATGACCCGCACGACGGACGACCTTGCCGACATTGGCAAGTTCACTCCAGAGGAGAAGGCCATCGTTCAGGAACAGGCCCTCGCGCAGCATGCATTCCCTTCTGGTCGTGCCTTCTGGGTCGCTGGTACCGAATGGGGTAAGAAGCCCGAGAACTTCTCTGGCTACTACAACTGCACTTCTACCCACATCCAAGACCTTCAGGCTTTTGGCCTGCTGGTTGATCTTGCTATGCAGGGATCTGGCACTGGCGCTGTTCTCGAGCAGGATGTGATCGACAAGCTGCCGCCCATTAAATCCAAACTCAACATCGTCCGCGTCAATCCCGTCGGCGACGCCCCTGGCAGCCCAGGCACCCACGTAATTTCCGACCAAACCAGCATCATGATCTCCGTCGGCGACAGCCGTAAGGGATGGATGGATGCTTACCAGGCCGTGATCAATGCTGCTTGTTACGGTCGTCCAGAGATGGACCTGACCCTGGACCTTGGCCAGGTGCGCCCTGCTGGAGAGCGTCTGAAGGGTTTTGGCGGAACCGCCAACCCCATCAAACTGGAGCAGATGTTCCGCAAGGTTGTAGACCTGCTGAACACCGCTGTGGGTCGCCAGCTGACTACCGTTGAAGCCTGCCTGTTGATTGATGAAGCTGCTACTTGCATTGTTGCTGGTAACATCCGCCGTTCTGCGGGTATGCGTCAATTCTCGCAAGACGACAGCGAAGCGGCAACGGCGAAGCTCGGCCTCTACAGTCAGGACGAGGAAGGCAACTGGCGAGTAGACCCCAAGAAAGAAGCACTGCGGATGGCTAACCACACCCGCTGCTACCACACCAAGCCGACCTACCAGGAGGTTTTTGATGCGGTAACACTGCAGTTTCATTCGGGTGAAGGTGCTATTCAGTACGTGCCAGAGGCAGTCGCTCGCGCCAATGCGGACCTGCTAGACACCCCTGCCGCCCGCAAGCGCTTCCTCTTTGCCTACACCAACGCCGGCCGTGACGCAGCCAAGGCGCAACTGAAGAAGGAGGCCCAGGGGCGCTATGAACTGGACGAGCGGGAGCTTGAGCACCGTATGGATCGCTACGGCCTGAATCCCTGTGGCGAGATTGTTGGCCGTGACTTCCACTGCAACCTTGCAGAGGTTCACCTCAACACCATCGACCCCAGCGACTACGACGGCCTCGACAAGGCTTTCTATGCTGCTGGCCTCCAGGTAGCTGCCCTGCTCCAGCACAAGTTCGTGCACGAGCGGTACCAGTACAGTCGTGAAATTGATCCCATCGTGGGCGTCAGCTTCACAGGACTGTTCGACTTTTATATGCACGCCTTCGGCTATGGCTGGCTGGAGTGGATGATGGCTGGTCGCCCCGCTGGTGGCCGTGCCGACAAGATGTACAACGCAGCCGAGCAAGACTACCTGCGTCGTTTCCGTGAAGCCGCTCACCGTGGCGTGAAGGATTATTGCTCCAAGCACGGTATCCGCACTCCCAACCGCATCACCACCGTGCAGCCTGCAGGCACCAAGAGCCTGCTCACAGGCGCCTCCAGTGGCTGGCATCCGCCCAAGGCCCAACGCTTCATCCGCCGCATCACCCTGGGCGTCAACGACCCCCTGGTGCCCGCTCTGATTGAATACGGCTACAACGTCATCCCCGCCCAGAGTGCTCGCGACGATGAGGGCAACCTTCTGGACGACATCTCTGATCCCCGTGTGCACGAGGTTCTGGTAGAAATTCCTACCGAGGTGTCCTGGGCAAACATTCCTGGTGTCGATCAATTCGATCTAGCCAAGCTGCCCGTACTCGCTCAGTGGGGCATCTACATGAATGTCCAGAACTTCTATACAGATCACAACACTTCCGCAACCATCGAGCTGCGTGATGATGAGATCGAAGACCTGGCCAAGGCAATCTACGAGGACATTCAAAACGATGGTGGATACATTAGCGCGGCTCTGCTGGCTCGCTTCGATGTCTCCGGCGGCACCTTCCCTCGCCTGCCCTTTGAACCTATCTCCAAGGAGCAGTACGACCTGGCCATCCTGCCCCGACAGGTAGTTGCCGAAACCGACGACCGAGATCTGCTCGCTATTCTGGAGAAGTACGACAGCTCTGAATGGTCGATCGAAAGCGTGGCTGGTTGCACAAATGCAAGCTGCATCGCTAAGGCCGAAGCAGAAGAGCGGGAAGGGAAAGTATGAGCGAGTTAAGTGAGGCCCTGGAGGAATTCAGGGCCCGCTTCATCTTCTACTCAGAGAAGGTAAAGCGAAAGTATCACTTCAAGGGCGACATTGATTGCGATGTCGTCTCCGGCGCCTGGGTGCGCTACCTAAGACTACGCAAACAACAGGAGGGCAAAAAGCTCGATGCCGACAATCGTTGACCACCAGATCACTGCATTAGCCAACAGGCGTGAGATGATCTCCCCCTTTAGGCCCGAACAGGTTAATCCCGCCAGCTATGACGTCAGGCTTGGTGATTACATCAAAGTCGAGACTAGAGATGGCTGGGTCGAACAGTTTATCGACAAAAGCACCTACAACATGACGCCTGGTCAGTTTGTTCTTGCTTACACTGAGGAGATCATTCGAATTCCTGAAAACCTCGAATGCATCTTTCAGCTGAAGAGCAGCAGGGGTCGAGAAGGTTACGAGCATGCCCTGGCTGGATATATCGATCCTGGGTTTTATGGACAGGTAACGCTAGAGCTATCCAACTTGAACCGTTACCACTCACTTCCTCTGTATAAAGGCCTGTTGATTGGTCAGCTTCGTTTTGCCAGGCTCGACACTACGCCGGATCGGACCTACGCTCAAACCGGTCGTTATCACCTAGACATGGGTGCCCAAACGTCCAAAGGGTAGGTAGCCTTAATATGAGTTCGAGATACCCAGGCCCCGTAAGGGGCTTTTTTGTTGCTCAGGCAAACTAATAGGACGGGTGTGCGAGACGCCGCCGGTACTTTAAACATTCGGAGCGCGACGCTCATCATCGCTGAGAAAGCCATGACACACGGCATCAACCACCCGGCCAACGACCCTTCCCTCGTTAGCTATCACCGTCCAGAGCTTGTGCGCCTGCTGCCGCAGCTCGAACAGGCCTACGACTGCTGGACGCTACTCAATGGGGAGGGGCACGGAGAGTGTAAGGCAAAGTATCTCCACCAGGAGCCGGCGGAGCCCCATACTGCGTATCTAGCCAGATTGTCCAGGGCAACCTATGCCCCCATGTACCGGGACGCAATCAAGTCTTACGCAGGCCTTCTCAGTCGATTCCAAATGATTGATGTTCCGGGCACACTGGAAGAGCATCAATCTAACGTAGATCTGCAAGGCTCAAGCATTCAGAGTTTTTTGACCTTGTGCGATGAGTATGCGCTTCGCGACGGCGGCACCTTCGTCATGGTAGACATGATGCCGGAAAATGGTGTAAACAATTTCTTCGATGAGATGAATGATGGGCGTCATCCCTATTTCATGAACATCAAAAGGGCTGATGTTATCAATTGGCAAGTAAGCTACGAGCGAGGCCGCGAAACCGTTGAGCAGGTGACTGTGCGTCAGTTGCGTTCTACGCCAAACCCCGAGGGCCAGTTCGGCAGCAAGATTGAGCCAATTTACTACGTCCTGACACCAGGCAAGGTTGAGATGTATCGCCTGGTCAGGAGCGACGCTCAACGCTGGTCTAATGTGAAGATTGACGAGATTGCCACCTCCCTGCCCATCGTTCCCTTGATCTGGTATGGCGCCAGCACTAGCCGCTTCGCCCAGGGAGACCTTCCCCTGTCTGGACTGGCCGATCTCTCGATCCAGCACTTTAATCTGCGCTCCGACCTGGGCGAATTGCTGCACAAGTGTGCGATGCCGGTGCCTGTGCGTAAAGGCGCTCCCATCGGCCCCGACGGTAATCCTGCTCCGTTGATCCTGGGCCCCAACACCGCCGTGGATCTGTCCGCCGAAGGAGGTGACTTCAAGTTCGCCGAACCCTCCGGCAAGAGCCTTGAGCGCCATCAGAGCGAAATCGAGCACGTAGAGGCGCTAATGGACCGCTCCAGCTTGAACTTCCTGTATGGCGCCAACATCAAGACGGCTACAGAGGCTTCCCTGAGAGCCTCCCAGGTTGCTTCCAGCGTCTCTGCGCTGATCCGCAACAAGGTGAGCATGTTTAACATCCTGGTCCGGATCTGGGCCTGGTATTCCGGCGAGGTTGATCAGATCACGCCAGAAACGGGTATTGCCATCAACGACTCGCTGATTAACAAGCCCCTGGGCGCCTCTGAAATGGCTCAGCTGGTCAACCTGTACAGCCAGGGCCTGCTGTCCAAGCGAACCGTTCTCGACGAACTGCAGCGTGGTGGCGTGCTTGATCCTGACATGGTTATTGATCAAGAGCTGGAGCGACTTGAAGAAGATCGCCAGGAGGGCATGGATCAGGCGGCTGAAGAGGCCGAAGTCAAGTTAGACCAGGACCTGCAGCGTGCGGAGAAGTTCCAGGCCACAGCTCCTAACCAGCCGGGCCAGGCGGGCAACAACACCCCTTCTAGCGGCCAAAGCAGCTCCAACAAGAACCCTGCCGACAAGAAGGAAGAGCCGAAAGCTTGACAGGAACCTTGAGACCCCCTTATATTGGGTGGGTCCTCAGCCAAAAAGCCAATGTCACCAGCTACAACTCCGCCCATCGTTGCTCGCTTTCAGTTCAAGCCTGAACGAGCCGCAGAATTCTCTTACAGTAGTGAGTTCGTCGAAATGCAGTTGGACGAGATCGAGGAGGTCATTGCTTACTGCGAGGAATTCCAGGATGCCCTGGTTGACTGCACGGCCTGCGTTAACGGCCGCATCATCTCCTTGGCGGACTTCAAGTAATGCAGTCGGTCTACTCGTCTGGCAAAAAGCTCCGCTCACCTGGCGGCAGCTTCCTGTATATAGTGCAGGGTCCATGCTGCATGCTGTACGACCGAGAAGAGTTACCGTGGCCCTCTTGCAGCCTGCAGTGGCGTGGTAAGCAACCCAGCTGGAACCGTATAGGTCCCAGGTTCGTTGCCGACATCTCCACCTGCAGGTTCCCGTCGTACTCCGTTAAAGGATGCGACAACTGGGGCCACGAATGGGAGCAAACGCTTACCCTGTATCAGGAACGGATGTCAACCAGCCTTAAGAAGGCCTGGTATAGCAAAGTTCCAAAAGGTCACCCTTACCCAGAGTTTGCTTATGAATGAAGGTAAACAAATCACCCCGGCGCCCGACTGGGATGCTATCTTCAAGCGGAGGCCTGATCTCAACCCACCTGGTTACGACGAGACCTGCGCCTTAATCAAATCACTCAAGGAGAACGACCATGATGTCCCGTGACAAAATGCTCAGAGCCCAAGAGTACATGAAGGCCTGGATTGCCTGCTGTGGCAGATTCGATCTTGAGGATGTCTGCGATCGAGCCGGCGTCCTAAGGGAACTAGTCTTCGTTCGCCAGGCGCTCCTGGAGCAGCTTGACGATCCGGGCATGTTCGAGCTAGAGTACGACATGTACAGCGAAGCACGCTCCAAAGAAGCCTGCAGCGACTGGCTGAGGGAGTTGACAGAACGCTACTTCAGCTGATACAATCAACACCACACAAAGGAGGAAACCCCTAATGCGTTCCAATCGTCCCCTCACTGCTTTCGCCGTCTGGAAGCTTGAGCAGTTTGTACAGTCCGAGTTCTTCCGTCCTGGCCACCGAGGCAATACCAGCGTCAATGTCATAACGGAAGACAATCTCCAGATTCTCCGCTTCTCGTTGCACGGTACTCCAATTGCCGAACTGGCATTTGAAAAAGGCAACTTTGTCGAAGCCGACATTTTTGACGGGGGATTCTACGATAAGGCCGGCCGCCCCAGCCGCACCACCAGGGAGCGCCTTAATGGCCTCCTTGACGCGATGGGTGGCCTCAACCTTATCCCTGAAGGCGTCCGCGTCTTCTTTGACGACGAGAAGTGCTTCATCGGCCGCGAGTCCGCTCGACAGCCTTTCGGTGAAGGATTTCCCCCTGTCGCTATTAGCAACAATGTCAATCAAGTGGAGTTCCTAAAATGAACCCGATGTTTGCCCAGCGCTCTAACGACCAAGCACTGCTGTACAGGCTAGCCGAGGTCAGTAAACCTAGCTCATACGACAAGATTCACCTGGCGGCGCTCATGATGCGCTACAGAGAGGCCGGAGAGTTTCATGATCACGTCAACCTGGTCGTCAAGTCGTGGAACCTCACACCTCGCCAACTGTTCGTCCAAACCAGAGAAATCTGGGCAAACGGCTTTCATCCAGACTCGATGTCAGAATCAGGCAGCTCATGGGACGCAAGCTCTGGCGAGTAATTGCCAAAGCCCTTGGGGAGAAGGCTTCACCCCATAACAGAGAGGCCGACGCGGTAGCAGCCATTCGGCTGTCTATCCTGTTGGCCTATATGACCACAAACATCTTCATCTGTGCCGGAGTAATTCGGCACTGGAACTCAAATGAACGAACTCCCAGTCGGACACAGCTTCAAGAAGACTCGAGGAGGGCTTGTGTCTGTCCTCGACCCTGAGGGCAAACCGCTTCTCTATTCATTAAACGAGGAGCAGGCACTCAAAGCGTTACGCTGCCTGCCTCAGTTTGGAGGCGTTATCACCACCGAAAAAACCAAGGAGGACTATGTTGAGCTTTGACTTCGACAAGGAAAGCGTTTTCGAGACTAACATCGAAGAGATGTCTACCGAGTTCCTAGAGCAGGCCACTGACGAGTTCGTAGTCAAGTTTCTGGTCTCTTTCTTTGGAGAGGAAGGACTTAAGAAGCTTTCAGAAGACGACCAGGCTCGTTTTGCAACCGTACTGATTTGCGATCGGTTCATCAAGATGATGTACGAACGGTCTGTTCGGTTCACCGAACGTCAGAACAAAGTCGACTGGCTTAACAGCTTAATCGACCGGTGAACCGAACAAAAAGGTGTGGCAAACCCCAGTTCCTGCAAGGGATTTGGGGATTTTTACTGGCAATATAATAACGATTAAGTTAACTCCTAATCATTATGTTTGACTTATTTGATTCTCTTTCTCCTCGTGTTTATGTCGTCAGCGACTCTGAGTACAAGAAGTATAGAGAGCGCCAGAACGACGCCAAGATTGAGCGCCTAGAAGAAGAGCGCCGTTATTACCAGAAGCGACTAGACAAGCTAGATGCCGAGATCGAGTCGCTACGGTCGGTAGACTGAGGCATACGTTCGGTAGCAACCGCTACTGCAGCACGCCTCGGATTATGGAACGGGAGTCCGAGCATTGTTGAGGACGATCCATGAACCACCTGTCTCTGATCAAGAAGGGCATCGAAAAGCGTGCCCGTCTGTCTCAGGCCCAGTTTCTGATGGCCAAGGCCTATCGCGGTGTTGATTACGTCGACGCCGTGCATGACCGCCCCGAGAAGGAAGGTCCCACGGACCTCTCCTATCGCGGGATCCATTACCAGGTCTGACTATTGAGCAATGTAACAAGGCCTTGACTTCGGTCAGGGCCTTTTTTATTGGGCACTCACCGACATCTGCATGATCTGTCGGTATATTGGGTGGGAACACCTCGAGGTCAAGCAAATGTCCTGCCTGGAATGCGGCGCCCCGCTCGGCAAGCGCCAGAAGAAGTTCTGCTGTTGCAGGTGTATGAACACTTTCAATGGCCGCGCCATGGTCGAGAAGCGCAAGGTCTCCAACCCTGACAGGTTCCGTGTGTGCTCTGAGTGCGGTGAAAACAAGGCGATCCGTATGTTTTCACTGATCAACAAGACCAACGCCTCTGAGGGGCACAGAGAGGTCTGTAAGCGCTGTTCTGCCGCGCTGAGGTATCGCCAGAGAACGGAGCGCCTCTGGCAGGAGGATGCTGTCGGCATAATGCTGATGAACTCCAAGCAAAGAGCGAAGAGCAAAGGCCTGGAGAACACGCTGACAAGAGAGGACATTGTTATCCCAGAATTCTGCCCTGTGCTCGGGATCAGACTGCACGTGGAGGACAGGGCGGCAAAGTACGCAGCCCCCTCCATCGATCGCATCGACAACAGCAAGGGCTACACCCCAGACAACATCGTGGTGGTTTCTGTTCGCGCCAACATCCTGAAGCGAGACGCCACCCTGACCGAGCTTCGCGCTCTTGTTAAGTTCTACGACACACTGGTCGACGAGCACCCTGGATTGTTATGATGCAGGGGTACTCAAGAGAGGAACACCCATGAACGTTTTCTTTGTAGACCACGACCCCACCGTCGCAGCCCGGTCACTTCCGGACAAGCATATTTGCAAGATGCCGATCGAAAGTGTACAAGTATTGGTGTCAGCCTTAAACCGCTGGGGTTTGCAGCCAAATGTCATCACCAAGGCAGGCACCGTGCACAAGGGCGGCTATGCCAAACACCCCTGCACCATCTGGGCCGGTGACAACCGTGAGAACGCCTGGTGGCTCCTTCGCCACGGCTTCGCCCTCTGCGCCGAGTACACCAAGCGCTACGGCAAGACCCATTTCGCTGAAGGCCAGCTGCGCACCATCCTGGACAGCAAGCTGATCGGCGAACTGCCCCTGGGCCCGCAGACCCCTCCTGCACTGGCCATGCCTGACGAGTGCAAGGTGGCCGACCCCGTCGAGTCCTACCGCAACTGCATCCGCCTCAAGGTTGTTACGAAACCTGACAGTTTTGTATGGCGCAAAGGGACTCCCGCTCCCGAATGGCTATGATTGAGACATCCACCAAGGAGGACTAACCATGTACGTTTCACGATTTGAGCTTCTCACCGCCGCAAGCCGGCTGCACGTCGCCAAGCACACACTCGTAACTGCCGAAGAGGAAGTTCTTCACCAAAAAGCACGTTACTTGAACCGTGTCCTGCTGGCCATCCTTGATGGCAATATTGCAGGGCTTGACGAAGCCGAGTCACCATTTGAGTGATTTGTATACTGACAACACACAGGAGGAATCATGACCAAACCCGTCCTTCACGCCGCTCGCGTCTTTCGCGAAACACCTTCGGTCTACTTCGCAGACGCATGGATTCCTGGCCAAAATGGCCTAGACGTTGTGACACACCATGGCCCAGCGGTTAGTCCGCCCACAATCGACGACGAGGCGCAGTTCTACGTGCACCGCCATCAAACCGACATGAATCGGGTTGTCTATGGCAGTCGCGTGTTTGAGCTTGTCTATCCGGATCAATCTCATTGGCTGGTGTTGCTCGACGAAAGCTCTGGTGCGCTGGAAATCCCGCCAGGCACCTATCATCGCTCCGTAAGCTGTGCCAGCGGCTCTGTGCTGCTTAATCAGGCCATCAGGGATCGCTTCTATGATGAGAACAATGAATTCCATCCCCGGCGACCTAGTCAAGACGAGGGTCTCATGTTAGGGTATCTCCAGCCGATGCAAATGGTCGGCGACTTCAGTAAAATCGTTGAAATTATCTATTCATGAACGACGTTATCAAAGGCCTGAATGACTTCAATATTGATGCCTTCCGCCGGGCGGCTCATCAGTACGTGGTAGTTTGGCCCAGGGGTGGCATCGCCATCTTGGACTCCAGCGAAGCCCGCGAACTCCTCAAGGAAGTCCGTGTCGGCATCAAATGGGAGAACAGGACCTTGGACCAGATCCAAGAAGAGTTTTTCCGCCTTCATAAAGACCAGCTCATCCCAACCATCTACTGATGAAAAGCCTCGACTACCACGTCTACTGCCATCACGAAACCGGCGTGACCCTTTTCGGGTCCTTTGAGACGCTGAACGAAGCCAAGTCCTATTGTAACGATTGGCGACACAAGGACCCTGATCACGTCTACGACATTACTGGTCCTCAAGGTTTGGTGCTACACTGATCATGTTCAAAAGGAGGAACCCCAATGCTCAACCACGAGACCATCCGCGAAACCATCACCAACGCTGGCAGCAAGCTCGTTTCCGTCCGCTTCACTAAGGCCGATGGCTCCGAGCGCCAGCTGACCTTCAACCCGCTCGACTTCGCCGACATCAAAGGTACTGGCCATGCCGCCAAGGATCCGAACATCTTTCGTATCCGCGACATCAAGCTCGGCCAGTGGCGTTCTTTTGACGCTCGCCGCGTACACTCAATCAAGGTTGGTGGCAAGTTGATCAAGGAGGACTCTTGAAACATCATTTAAACCTTGGCCTTTGTGTCAAGGGAGCCGCCAGGGCTCGCAGGCTGTCTGTTGTTACCAATGTTGCCAGCTATCTGCTGTTCCTGTATGGAGAGCTTCCAGTGGCCGCTTTGACTAAGATCATTGCCGAATTCCTACGCCTGCCCTACTTCTATTACACAGAAGCCTGGGATATGGTCTGGTTGGCAGCCTTCTTCATCATTGCGTCATTCGTGTCGCTCCTCCTCTGGTTACCACATTGACTCTTCAGAAGTACGCCTTTAAACACCGGGAAACCCTCAAAAAGTATGCAGTCGGTGCATACGATCGGGATGAAGCCATCGAAATGGTTGCTGAAATCTGTGGCGATTTCAATTTTGACGAAATCTTAATCGAGGAACTCCCGGAGCATCTTCAGAAATGATCCATGCTATTCTTCTCTACGGCTGCGGCACTGCTCTTGGCCTGCTGCTCGTCTTTCTCCCCTACATCTGGCAACGTATCCCCCGAGGTAAACACTGATGGCTTATCGCGACCCCCACAACCCACATCCAGGCCGAGTACTGGTTCTGGCGGCTTTTCTTCTCTGGGGAGCAATGGTAGCAGTAGCGTGGCGCGGGGAGCCAAAAGCACCCCTGAATCCTTCCCCAAAGGCCACCCTGAGCACATCTGCACCCGATTGCACATCGAACTTGAAGCACAAGCGTCTGAGGGTCTCCTAACGCCTTCTCACGCCCGTTCCATTCTCCAACGCTGCAAATCTTTCTATGGCTGATGCACTTCAATGGTTAAGGCGCTCCTGTGGTATGTGGCGCTCTGAGCGTCGCTACTTCTTCAGTGCCGACGGCAAGCCCATTAACCTCAGAACCCTCATGGATATCTATGAAGGGGAGCGCGGCAACGAGTTTGTCATCGAGTGGTCCGGCAACACCAAAGGTAAGATGGAAATCGCCCTAGAAGGAGACACACTGCGCCGCAGTCGTGACTATTTCGGCGATAAAGCCCATGAGGCCAAGGTCGAGATGCTCAGCAATGACATCTTCCGTACTACCACGAACTACAACAACGTCACCTACGTGGAGACGATTGAGCTGCTCAGTGAGGATCAGTACCGCCTCCGGCAGACCTTCGGTACAAACCCGGACGGCTCATTCGCTCTTGTGGGACAATACATGGAGTTCAGGCGGTACGACATCCAGGAGGTCCTAAGAGCGCAAAAATGAAGCAACCACCACATGAAGGCCATGCTCTTGTCAAAAAACCCGCATCCGGCTATGCCGGTGTTAAGAAACATGGCGTTTTCTGGGTTTATGAGATCAGGAGGCGGTCTTTGGGTATAAAAGTGTACAAAGGCGGGTTCTTGTCCGCCTTAGCGGCCCACGAAGCCCGGATCGCCCACCTTAAGCAACTCCTAGGATGATCAACCTAACACCACTCAGAGATGCCATCAGAGACTTCGCCAGATTATCCCCAGAGGAAATCGGCGCGTTGTACCAGGGCTTCGCCCTTCGTCGTCTCGCTCCGCTCGTCGCCGGTACATATGCAGCCGGCTACATAACGGGCAAGTTCATCCATGATCTAAATGATCGTTTGCCACGTATTCTTCGTTTCTTGGGAGTAAACCGATGACCAAAATGAATGAAACTCAATTAGCACGTTGTGCGATTAAGTTACAGCGAATTGCTATTGATCTAAGCACCTTAATTGACGAGACTGATTTCACTCCAACAGGAGAGACGCTTGCTGATCGTATTGTCGCAAACTGCGTTGAGCTGCAGGAATTATTCCTGAAGGATTGGGCGGTTGAACGTGCAGAGCGCAAGGCACTAGAAGCAGAAGCAGCTGCTAGGGGTGAGATTTTGATTCCACAGCGCGGTCCTAGCGATGCTGTCAGTGTCAAAAACCTCAAGCGAATGCAAAACGGCACAGATGAGCTTAAATAATGAATAAAGAACAGTTTTATCTTGATCACATCGAAAGCATCAATGAGGCACTGAGTGATTTGACTGATTTCTTTGATCTTGAACCAAAGGTATTAAGTTCAATCAATGGTATTATTGCATTGAATATGGCTGCATTGAATGTGCTGAAGGAGGAAGATGACGAAGTTAGTTAACACTGGCAAATTCAACATCTTCGAGTTCCATACAGGACGCTTCAATGATGACGGTACTGAATTGTTCATTACTATCTATGGAGTTGGCCGATGGTTAGTGGAATTCAACAGGAATGGCAAACGTTTTTCAATCAAGAGGCTCAAAGCATGACTGATTCCAACCTGCACTACACCGCAATTAACCCGTTGCCGTATGCCGAGCAACGTTATGAGAGATTACAGGATTCGGTTGCCGAGTACCTGGACGATGATCTGCCTTATGACCTACTTGTGAAGGACTTGGTAAGGGCTCTTGAAGAGAGCCGAGTTTATTACGACAAGCAGGTCGCCAAGCACAACGACCTAATCAACCTACTCCAAGGAGAATGCTGATGACACTTCCCACTTCCCGCTCTACCCGTAACCAAGAGCACGCCCTGAGCCTTGCATACGCCCTTAGAAGCGTGATCAGCAGTTACGGTAAAGTCTTCGACAAGGAACAGTACCGAGCCCTTAAAGAAGCACGAGAAGCCCTGTTGGAATTCCAAAAGGACAACTCATTCTTTGATGCCTGATGTTCAAAGCCTTTTTTGCCCTGGCCGCTGCTTCTTTACTGGCGGCCTCTCCTGCTTTTGCCTTAACTGAGGCAGATGCAATCGCCCACAACAAACTAGCGGAGGCTCTTACCGACCGTGGAATCAAGCTCTATACCGATGCAGCAGACTGCAAGGGTGGTGGCCTTGCTGGCTTCTATCACAGCCCGAGCAGGTCCCTGGTCATTTGTAACAAAGGCTCTGCCAAGATGACTGCAGCAAACCTGAATACATTGCGGCATGAAACTATCCACATCATTCAGGACTGCAAGGTAGGTGGCCTGGGTGATCAACGCCTAGGAAGCGTCTATAACCCCACTGCAATTAAGAACCTGGCCAAGTCTCATAACTTGGACTTGCCGGCCATTGCTGCAGCCTACAGTGCTCGTGGTGCAAATGCTCAAGTGATCAGCCTTGAGTATGAAGCTTGGACTGCTTCTGTCGCATACAATGCTGATCAGATCAGAACTAAGCTTGAACAGACATGCCGCCTGTAATGACCCATCCAAAAGTTTTTCTGGATGTATTCCTTGCCTTGATGTTTACGGAAGCAATCCTGAAGCCCATCGCTGTACGTCTTAGTAAACGTCTGATGCGTAGAGTTGATGAGCAGATTGATGTCATTCCTGATTTCCTTTACGAAAACCAAAACTGTTGTCATGAGGAGGAGTAATGCTTGCCCTGCCGAAAAACTCAACCCTTTTTGGGTTACATCATCTTCTTGATCATGCTACCCGTTGGCTAGATCATTGCGAGTCCCAAGGTGATTTTAATACCATCGAGGACTTCATCACTGAGCTGGAAATCAAGATCAGTGAGGTGACATCAACCATTGATTTTTTGGAGCGCTGCTATGGGCAACCAATCGACAGCTAAGCTTATCGGCTACCTCATCGGGAGGTTCGGCCTGGCATGCTTTGCGGCCTGGATCATCACCTCTACCAGCTTCGGCTTCTGGGGTGTTGTGTTAATTTGTTTTCTTTGCAGTCCCTCGGGACCTCCACCAGGGGAATAATTTCCCTAATAGGATTTTGGTTCATCTGGCCACTTTTTTAATCTTTTTTTGTCAAGCTGAATCTTTTTTTGTCAGGCTGTCCTCTTCGGCGGCCTCTTTTTTTTGCTTTTTTTCTACCACCAAAAAGCCTTAACTGTCATGCTAAATGTTCAACAGAATACATAAAAGTGACCACTGACGGGGTACCCCCTCAGGTAGTACTACTTTACGGGGTACCCCCTGAGTGGACACTTTAGTACCCCCTGAGTGGACACCTAGGTACCCACTGAGTTCCTACTTTTGAAAGCATATACTATATATACTCTAAATACACTTCTTAATACAGTTAATACAGCTTGTGCGTGTGTAAGGGATGAACTACTGGTTATGCGCCTACACGCATAGAAGGCTAACCTGAGTGATCTTCGCCAGGAATTGCGGCTGGATGCCCGTCACTTATAAGTACTGCCTGGTGGCTGGTATTTCGGAAATCGTAGTGGTGGTGTTGCGGGGGATAGCCGACCCCGGATCGCTTTCTCCGCTATCTGTACGCCCCTACAAGGCCGCTCCGCCCCCTTTTAGGTATACCGACATGGTCAGGGGGTTTAGAGGCCCCTTACAGGCGATTCTGGAGGGGCACCACATCCGTATAGGGGTAGTAAATCTGTACTATAGGGGGTTATTTCCAGAAGCCGCCGCCGAAAAAGCCGTCCATGACAGTGATCTGGGCCAAAAATCGCCGATGGTAAAAGCGCGCGTGACA
>Ga0208898_1000708_pt1 | contig 24705 bp, 33 predicted proteins | sample VirMetDEL_Mar_4_FD_184513 | JGI IMG/M metagenome (GOLD analysis project Ga0208898, IMG submission 184513) | Aqueous microbial communities from the Delaware River and Bay under freshwater to marine salinity gradient to study organic matter... | ecosystem: Environmental > Aquatic > Marine >...
ATGGCGACTACCCCCACGACCGTGACCGAGGAGGTCGGTGAGGTCAAGGTAACGACTGCCAAGAAGGAACCAGCCAAGAAGCCTGCTGAGGCGAAGAAGCCGGTCGTCAAAAAAGAGGAGCCTACCCCTGAGCCTGAGAAGGAAGAAGAGACGGACCCCCTTGCTGAGGGTGGCGCGAACGAGCAGCCAACGAAGGACGACGTCAAGAAGGCACTCGGGGCCTATCGCGAGATTGAGGGAACTGACGCGCTCGTCGAAGTCCTGCAAAAGTTCGGTGCCAGCTCGCTGACTGAGCTCGACGAAAAGCACTACGCCGACGTGATTGCTGCCGTCAAGTAGACGGCAGCTTCGAGGGGTGCTGCACGTCAATTCCGGTTCGCCGGGGAGAGAAGCACTGACTTAGCGATACGTGTATAGCGAGGTCCTCAGTCCGCAGAGCAAAAGGCTGAACCGCAAAGCCTGACGGCGGACAGGCGGTGACGGCTCGGAGAGACGAGCAACCTAATTCAAACGGAGAGACAGATGGCAATTTACAAAAGCTTCAGCGAGCTCGAAGCTTCTGGAAAATCATGGTCGGTAATATATGCCGACCCGCCTTGGGATTTTTCTAATTCTAATGTGAAGCGAGCCGGGGGTCAAACTTCTAATGTGAAGGACCACTATGAAACGTCGGGCTTGGTTGGCTTAAAGAGCATGCCTGTAGAGAATGTGGCTGCTGAAAATGCAGTGTTGCTACTATGGACTACAGACGCGCATCTTGAGTGGGCCATGCAAGTAGGCCAAGCTTGGGGTTTTAAGTACGCCACTTTGCAATTTGTATGGCACAAGCTCACATCTAAAGGTAACACCGCCAAAATACTAGGCCCCTGGGGCATGAAGTCATGTGAGAGTTGCTTGCTTTTTACTAAAGGGAAAGCACATTCAAGGTTGCTTACTAAACGTAATTCATGTCAGTTACATTCTTACAAACGAACTAAACATTCGGCAAAGCCTCTTGAATTTAGACAAGAAATACAAGAGCTATTTTGTTTGGAGTCTCCTCTTGAGCTTTTTGCCAGAAACACAGAAACTCCCGGGTGGGATTATATGGGGAATGAATTATGAGTAGCAACCAAGACAATCCGATGGAGCGGGCACACGCCAAGCTTTCAGCCTCAGGGTCCAAGCAGTGGATGAACTGCCCGGGGTCTCTGGCCTTAGAGGCCACGTTGCCTGATGAGGAGAGCTCAGAGTATGCGAACCTCGGAACCGCAGCCCACAGCCTCGGAGAGCACTGTCTACGTGAAGGCTTCGAAAGTCCATCGCTTTATCTCGGAATGTGGATAGGGCTCGACGGCGAGATGTATGAGACCGACCAGTCTGACAAAGGCATGAAGTGCTTCGAGGTCGACGACGACATGGCCGACGCCGTGTCCGTGTACGTCGAAGCTGTCAAGGACGAGATGGACCGGCTACCCGGCTCAGAGCTCTCGGTCGAGCGACGCTTCAACCTCTCGTGGCTGCGACCGGACATGTTTGGCACGAACGACGCATGTGTATCTGACTTCCTCAACGAGCTAGTCGTCCTCGACTACAAACACGGTCAGGGCGTACCCGTTGAGGCCGAGTGGAACTCGCAGTTCATGTATTATGGGATTGGAGCTGCGCAGGAGGATAGCTTCCTGTATGATAAGGTCACTTTTGTCGTCATACAGCCCCGCTGTCCGCACCCGAAGGGTGGAGTGCGCAAGTGGTCAATCAGCATGGCCGAGCTCCGCAAGTGGGCTGAAGAGGAACTAGCGGGCGCAGCGGACAAGGTGCGAGAGGCCGAGGAGGCCTACCATCCTGAGTGGGGCATGCACCCGACTGACGAGTTCATGGACAAGTACATGAGCCCCGGGCTCGAGACCTGCCGTTGGTGTCAGGCCGGACCCGCAGGCTGTGAGGCTCGCAACCGCAAGGCCATGGAGGTAGCGGCCGCGGACTTCGACGATGACCCACACGAGCTAGAGGCCCCGACCGACCTCGACAAGATCGCGAAGGCCTTGGAGTGGGTCCCGTTCCTAGACGCCTGGTGTCGATCGGTAGACGCACACGCGCAGCGCCTGGCTGAGGGCGGCACGAAGGTCCCAGGCTTCAAGCTGGTCGAGGGGCGCGGCACACGCAAGTGGATCGAGGACCTCAGCGAGACTGACATCGTCAAGGCCATGACCGAGTTCGGCGTAGACGCCAGTGACATGTACACAGAACCGGCCCTCATATCTGGGCCGGCAGCCGAGAAGCTCATCCGGGGTAAGGGCTCCGGCGCCCTCAAGAAGGAGATGAGCGCGAAGCTGCTCTTCAAGAAGCCGGGTGCCCTAACGTTGGCTCCTGAGAGCGACCCCCGAGAGGAGGTCAAGGCTTCGGCACAGTCCGACTTCGAGGACGTGGAGGACTGACGTCTTGCGGACCCGGTCGCTGGAACACCTCAAGGCCCGTCTCGAAGACCTAGGGGAACGCATACGTGACTTCGAGAGACGACAGGCAGAGCAGAGGAAACGCAAGTGGAGCTGGAAGGATCAACTAAACCTAGGGAGCAAGACCCCAGGACGAGACGAGCGCTCCGCTTCATAGGCGAACGCTGCGTCATAGGACCGAACCTCGTCGTGCCCCTACGAGTGTTGTGGCGAGAGTACGAGAGATGGGCTGACGAGCAGGCACTCCCTGACCCGCAGCCTAGAGACCTCAAGGCGGCGCTCGATGCCCCTTGGGCTACGGTGAGCGAACCCAAGGGGCGAGGACGGATGCGGACAGTGGTCCACGGCGTCGGCTTCAAGGGCTAGTCTCACTCGACGGGCCCCGTGTCCGTTTACATAACCGTGCAAAGCAAGAAAGGAAGTTAGCATGGCTGCAAAGAAAGTAGTGACCCCGGTCTTCCGGGTGTCTTTCCCGTCTGTGTTCGAAGCGTCGAGCTGGGAGGGTTCTGCCCCTAAGTTCGAAGTGACCGGACTGTTTGATCCCTCGAAATTCTCTGAAAAGGACAAGGAGCGTTGGCGTGCCATGCAGGCACTCGCGGACGAGGTCTCCATGGACAAGTTCAAGAAGAAGGTGAAGGACCTGCCGGGCAACTGCAAGAAGCCGTTCCGCGACGGTGCCGAGAAGGAAGACCTCGAGGGCTTCGAGGAGGGCAAGCCCTTCGCTCGTATGTCGTCGAAGCTCCGTCCCGGTCTCATCGACGTGGACCGCACCCCGATCACCGACGAGAGCGAGTTCTACCCAGGCTGCTACGCCCGGGCGACCGTGACCGCGTATGCCTACGACAATGTCGGCAAGGGCGTGGCCTTCGGTCTCCAGAACCTGCAAAAGGTCGCTGACGGCGAACGCCTCGACAGCCGCACAGACGCTGCTGAGGACTTCGAGGACGACATCGACGACGAATGGATCAGCGACGACAAGGTCGACGAAAACGATCCCCTCGCCTAAGAGACACACCGTCCAGACACACGGGGGTCGGAGCAATCCGGCCCCCTTTTCGTTTATCCCCCGAACGCTGGTCCCCTGAATAGGGGGTACTTGACACTAATAGGGGGTGATTTACAGACAGCAAGTCAGACAGCAAGGAGACACATCATGTCAGACACATTCCGCTACGTACGGGTCAAGTTCGCCGAGACGGCCAAGTGGTACACGTACCGCTCGGACTTCATGGTCAAAGAGGGCGACGAGGTCCGCGTGCCTACCATCTACGGAGACAGCGTCGCAGTCGTCAAGGGGACGTCAGCCGACGAGGACTTCGGCTTCCCGACAGCGAAGTGGCTGCACGGCTTCTGCAACCCGCATCGTACGAAGTCTCGCTGGCCGAAATACTTCCGCGTCCGTAACAACGTCGGCCAGGTGCTCTACGCCAACCAGACGAAGGTGTGTCGCCCGGGCGAGGAGCCTTCCAGCAAACATGCTGCGGCACCTCACGTCGTGAACGTTCACGTCAACTGCCGTTCCGCCCTGGCTGACGCTCCGCGCACCGGTTACGAGACGAACCCTTGTGCTGAGATCGAGATGGGAACTCGCACCGGTCGCTGGGCTTCTGGTGGTCCTGCACCTGTCTTTATGTCTTCTCGTCAGAACGGCAAGTCGGACGCTCGTCTCGCAGACCTCGTGTCTCAAATGATGGCGCCGAACCCGCTCCTCATGGCCCTCAGCTATGGCATGAGCGAGGAGAAGGCGCTCAAGCAGGCGGTGAAGCAAGCAAAGAAGGGCGTGAAGCGTGCCGCCAAGGAGCTCGCTGCTGCTGAAGACGCTCTCGCGAAGGCGAAGGCCGAGAAGCGCCTCGCCAAGCTCGAGGAGCAGCTCGAGGCGGCCCGCGAGGAGCAGGAGTTCCGCGAGGAGTACAAGGACGCGGCTGAGAAGTCCGGCGTCGACCTGGACGAGGTGCTGGAGCTGCGCAAGACGCTCGAGGGCTAAGAAAACAGGCCATGACTAAATTAGGGGGTTTACGCAGTCGCGTTTACCCCCTATATTCTTCCCAACATACGTCCAGACAGACACAGGAGACAGACAGATGGCCAGTGAGGTGCAGGTCGCGGTAGCGACGATCATCAACGAGAACCCAAAGGCGACCAACGACGAAGTCGCCGCAAAGGTGCGGGAGATGATCCCAGGCGCATCGACCACGGCCGCTTCGGTCTCGAGCATAAAGTCTCGCCTCAAGAAGCTAGGCGAGCCGACCGTCGACGACGACGGTAACATACAGCTTCCTCAACCCGCAGCAGCTCAGCCTCTACCCACTTTCGGGCGCTACGCCGAGCACGACCCTGAGGAGAGCCTCGAGGACGCAAAGGCTCGCATCGCGAAGCGCTACCTCTCCATGGAGCGCATGGCTCAACGCGTCGTTGACGGACACATTCCCTCACTCATCATCAGCGGCCCTCCCGGATTGGGCAAGTCGTTCACCGTCATGCAGGCCGTCGAGCAACTCGACGAGGAACAGTACGACGTCATAAGCGGGGCCATCACAGCAGTCGGCCTCTACATTGCCCTGTGGAACATGAGAGAAGGTGGCATAATCGTACTCGACGACTGCGACGATGTGTTCCGCGACGAGACGGCACTCAACCTGTTGAAGGCCGTACTCGACAGCACTCCGGTCCGTCGCGTCTCTTGGCGTAAGCGTGCGCCTTGGCTCGACGAACTCGGCATAGACGACAGCTTCGACTTCAAAGGCTCAGTCGTCTTCCTCACGAACGTGGACTTCGAGAAGGCCGTCGAGAGCGGCAACCGCAGCGGCAAGCACTTCGAGGCGCTGATGGACAGGTCCATGTACCTGTGCCTCACGCTCCGTGCGCGTCGTGACTTCATGATACGCATCCGCCAAGTCAGCGAGGGCGAGACCGGCATGCTCTGTAAAGACCCTCAGCTCGAGCTGACCGAGGAGCAAGCGGAGGAGGTGCTCGACTTCGTGTCAGAGCATCAGACCCGCTTCTACGGCCTGTCGCTGCGACTGGTCAGACAGGTCGCTCAGTGCATGCTGGCAGACCCCGATGACTGGAAGGACGACGTCGAGGCCACTAAGATGAGGACCGTATGAGACAGCTGAGCTTCGACCTACGGACCAAGGTGAACGAGCTTCGAGCCTACGACTGTGACAGGCGTACAGCCGGCACGCTCTTCAAGGCAGCGAAGGGGCACGTCTCAATGACCGACTGCCTAGAAATGGCAGTCGCCTTCCGCCAAGATCGAGAACAGGCCATAGAGCTGCAGTGTGCGGTTCGAGGTCAGATGCAACACTCAACCCGGGTCCGTTGACCCATCAGTGCAAGGAGAAAGACAGATGCACCAGATACCCCTACACCACAAGCGCGACGTTCCTCTGACGAAGGCCCAGAAGACCGCTCGCGCCGAGCACGCCATGCACATGATGCAGCTCAACCACGAGGGCTTCCGCAAGCCTAAGACGTCGCCTAAGCGGATGATGCGGGCCCGAGGCGGTGAGTATATGAGCATTGCCGAAAAGACGGCCGTCGCGGCTGACATGATGGAGCCGTACAAGCCGGTAGCCGCTGAGGTCCGCGCTAACCGCCACGCAGGCGTTGCGGGTAAGACCGGCTCCGAGCGTAAGGCATACGCTCGTCAGCGTCAGAGCGGAGGGACGGTACATTGACCCTCATTCAGTACAAGGAGCACCGCTTCCGCAAGTCGGTGCTCGGGGTGATCAACCAGGCAAACACGATCCTAGCCGAGATGGGCGCGATGGGCTACACGCTCACCCTCCGCCAGCTGTTCTACCAGTTCGTCCGTCGCAACTGGATCGAGAACACGGAGCGCAACTACAAGCGCCTCGGTCGCGTCGTCACGGACGCGCGAGAAGCCGGCCTCATGAGCTGGACGGCCATCGAAGACCGCGGGCGTAACTGCGAAATAAACGCCTACACGGAAGACCCGTCAGAAGTGCTAAACGGCATTGAGTTCGGGCTGAACGTCGATCGTTGGGCCAAGATGGACGACTACGTCGAGGTCTGGGTCGAGAAGCAGGCGCTCGAGAGCGTGATCGCAAAGCCGTGTCGCAAGTGGCACACGCCTTTCATGGCCTGTAAAGGCTACCTGTCTGCGAGCGAGGCCTGGCGTGCCGGACTTCGCTTCCAGCAAGCAAGGCAACAGGGCAAGCGTCCAGTGCTCATCCATCTCGGCGACCATGACCCGTCCGGTATTGACATGACCCGCGACAACGGCGATCGTCTCGAGCTGTACTCCCGCCAGGGTGTAGAGGTCCGGCGCATTGCGTTGAACATGGACCAGATCGAGCAGTACGACCCGCCACCGAACCCGGTGAAGGGTTCTGACAGTCGCTGGCGCAAGTACGCAGAGGAGCACGGCAACAACTCGTGGGAGCTAGACGCCTTGGAGCCCAAGGTGCTCGACGACCTCATCCAAGACGCCATCACGACCCACATCGACATGGACAAGTGGGACGAGGCCGTGCGGGAGGAAGACGAGAAGCGGGCCGACCTGGCTAAGCTGCACGAGCGCTGGCCTGAGCTGCAGCGCCTCGTGAACATTGAGGGCAAGCCTCTCGAACGACTACGCATGTATGACTTCGCTGTCGACCATGGACAGTCACTCAACACCCTCGAGTTTCTTGACTGGATTGCTGGGCGTCTTGTTGAAGTGTATGGAGAGAGTGAAAACGTTGACTTTGTGTTGTCACTGAAAGAGCGGGCTAACTTGTTGCGCAACGCGCGGGTAGGACCGTGAGCCTGATAAGCAAAGACATGTACCTCCGCGGCCGACAGGCCGCGGAGGCACTCGAGGGTACTGCTCAGTCCCTCCATGACGTAGCTTCTGACGAGGAACAAGACGACCCGAACTTCTGCGCTGCACTCGACGAACTCGTCTTCTGCTGTGCTGAGTGCGGGTGGTGGTGCGAGACAGGAGAAGCGTGTGAAGGAGACAGCGGAGAAGACGTCTGCTCGGACTGTAGCGAGACGTAGCTCGGAAGACAAGGCGACCATCGACTTCGAGACCCGCTCGGCCTGCGACCTGTTGAAGCAAGGCGGGTGGGTCTACTCGGAGCACGAGAGCACGGAGGCCATGTGCCTCGCGTACAAGCTGCCCGGCCAGGTGACGAAGCTCTGGCACATGGCTCACCCTCAGCACATGATATTCGAGAGCCCTCCGCCGGAGGAGCTGTTCGACTGGATCGCTCAAGGCGGGCTCGTAGAGGCCCACAACGCCTTCTTCGAGCGAGCCATCTGGGCGAACGTGATGCACAAACGTCACGGATGGCCGGCCATGCCCCATCTACAGTGGCGCTGCTCGGCGGCTAAGGCCTCCACCTTCGCGTTGCCCAGGGCGCTCGACGGAGCCGGCGCCGCGCTAGGCCTACCGGTCGAGAAGGACCAAGAGGGTCGGCGGATAATGCTGAAGCTCTCTAAGCCTCGCAAGCCTCGGAAGGCAGAGCGGGCTGAGATGGCCGCGCAAGGCATCAACCCGGACGAAGTCATCCTATGGCACGAGGACGAGGAGGACCTCGAGAAGCTCTGGTCGTACTGCATGACTGACGTCGATGCGGAACACGAGCTCAGCCTCTCGTTGAGGGACCTCACGCCGTTCGAGCTAGAGCTCTGGCAGATGGACCAGGAGATGAACGAAAGAGGCGTGCACTGCGACGTGCGTATGGCTCGTGAGGCCCTTCGGCTAGCTAAGGCGCAGTCGTACAAGCTGAACGCCGAACTTAGCGACCTGACGGCCGGTGAGGTCAAAACGGCTAGCTCTCGGATGGCGTTCGTCGACTGGGTCAACCGCCAGGACGTGCCGCTGCCCGACACTCAAGGACCGACGCTCGAGGAGTTCGCGGCTAAGGAAGACGTGCCCGACACGGTGCGAGCGGCCCTAAAGATAGTCAAGGACGTCAACCGGACGTCCATTCGCAAGTACGACGCCATGCTCAAGAGAGCGGCCTCGGATGACACGCTCAAGGACACTATGATGTACCACGGCGCCTCGACCGGCCGATGGGCCGGCAAGGGCGTCCAGCCTCACAACTTCCCTCGCGGCACCATCAAGGACATCGCCAAGGACATAGACACGGCCTGCGAGGCGATACGGACCGGAGACAGGACCTGGATAGAGCTGCTATACGGCGGAGGCTCGGTGCTAGAGGTCCTGTCCTGTGCCCTGCGTGGGGCCCTGACTGCTCGCCAAGGCAAGGAACTTGTCGTTGCCGACTACTCGGCCATCGAGGCTCGCGTGGTATTCTGGCTCGCAGGCGCCGAACAGGCACTGGACGTCTTCCGAAAGGGCGAGGACATCTACTGTGACATGGCAAGCGGCATTTACGGCTACGCCGTTAATAAGGCCATGGCCGAGGAAAGACAGATGGGCAAGCAGTCCATTCTCGGCCTCGGGTTTGGTATGGGCTTCTTGACCTTCCTGCTGACCTGCCGTAAGTACGACATCGTGTTCAGTCCCGAGCAGGCCCGCAAGATCGTGGGCTCCGCGTGGAAGGAAGTACAGGACCGAGTGGTCGCGTACTTCCACGGTAAGGACGACCTAGAACGGAAGGGCGTAGGAGTTACCCGTAAAAAGAGGCTGATAAAGGAGGGTCTTGACTACGACGAGGTCCTACATGAGCTAGTCCTTATGCAGTTCATCGTCGATCGATACCGGTCACGCTACCCCGAGGTGGCGCAGATGTGGAAGGACCTTGAGCAGGGAGCCCTCATGGCCACCCAGAACCGGGGACGCGTCGTGAAGACGGGCAAGATCGAGTGGAAGCTGACCGGACGCTTCCTACACGCGAAGCTGCCGTCGGGCAGGCTGCTGTCGTACTGTGACCCGAAGGTAGTCAAGAAGAAGACGCCCTGGGGAGCCGAGGGCCAGGAGCTCACCTTCATGGGCGTGGACCCCTACAGTAAGAAGTGGACCCGCCTCGGGACCTACGGGGGCATGCTCTGCGAGAACGTCGTCCAGGCAACCGCCAGGGACTTGATGGCTGCGGCCATGTTAAGGGTACACAAGCACCCCATATACGACATGGTCATGAGCGTGCACGATGAACTGGTAGCCGAGGCCGACCTTGGCGCTGGCGACGTCGGCGAGTTCGAGGAGCTAATCAGCATGACACCGCCATGGGCGCAAGGCTGCCCGGTGACGGCAGAGGGCTGGAAGGGCCTCAGATACAGAAAGTAAAGGAGACAGACAATGCAGACCGAACAACAAGCCGCGAGTGACCTCATCGCCGGAGCTCAGGCCGATCCAGGAGTGATGGCTAAGGTCCTCACCCACGCAGCGAAGCAGGGATACACGCCGAGGGCTGCGTCCCATGCGGCTAAGCGGGCCTCTCGCTGGATACGCAACAGGAACGGCGGCAACCCGCCCGGACACATCAAAGAGAAGATCGACCTCGTCAACGGAATGGCGAAGGCGGCAGGGGTTGAGTACGATGGGTGACTTCAGCAGCGCAGAGACCGCATGGATGGAGACCAACTCGGGTCGACAGTTCAACTACGCTCACCTGGACGCCGGCTCCATCTGCATCGAGGACGTGGCGGCAGCACTCAGCAAGATGTGTCGCTACAATGGTCACACGCGTCGGTTCTACTCGGTGGCCGAGCACTGCGTGCTCATGTCTCGCTGGGTGTCCGGCCAGGCAGACCGCACGATTGACGACTGCAAGGTCGCGCTGCTGCACGACGCCTCCGAGGCGTACCTCAGCGACGTTGTACGCCCGGTCAAGAACTTCCTCGAAGACTACAAGGCCATGGAGGCGTCGATTGACGGCTTCGTTATGGCTCACTTCGAGGTGCAGTACCCGTTCCCACCGTGGCTCAAGGAGATCGACACGCGCATCCTCGTGGACGAGCGAGCGCAGGCGATGAACCCGAGCACGAACGTGTGGGGCGTAGATGGTCTCGAGCCGCTCGGCGTGAACGTACAGTTCTGGTCGCCTGACCAGGCCGAACAGGAGTTCCTCCGTGAGTACAGGTACGTCACTGCCCATTAAAGCGACTGCACGTCAGCTCTCAAACAACGCGTGGAAAGCTCGCAACCCGATACGTTGCGAGTTCTCCTACATTCGCTCAAGGGCATTGAAAAAGGGTCGAAAGTTTGAGTTGACGCTTGAAGACTTCGAAGAGCTGTACGCGCCCATGAGGTGCGCAGTCACCGGTCATCCGCTCTCTTGGGAATGGAGCGGTCCGGGCAAACGCAATCCCTGGAAGCCTTCTCTTGACCAGATAAAACCGGGAGAAGGCTACACCCGCGACAACGTACGCGTTGTAAGCTATATCTACAATCTCGTTAAGCTAGACTGGGATGACGAAGTCGTAGCGGAGTTTCGCAATGGCTGACTATCCCTTTGTATTTCCGCCCTACAGACACCAGCTACGTGAGTTCGAACTGCACCGAGACGATGAGGCCCGGGCGTTACTCTGGCAAATGCGCTCGGGGAAGACGAAGGCCGTCATCGACACGGCCTGCTACAACGCGCGGTACCGGGAGCTAGACGGCGTGCTCGTTATTGCTCCCAACGGCGTTCACGTCAATTGGATAATACGCGAGCTCCCGAAGCATCACTGGAGGGAAGTGCCACACTGCAAGATGGTGTGGAACGCCGTCAAGGCACGGAACGTGTCCTGGCGCGAGGCCTTCGCACACTTCAAGGCCTCCAACAAGCTGGCCTGGTTCGCCGTCAACTGTGACGCCTTTCAGACGAAGGTCGGTAAGCAGGCCGTGGCCGAGTTCCTGAAATCCCGCAAGAGGGTGCTGCTCGTCGTTGACGAGAGCCACGAGTTCGGTACTCCGGGGGCTAAGCGCACTCGAGCCGTCCGTGCGCTCGAGAGCAAGACGGCGATGCGCCGGATACTCAGCGGGACGGCAGTCGACGAGAGCCCGCTCAAAGCCTTCTCACAGTATGAGATACTCAGCAAGGGGGCCTTAGGGTTCACTCGCTATCAGGACTTCAAGGACCGCTACGCCGTCGAGGAAGAGAAGCGCAACTGGAAGACGAAGCGCACCTACAAGGTCATCTCCGAGTACGTCAACCAGGAGGAGCTCCGTGAGCGCATGGCTCAGTGGTCGTCCGTCGTGCTCAGAGAGGACTGCGACGACATGCCCGAGCTCATCAGGGCCGCTCGACCGTTCGAGATGCTGCCCGAGCAACGCAAGGTCTTCGACAACCTGGTCGATGGCATGATGCAACGCCTCGAGAGCGGCGAGCACGTCAGCCCGTCAGACGGAGGCGCCCTGGTCATCAGGCTGCAGCAGGTATCGTCGGGCTACGTGGTCGACGAGGACGGAGACATCCACCAGCTCGTCAAACCGGAGCTGAACCCGAGGCTAGAGGCCCTGAGGGCTGAGCTCATACTCGCTCGAGGCAAGACGATAATCTGGTGTCGCTTCCGAGAGGAAATACGCCTGGTCACCGAGCTGCTACGTCGCATGGGGCGTAACTTCGTGGAGTATCACGGAGGCACGAAGGCAGACGAGCGTTCAGACGCGATTGACGCGTTCCAGAACGACCCGTCCGTGACCGAGTTCGTGGGTCAGCCGCGAGCAGGTGGACAGGGGTTAGACCTGTCGGCTGGAGATGACATTGTCTGGTTCAGCCACACGTTCAGTGCGATCGAGCGGAAGCAGGCCGACGAGAGGGCCACGCAGCTCGGGGGACGCAGGATCGGAGTGGCCGACCTGGTGGCTCTCGGTACACCCGACGAGCGTATACTGGAGAAACAAGAGGAGAAGGCTCAGACCGCGGACTACCTGAGCGGCAGGGGCCTGAAGAATTTCTTGAGGAGCATGGAAAATGTCTAGGGTCTTCGTAAGTCAGGTGCCCGCTCGTTGGGACAGACAAGAGGGCTGTTGGCGCGAGAAGTTCGACCTGTCACCAGCTGAGGAGCACGGGGAGCTCATAGCGCTGTTGCCCTACGGCAACGTGGCTGACGACGCCGACACGGTCAAACGCCAGATCGCCGACGGACTATCCTCCTTCGACGCCTCGAAGGACAGCGTCCTGCTGCTCGGGGACCCGGTCCTAATCGCCTGCATTGGCGCCTTCATGGGCGAGCAGGGCGAGGACTTCGTAGCCCTCAAGTACGATCGGAGGTCCGACCGGTACGTGAGACGGCGTATAGCCGTGTAAGGGAATACCGGCTCGCTGACTGGGTCGGAGACACTAGCCTTCTGTCGGGACACGCCGTCCCGACGAACAGACAAGCAAGGAGAAAAGCTTATGGCTGAAGAGGAACAGAAGCGCGGGGTCGGCACCATCATCCGTGAGGCGCTGCTCGCTCGTAAGACGAACGAGGAGGCACTCGCTGCCGTCCAGGCCGAGATGCCCGAGGCGTCGACCACGACCTCGACCGTCAGCTGGTACCGCAACCAGATGCGCAAGGAGAAGCTCGACGTGCCGACGGCACGGGAGCTGAAGAAGGAACGCAAGGCCGCTGAGGCCGATGCAGGGGAGGGAGCTGACCCGCTCGAATAAGGGGCATTTACAACACCCCTCGAGTGTGTTACATTAAGGGGAGCGCCTTGACGGGCGTTCCCCTTTTGCTTTAGAGACAGGAAGACAGATGATTGACGAACCTGAAGAGCTGCCCTACACCCCGATCGTCGAGGGACTGGGATGGGCAAGGATTTACTGGGTACGAGGCCCGATACCAGCGGGTCGCGGACGTGACCGCAACGAGGTCAAGGACCCACCGAACGCCGGCTGGTCAGGGGCGTTCGTGATAGACAAGGGCCGTAAGACGGTCACGCTCTTTTCGCCCTACGGCTTCGATGCCTACAACGTGTCGAGGGCGTCCCTCGAATACAAGTCCATGAAGGCCGACCCTTACAGCCCCGAGTTCTTCGAACAGATGCTGCCATCCCGCTGGGCGGAGATAAGCGACCGCGGATGGATGAAGGACTTCGACACGGCAGCGGTCGTGATGCGGTTACTAGGGCTCGACGTGCCGATGAACACGCCTAGCGCCAAAGACGGGGAGGAAGACAAGCCCCGAGGGGGTAAGGAGGTTGGGGGCCAGCTGCTCAAGCCCGTCAAGAAGGGCAGCCGTCGAGGTCAGGTGCTCGAGTTTTTCCTAGGAGGCGAGGCGTCCAGGCGTTCCGTTAGAGAGGCCATGGCCGAAATAGAGGTCTCCCGTAAGAACCTGTTGAGCCAGCTATTCCTGCTACAGAAGGACCACGGGATCGGATACACCGTCACGGGTGACGCCGTCGAGGTACACCTGCCGGAGGGGTGCGATGATCCCTTCGCCGCTTGAGGACGCGATCGTCAAGCGAGAGTTGAAGGAGCACAGGTTCAGGGCACGTAGGCACTCCATGTTCAGGCTCATGGAGAGGTACGGGCTCGCCTTTGACGACGCGAAGGCGACGTACATCGAACACGAACGGAGACTTTGGAACAAGGAGGGTAAGCACCTCAGGGACACGAGACAGGGAGGAAGCCTGTTCGTCCTACGAGACGAGAAGACGAAGAAGGCCTTCTACCCGGTCGTCAAGACGCGGGCCGTGCGTTGCGGCTCAGTCGTGGGGGTCGTATCGATGATAGTGACCTACCTCGAGATCATGATGGTGTGTGAGAACTATGGGAACGACGAAGATAGCTGTGCCGCGCAAGGGGACGCTCTTCCAGGAGGACCTCTGCTCCGACCCGTTCTGGATGCTTGTCGCATGCCAGTTAGTCAACCTAACGACGTGGACCGCCGCTGAGCCCGTGTTCCACGAGCTCCGTCGGTCCTATCCGACGCAGGACGCGCTCGCGAGAGCGCCCCTTGAAGCGATGGCTCAGACGCTGGCCCCCTTGGGGCTATACAATCGAAGGGCGAAGACCCTGACCGGCATGGCTCAGGTCTTCAGCTCGGAGGTAAGGACGTCGGACGACGTCATGAGACTGCCCGGCTGTGGCAAGTATGCTGCAGACAGTTGGGCCCTGTTCATCGAGAAGCGCGACGACGTCGAGCCGAACGATGGCAAACTGAACTGGTACGTGCGAGAAAGGAAAGTAGCATGAAGAGAACAGACATGATTGCGGACTTCGCTGAGATGACCGAGCGCTTCGCTCGCGACATTCTCGGCCTACCCATCCCGAAGGAGCCGGAGCGACTGAGCCCCGAACGCAAGGAGTGGGCGTTGTCCGCTTTGAACGAGGAGCTGACCGAGTTCAAGGACGCCGGAGACATAGACGGCGAGGCAGACGCGCTCATCGACTTGACCTACTTCGCGCTTGGACGCCTGGTGGAGATGGGTCTCTGTCCGCGGCCTCTCTTCGAGGAGGTGCACGGAGCGAACATGCGCAAGGTACGAGGTGAGCTGTCCAAGCGGCCGAACAGCAAGGGCTTCGACGCCGTCAAGCCCGAGAGATGGACGCCCCCCGACCTCGCGCCTTACCTCCGCATCACGCAGGAAGACGTGCGCTTCATGGGCCTGTTGACCGACGAGGGTGAGCTCTCGACGGCTCCGGAGCTACCTGTCCGTCAGGTCCTGCCGAAGGTCTTGGTGCTCGGCCACGGTCGGCACGGCAAGGACACTGTGTGTGAGCGTCTACGTGACGTCTACGGCTTCCGGTTCACGTCTAGCTCGGAGTTCTGCGCAGAGCGCGTAGTCATGCCGACTATCGATCGCGCCATGGCAATCTGCGCTGAGCAAGACGCTGAGTACAATGGACCCGGCCCCTACAAAACGGCAAAGGAGTGCTTCGACGACCGTGCTAATTACAGAGCCGCTTGGTTCGAAGCCATTTCGGAGTACTGCGCCGAAGACCCAGCTCGCCTCGGCCGCGAGATTTTCGAGGAGCACGACGTATACTGCGGTCTCCGCAACAAGCGCGAGTTTAACGGACTGAAAAACGTGGGCGGCTTCGACGTCTGCATCTGGGTCGATGCTTCGGACCGCTTGCCTCCCGAGGACGCAAGCTCCTGCACCGTCGAGCCCTGGATGGCTGACTTCGTCATCGACAACAACGGCACTGAGGCTCAGCTGCGTGACAACGTGGACACCTTGGTCAAACGCCTGCTGGGAGACTTGTCATGAACCGACAGACATTCCACGAGGCCTATCGGGGCCTGCTCGTCAACACCCTCAACCAGGGGTTCGAGGAGGTGAACGAACGGACGAAGTCACGCATCAAGGTCGTGCCCGGAGGCCATGCCTTCACCCTCGACCTGCGCGAGGGTACGATCCCCATGGCCGGCAACCGTCGATACTACCCGCACATCGCCGCCGCGGAGACCGCCTGGCAGTTCATGGGGACCAAAGACCCGAAGTTCATCCTGTCGAAGGCTCCCAAGCTGTGGAGCAAGTTCGTCGAGGACGGCGAGCTCAAGACGGCTTACGGGTGGCGATGGCGTGAGGCCTTCGAACGTGACCAGATAGGCCGAGCGGTGTCTCAGCTCAAGGCCAACCCGACCAACCGACAGCTGTTCGTGTCTGCCTGGGACCCCCGCTGTGACGGCCTCGGAGGCGTACAGCCGAAGAACATTCCGTGCCCTCTCGGCTTCGCCATAAACCGGTTCGACGACGACCTGCACATGAGCGTGTACGTCCGGTCCTCAGACCTGTTCGTCGGTCTGCCTTACGACGTGATGGCCTACGCTCTCACGCTAGACGCGATCGCAGCCAGCACGGACTGCAAGCCCGGAAGCCTGCACTTCTCGCTGGCGCATGCGCACCTGTACGAGACGCACTGGAACGCGACGAAGGCGTGTCTCGACATGGACCCGCGTCCCAAAGACGCCCGCGAACGTGAGATGCTCAAGGGCGCCTCTTCCCACTGGGCGACGGGCGTGCAGCCCAACCTGCCTGGCTGGTCCATAGAGATGATCCTCGGAGACCCCGAGGCCTACTGCGACACGGTCAAGCGCCTCGCGAAGCGTGCGGCCTCGAACTCGTGGGACCCCATGCCGGAGGTCGTAGAATAGACATGAGTTCAGCGAGCCCGGAAAAACAAAGAGCAGCCGCTCGTAGATGGCGGCAAAACAACCCCTTATCTAGCCTATTGAAAAATGCGAGGGACCGGGCTCGCATATACTCTGTCGATTTTGCGCTTACAGTAGAAGACTTAGGTGTTGCTCCAACACACTGTCCAGTATTAGGGCTCAAGCTTTCATACCCCGGAACAGGCTTGGGCCGACAACCTAACTCGGCTTCCCTCGACAGACTTGACAATCGTACGGGTTATGTGAAGGGCAATGTTGCTATTATAAGCTGGCGGGCAAACAAGATAAAGGGCGACGCCTCTTTAGAGGAGTTGAAAAGCATAGTCTCTTACATGGAGAACAAACATGAAAAATAACAAATGGGACATTAGATTTATGCGTCTCGCCGTCGAAGCCCGGTCGTGGGTCAAGGGCTCCGACCTCGGCGTCGGTGCGTGTGTCGTCAGCCCGGATCGCCGAGGGTTCTCCCTCGGCTTCTCGGGCCTGCCGCGAGGCATGGAGGACACGGACGAGCGCATCACTCAGCTGGAGTTCAAGGACTATCACCTCGTACACGCTGAGCTGAACGCCATACTTAACGCAGGGCGATCGGTCGTCGGCTGGACGATGTACGCGACCACCTGCCCCTGCGCTCACTGCTCGGCGGCGATGATACAGGCGGGGATTGTCCGCGTCGTGTCTCCGCCACCGTTCGACGGCCGCTGGAAGCGGCACCACCTAGAGGGCCGCGATGCACTCCGGGAGTGCAGCGTCGAGGTCGTGAACTGGGAAGGAGACCTGCCATGAGGCTTGTGATGGGAGTATCGTCGGACGGATACGTGTCACGCGGCCCCGACGACCGTATGGAGTGGCTCAAGGGCGACGACAAGCTCGCCTTCAGGCTGTTGACTGTAGCGGGTTCAGGCGTGTGCGGAGCGAGTGCCCGCACCTTAGACCTAATGCCCGCTCACCTCGAGGGCCGGCGCCTCGTTCGCATAACGCGTTCGAACTTCTGTCTCGAGGCGTTTGTCCAGAGACACGGCCCTGACTGCACGCTGCTAGGCGGTCAGACGCTCGCCTTGTACGCCCTCGAGCAGAACCTAGTTCGTTCCGTACACGTGTGTCGGTCTCGGAGCGTGCAGCTCGGCTCCGGGCAGCGCGACGAGCTTTCAAGCGTGTTGGCCTCGAGCTGGTACAAGGACGCGTCGTTTGAGGTCGGTTCCGTGGACGTCGAGACCTGGAGACAGGGGGCTTTTTTATGGTGACGAAGGACAAGGAGAAGGCCCTGTGGGCCTGGTTGCGTGACGGCGCGAAGCCGGTCCGCCGAGACCTGCACATGCACAGGGTCGAGAACGAGGTGGAGGTCGGCTGTCCGGACGTGGAGGGCTGCTATCGCGGCTCTTGCTTCTGGACCGAACTCAAGTCGTGCCCGGAACCCGGTCCCCGAGGGGGAGTTCAGGTCAAGATAACCGATCGCCAGATGGACTGGCTGCGTCGTAGGCGTAAGGTCGGAGGGCTTGCTTGGCTACTCATTCGGGTCGGCACGGGGAATAAACGCAGGCACTACCTGCTAGAAGGGGAGGACCTGACCGCTCTGCGTAAGAGCGTGCAGGAGGTATGGCTGGCGGAACGCTCGGTCATAGGAGAGAAGGACGGCGCTGCGAGCATAATCAGGGCCATGGCCGGATTTTAATAAGGGGAAACGACGGTTGAAGGGAACGAGGGTTCCCGATACTAGACTATTGGGAACCCTCGAACTCAGACATCAAGGAGACAGACACATGAAGAGACACAAGACCCCAAAGAAGCCGGAGCCCACTCAAGCTCCGATGGAAGTCTTATTGAAACACTATCACGATAGGCTCGAGGCCTACAACGAGGCAACCGTCGCTTTCTGCGCCGAGCGCAAGATCGACGCCGAGGAACGCCTCCTGCATCCGATTGATGGCAGCAAGGTCGAGCGAGCCGACCTGGTCAAGATGATACGTCGTCAGCACGTCCGTCTCGGAGACACCATCCGCGAGCGTTCCATCGAACTGTTGCTGGTCAAGAAGTTAGACGACGAGGGCAACATTGTGCTCGACTCGGACGGCCGTCTCGTCGGCCTGTCTTACCAGGAGATACTGGACATTCTGGCCGAGGAGCATCCCTACGCTTCGACCTCGGCCGCGTGTCTTCGCTGGTACATCGTACAGGTGCAGGAAGACGTCGACGACGACGGAGAGCTGATGTACGAGTTTCCCGAGTATCGTCCACGCTCGTCACCGAAGCGTAAACGCAAGGAGGACTGACATGGACTGGCTGCTATACTTCTGCGGCTACCTCCTGCTCGGGGTTGTGCTTGAGCTGTTAGCCTCCCGAGCCCTCGGCCAGCGAACCGAGAGACCTAGGATGGAAGCCCTGTCGAGCGTGCTCATCTGGCTGCTCTGGCCGGTCCTGTTTTGGAAGGCATTGATGAGGAAGAGACGATGAGCTACTGGCTGAACAGACGACCTGACGCCAAGCCTCTCGGGGCCGAGGAGCTGGCAGAGGCGAAGGAAGAGGGATGGGAGGAGCTCGTGGTCGAGGTCGACGGCGAGAAGTACAACTCCGAGGACCTCTACAGCTGCGACGGATGCGACGAGTGGCACGTTAGCCATAGTGACTTGGACGAAGACGGCTACTGTGAGGACTGCGCGCAGGAGGCGCGGGAAGAGGTCGAGCACATGCGACAGCTGAGGTCCGACTACTACGCCAGCGTGCTCTAATCTCGAAGGTCCGCTCCGGGCCTGTCCGACTACATATTGAACGAACCATCGGGGACCGAGCCCAGAAGGCAGACGGTCCCCGAGTTACGTTTTAAGCCGGACAAAGCAAGGAGAATACTGGTAATGACGACGCCGCACTATGGACCCACTAACCCCTTCTCAGAGCGACTTCACGCCGAGAAGTACCGTCTCGAGGGAGAGACATTCAGAGACTGCATGAACCGTGGCGCGGCCGCGTTGAAGGACGATGACGAACACTTCCAGGCCTATCGAGACATCACCCTGAACATGCGCTTCATGCCCGCCGGCCGTATCCAGGCCGCCATGGGATCACCTAAGGCCGTCACGCCCTACAACTGCTTCGTGTCAGGCACGATCCACGACAGCTTCACCCACGGAGACGGCTCCATCATGCAGCGCGCCTCTGAGGCCGCGTCTACCATGCGGATGGGCGGAGGGATCGGATACGACTTCTCGACCCTGCGTCCGAGCGGGGACCTCATCCGCGGCGTACAGGCACTGACTGACGGGCCTCTGGCCTTCATGCCCATCAACGACGCGGTCTGTAAGGCGACGAGCTCTGCAGGCAACCGACGCGGAGCGCAGATGGGCGTCATGCGTATCGACCACCCCGACATTATCAAGTTCATCCATGCGAAGCACCCGCCCGCTAGCGTCAAGCCCTTGTGGGACCACGTAGAGGCCATGGAGAACGGACCGGAGAAGAAGGCCATGGCCATGGCGTTGCAGAGCACTCTGCCGTTGTCGGGCTTCAACCTGTCCGTCGCTGTGACGGACAGGTTCATGGAGTGCCTGAAGACCGGCAAGGGCTTCGAGCTCAAGTGGGACGACAAGGTGTACGACACGGTAGACGCAGAGGCTCTCTGGGAGATGCTGATGCGCTCCACCTGGGACTACGCCGAGCCAGGCGTGCTCTTCGTCGACGCTATCAACCGGCTCAACAACCTCTGGTACTGCGAGACCATCGCGGCAACCAACCCCTGCGGTGAGCAGCCCCTACCTCCGTTCGGAGCATGCCTGCTCGGCTCCTTCAACCTGGCTAAGTACATGGTTCAGCGGCAATATCGTTCCGGATATTCGCAGACTGACTTTGATATTGAGTGGGACTTTGACTGGGATAGGTTCAAGCGAGACATTCCAATCGTCGTACGCGCAATGGACAACGTCGTCGATCGAGCCAGCTACCCGCTCCGTGAGCAGGAGATAGAGGCGAAGAATAAGCGTCGTATGGGTCTCGGTATTACGGCGTTGGCAAATGCTGCAGAGGCTTTAGGCGTTGAGTATGGTTCCTTCGGCTTTATTGAATTTGAAAGGCAGGTGTTAACCGTTCTCCGCGACGAGGCCTACCTCGCCTCCGCGAACCTGGCCGCCGAGAAGGGGAGCTTCCCGCTCTACGACGAGGAGCTCTACCTGCAGGGCAACTTCGTGAAGCAGCTGCCTGACCACGTGCGTGACGCGATCAAGCGGAACGGCATTCGGAACTCACACCTGACCTCGATCGCACCGACCGGGACCATCAGCTTCTGTGCCGACTACGTGAGCTCCGGTATCGAGCCGGTCTTCGAGCACGAGGGCGAGCGACTGGTTATCATGCCCGGAGGCACCGAGACCGTGAAGGTCGCAGACTACGCGGCCGAGAACTTCGGAGTGCAGGGTAAGCTCGCGGAACGGGTCACGGCTAAGGAACACGTCGACGTCCTAGTGACGGCGGCTCGCCTGGTGGACAGTGCGGTCTCGAAGACCTGCAACGTTGACGGGTCGATGCCGTGGGAAGACTTCAAGGGGATATACGAACGCGTCTGGGAGGCCGGCGGCAAGGGCTGTACGACCTTCAACAAGGACGGCAAGCGTTTGGGTATCCTGCTGTCGAGCGACGAGGACGACGAAGCCGAGCAGGCCTCTGAAGGCTCAAGCTGCGAGATAGACCCTGCGACCGGGCGTCGTAGCTGTGAGTAAATAAGGGAAAAACACGATCGAATGTAATTAGGGGGCTCACGGCCCCCTTTTTATTTGCTATAAGGGGATAAAGAGACAGCACTCGATACGCGGGAGAAAAGCATGAAGGTCGAATTGGCAGTAGGGGTGGCCTACAACGGAGTTACGTTGAAGCTATGGGACGAGGGGCAAGCCTGGGCAAGAGAGTATGGAGGTCGAGTTCTAATCTCGGCAGCAGAACGCAACCTGATCGTGCTCACTCCGAGTGCCGAATTGGGCTACACACCTGTGATGCCGGACGGTTGCCCCTATGCGGACTACAAAATTTGTCACATCGAACGCTGTGCCGAGACTTCCTGTCTTCCGAGGTGCATGGTTCACGAGATGTCCGGTGACTTGGATGAGACGGACGGCTCCCTGTATATACCCCTAGAAGCCCCTCACCGGCTTCCGTTCCCTCGGATTACGCGAAAAGAGCTGACTACGTTCGACGCCGAAGTCGAATACGCTCGAGTGATAAGAAGTCGATGCGACAGCTGGAAGGCTTCAGGCGATCCCATCAGTGCGATGCAGAAGCCTAGCGACAAGTTCCACGAACTGCTGCCCGGTCTCTGGGCCCAAGTGTTAAAGGAGGCGGGGCTGCTTAGGTAGCTTGCCCTTGGCGTGACTGGCTCTCCAGTGACCGCCCCACATAGTCACTATGGCACGAGACCCGTTCTCGTAGGTGACGATGTGGCTGACCGAGTGTGAGTTCGGCCCCTTCATGTAAGCGAAGTTCAACGAGCACGCGCCTGCCGAGAACACGTTGTCTCGGATGGCTGCGGTATGGTCATGGCCCTTGTTGATCGGGCGGCCCAGCTTCGTGAGCGATCGCGTAGAGCCTCGAGAGCCGTTCGGCCCCAAGTCTCCGTGCAGACCGTTCTCGATACCATGGACCAGGAAGCTCTCGTCCAGTGACAGGAACCGAGTGTCCTCCGGACAGCCTGCGTCTCTCAGGGCCCAGTCCAGAATGTTGAAGTCCTCGTCTCCGCGATCTATCGCGTCGAGCAACTCGTACTGCAGGCGCACGAACGTCTTCGCGTTTGTCGGGTCCTTACGGAAGTCCGCCTCGTTCAACCAACGGTCGAGGTGGCGGTCGTGGTTGCCTGGGACGATGACTGTCTCGCAGAAGTCACGGCGAGCCTCCCTCAGGAACTCGGCCGTCTCGTCTATCTCCTCTTGCACCGAGTTCTCGGCCATGGCCTGTTTAGCGTAGGTCCGATGGAAGTCACGCTCTTCGTGGTGACCACGGGACCGCATCGAGAACACGTCTCCTACGAACTGATGACGTGGTTCGAGCTCGTCCACCATGCCATCTTGGCCCCAGCAGAGCTCGCGAACCCACTCGTCCATCTCAGCGACGTGACCGTCACCCCAATAGATCGAAGCGGTCACGTTCTGCTTGGTGACGAAGCCTGCCTGTACACGTAGGCCCTGACAGCCCTCGGGACCAACGTCCATGATGCTGTCATCGTCCGCGATGGTCAGCTGACGTACGAACCAGTTACCCGCTGCGTCCACTTCGACGAGCAGAGCTCCGTAGGTGTGCTTCTGTTCGGCCAAAATGCCCGCGCGCTTCTGAATGTAGTTCCGCTGTGTCACGGTGCCGGTCGAGTAGTTGAACTTCGTTGCCTCGTCAGCCATTGAGGCAACGCTCTCCATTGCTATCTTGGAGTGGGGTACGATGTTCGACTTGCGTCCGTTGTAGTCCTCGAAGGCAGTCAACGGGTGTCGCGTCGTCGGCAGTATGTTCTGTTCCCCGCACCATACGAGACCGGGAGCGAGCTCCACGCTGCGGTCGACGATGTAGCGTTCAGCTTCGGGGGCGTACCAGAGGCTCTCGTGAGTTCGGCGCCGATCGAACGTGCCTCTCTTCACGGCCTTCGGGCCGTACGCGTTCATCTGATAGGAGAAGGTTCCGACCATCAGCTCACAGGTCGCGTTCTTGAGGCCGTCGTACCAGTCACGCAGCGCGACCAGGTTGTTGAACCCCGGGTGCAACCTCGTGTTGTTCTGGATTGAGGTCAGAATGTACCGGGCGACGTGGCCCTTCTTGGGCAGCTTGAGAGCCTCGCTCTCCGTCGCCTCTATCTGGCCGTCAGCCACCTTGCCGAGCGTTATGCCGAGCCTGGCCTGAGCCATTCGCAGTCGGTCGTTGTAGGTCTGCCGCTGGAGCCCTCGAGCCCTAGCGGCTTCTGACTTGTTTCCCTCGCAATCGAAGTACGCCTGTACGTCTAGCTCGAGCTCTTCCTCGCTTACATTCCGTCTCGCCATGTCTTTTAACCTCCCGCGCCGGTTACCATCTCCTTGAACCCGATCCAGAGAGCGGCCATTATGCCGGTCACGGCCAGGCCGATGAAGGTGAGGGAGCCCTTGCTCTTGACCCCCTCCATTGTCTTGCGCCAGTTCCGCAGGTGCATTAGGTCGGCCTGGAACTGGTTGTCCGTGATGAGTTGCCGCATCTCCCTCAAGGCCAGGAAGTCGCGCTGCGCCTCTAGGGGCTGAGTGTGATCAATGCCCAGCTGGGTCAGAGTGTCCTTGACGGCACGCTCTGCAGCCTGAGCAGCAATCCGCTCTAGCAGCGCCTGGTCTTTGAGGGTTTCAGTCGGCATGGGGTCACCCTTTCTCTTGTGCGAGGCCTCTGCGGAGGTCCTCGTAGTAAGCAATCAGTTGACGTCCACACCGCGTCTTTGCCAGCTCGCTCTGACGGAGCCTGGCTATGACCTCTGCAACCTTCGCGTTGTTCCACTCGTCTTCCTTGGGAAGTGCGACCGTAGACGCGAAGCAGTTCTTGATGTGAGTAGGCACCGGCGGCAAATCGGGCTTGACCGGAGGCGCAGCTCTCATAGAGGCACAACTTGCCAGGAGCAACCCGGCGAGTAGTGTAAATGCGATCTTACTTGATGTTGCGTAGCGCATCAGTGACGTCCTTTCCTAGACATACTTGCCCCGCAGCCTCAGCTTTGCGAGCCGCGTCTATTGCGGCTTGAACCGCTTTGCGGGCTTCGGCCTCGGACAGCTCAGCTTCTTCGGCTCGACGTTCGGCCCCCTTTACGGCTTCGCGGACGACTTCCCTCTGTCTCAGCAGCTCTTCGAGCTTGAGCCGTTCGACCCGCAACTCGCACTGCTGACGACCGTTACCAGCCGCCCAGGCGTAGAACCAGGCTAGGAGAAGCAGCAACGCTCCCACTCCCACCCCGAAGCGGACTAGCTTCGACGACCAGGTCGTCGCAAGCCATCCGCCTATAGCTACCATGCTCAACATTAGGCTGTCTTCCCTGACTGGTGGTCCTCAAGGCGGGCCATTAGAATGCCGCGACCGAAGTACGCGAGAGCGACGAGCGCGATGACGGCAAACACCCACCAGTTCTCAGAAGCAAACTCTAAGACCGGTTGAATATAATAGAAGGCGGAGCTCAAAGGCTCAACGTTGTCTGTGATCGTCTCGAGCACCCCGGTCTCTTGAGCGGTTTTGCCTGCCGCCACGACTACGGCGCCGGTGGCAGCCGTATCTTGCAACGTCTTTGCCTTCGACGCAATGCGAGAACGCTCGCTCAGTTCGCTTGCCGAAGTCGTCATGCGCTCCTCCGAAA
>Ga0208898_1000710_pt1 | contig 24696 bp, 37 predicted proteins | sample VirMetDEL_Mar_4_FD_184513 | JGI IMG/M metagenome (GOLD analysis project Ga0208898, IMG submission 184513) | Aqueous microbial communities from the Delaware River and Bay under freshwater to marine salinity gradient to study organic matter... | ecosystem: Environmental > Aquatic > Marine >...
AGGAAGCGCAGCACCTATGATGTCTGTTGCGTCGAGAACCTTATCTAAAGTAGAGGCATTAGCTGGCGGAACAAACAACGGGTCACCACTTACAGTACCCTCACCAAACACCCTATTGATGGTACGCATAGCACCAGGTACGCCAGTCATCTCCTGACCCACCTGTGACACCATACGCGCCTGATCGTACATGGACTGCGGTGTCCTGTACTGCCTAGCCAGTTGTCCGAATGTACTGCCTGACACCACATCTTGCAAACCAGCGAGTGCAGCATTGTCATCGTACACGGTGGCTTCTGGGAGCAGTATAGGTATCTGCTGACCAGTCTCTGGATCCAGAGGTATCTGGTACTGACCAGGTAGTCTGTACCCTGCTTCTGAGTACGCTGGGTATGCTCTGGTTACATTAGGCTTCTTGGGATCCTTTATGGGTCTCATCACATATACCTAGGTGACACGTATCTTCCGAGATCTCTCTCCTTGTTTTTCTTCCTCCGCTCTCTGTTTTGTTGTACTCTTTCTATCAAACCTGGCTTGTCAATCTTCACGATACGACCTCTGTCTATCGTTCTTCTGTTTGAGCCAGTGTTGAGGGACTTCTTGTTCCTCTCATTCTGTCTGTTGACACGGCGAGTATCAGCTTGTCTGGCACGTTGTCCTCTGCCTGATGAGGTAGGTGGGCAGTTTTCTCCTGGGCATGACTTATCAGCCTTGTTGCCACCAGTCTCGTACTTAATACCAGTTGCACCTACAGCCCCACCTGCTTTGTAGTTGTTTGCTTTTACAGTTTTCATCTGTTGTATGATTCTCTGAAGAGTCTGATGTACTCCTCTGGTGTCTTGTTCTCAGCTATTTTACCAGTGCCGTACATATTCGGAAGAGCCTGCTCAAGAGGTTGTTTGTCCCTCAAGTGGTAACCGAGATAGTTCCTTGTCCCCTGTCTGCCCATGAAGTGTATAAGCGCAGCTATATCCTCCTGGGACAGGTCCATCTGGTCACCCAGCTGTGGTGCGTACTCATTCATCAGCTCCTCTGAGCTTTGTATCATTCCCCTGTTGGCACCAGCTATTCCCTTCTCAAGGGCCATATCCATGATCCTGTTCTGCATCTCTGTGTCGTTGGTGAACTGGTCGATGGTCATCCCTTGAAGCTCAGGCATATCCTTTATGTCACTGTACCTCTGCTGGTACAACCCCCTTGCTGTGGAGTTGGGATCAAACGAAGTCATATACTTCCCTCCCCTTGACTCTACCTGAGCTATTGCCTGCTTGAACCGATCCCTATCGAAGGCATCCATATCCTGTTCTGGAGTATTGATTGGAATTTCAGCTCCAGGAAACATACCATGGAACAGCTTACTGAGCTGTGCGACACCTCCAGTGCCAACGCTGCCCCCATTCGTGCTTCTAAAGTTGTTGTCTCTCATCTTATACTGATCCGTCTGATGCTGCGAAGACCTCAATGAGTGCGTTCCCTGAGGCTGTTATGTATGCTGCGCCTGTGGCACCTATAGATGCCGTTGCTGCTGTGGCTCCTGTGAAGGCATCCAGCGTGTCATTGAAGAGCACAAAACTCTCATTCTGATTTAGTTCTACAGCGTAAGCCTCATCTGTGCCCACAACCCTCAGTGTTGACTTAACATCTGATGTGTTGATGTTTGTTATCCTTAGGTACCTCAGGTCACCAGATATCATTTCCCCAGCAGCGTATCCAGCTGTGGCACCAAAGGACACAACCCTAGACTCTACAGTGCCAGGATTCAGTACCTGGTGGTACACCCTATCAACATTAGCGATCTCATTGCTTATGGAGCTACCTCTGGTCTTCCCATTGATACTAACAGACTCCTCTATTTTAACTAATAGTGTGGACATGACGCAAATATATGACTACTTGCGAAGCTGTTTTTTCAATAAACGCCCACAGAGTTCAAGACACAGCATGCCTTTATACTCTTATAAGTTCCTTTCAGGCCAGATCCGCTAAACCCTTCAGAGCCGCTGAATGTTTCTGATCAGTCTGGCCGTACCATAGAGGTCAACTCCTGTATGACCTCTAAAGGTTAAGTGCCTTCCTGAAAGGCGTAGCAAAGTTACTAAAAAAATCTGACAAAGTCAAGCTGTTTTGTAGTTTTTTTTTGTGCTGAAAATGAGTCTGTTATGTTTCTCGTGATGGGCACTGGCCTGAGTGAACAGCCTCTTTGTACCTGATCCGACTGGTCATGCGCGAATTTGAAAAATTTCTGAGTCATACAGAGGGTTGGGATAGTATGCTTTTGGGCACGGGTCGGTGGCGCATCCGAAACGCATTCTCAAGCACCCGTACCTATTGATTCTCAGGCTTTTGCGTATACTTTTTAGCTTTTTACTTCACATGACATGCCATAACTGCTTGGATGCCAGCTAGGTAGACGATCCCTAGGTCAAGGCTGCTTTCGGTCACTAGCAACAGCGGAAACGGACAACCACAACCCATGCTCCAGCCATCACCAAACCAGCACAGCCACATTGCATTCGATGCACACCAGCAAACCAGACTCGCTTATTTAGACTCATTCTAAATTTACTTTGCAAACCATTGTGCTTCAATCAGTTACAAATGAATGTGGACATCGTATGTCGAACTGACAAGAAATACACTAACTTAGCCGACGAATTCAAACCCAAACACACTACACAATGGTAGTAGAGATTCAATACAGACATGGCGAGACCTTCGCTGAGACCATGCAAGCAGTCTATAATGCCGCAAGCATCCAAGGCATCACAGAAGAGCAGTTCGATGCTGTCATCCATGCAGACGACTATGGTACGTTCCTTGAACTGACATTGGAACACGATGCAGAAGAGAATGCAGAAGAGATGCTGGAATCCATCGCAGATGAGATGGACGAAACACATGAAGTTATCAACCTTTAATCCAATAGCTATGAGTCAAGAGAAATTCCCTAGATACTGCGACATCACCAAGGAAGGCATGTGGACTGGATGGTGTGTGCTGGATGGAGACATGTACATCAAGCATCAATGGGATGCAATTGCACATGCTATCGAAGCAGGATACGCCAGTCTGGCGGATGCATATGCGGATAGCTACATGTACTACAGCGAATGGACAGATGCGCCAGCGGAAGACTGGCATGAGCAACCAAACCTTTGCACACAACAGCCATGATTGATACGTACATGTACCAGACGCATATCACATGCAACAAGCCTTTGCACAAGTTCCTTCAGGAATGGCGAGTTAACTCATGGGAAGGCAATCCCTTTGGCGATGACAAGCCTACATACGTCATTGAAGTACTATGCACAGAGTCTTGGACATCATCTAGATTCCATGTCTTCGCTGAATCAGCCAAGCATCTCAGGGAGGATGTGAGCAGACTGCTCCGTGATGCAGATGTCATCGAAGAGATTGTCCGCATCGAAGACTAGTGGTCGAAACAGCGCGACAGCGCTGTCTGCGTCAAATAGGCGTACTGATGAGACCTAATTCCAGAAACACACAACACATGAAGCAGACACGACATGCATGGCAGGATGGTGATAACTTGTTCGTCATCCGCATCGGCAAGACTACCAACAAGAAAATTGCCTTGCCACAGGACAAGATAGTCCAGACGTACACATTCAGCATGGAGCAGGTACGTTACATCCAGCAATGCGATGCAGACGGCATCAAGCCATCGCAGAAGACCTTCTATTCATTCGATGCGGCAAACTGCATGGATTGTCCGCTTTCAGGCAACAGCGGGAACGGCAAATGCTACACACACAAGTACATGCAGTTCAGCGGATTCATTAGCATGCTTCGCTCCATCATTCGACAAGGATGGGGATCCCGTCTTGATGCTGAGATGCGAGCAGACATCTGCAAATGGACAGAAGGCAATTTCGTCCGCTTTGGTACGTATGGCGAGCCATCACTCCTGCCGATTGATTTGGTAGGCGACATGGTACTTGGCGCGAAGTCTTGGACAGGATACACACACCAGTCTCGTAAACCATGGGCACAACCTTTCAAGGCTTTCTTCATGGCATCGGCACACAGCGAGAAAGATGCTGTATCGATGACAGGATGGCGCTCGTTCATTGCTGAAGATGACACATCCAGTACGAATGCAGTACAATGCCCAGCATCGAAAGAATCATCCTTTGCAAGCCATTGCGCCAAATGTGGACTCTGCTCAGGCATCACAGGCAAAGGCAACAAGAATGTGAAGATAGCGACACACTAAATGGTCGAAACAGCGCACATGCGCTGTCCATGTCAGGTAGGCATGCTGATGAGACCTAAATTTCAAAACACACACAACATGTTCAAAGCAGAATTCGAATTCAAGACTCGCTCACAGCGCAGTCCTTACTTCAACAGCGGCATCCGCACATTCACCGACAAGCGACATGCCATGAATTGGTCGAGCTACATGGAGCGGAAGAATGGATGGAAGGAGATTGGATACTGGGAACACAATGATTGAGATGATGATAGACCTTGGGATTATAATTGCATGCGGCATCGTAGTCGGTTACATGTTGCATGTGCTGGAAGAATTGTTCAACTGAAGACAAACCAAAAAACACACACTACAATGGACGAGAAAACAAAAAACAGACTCCTGTACGTTGAGGAGACCTACGCAGGAGAGACGGAGACATGGCTCGATCCCGTGACGGGAGACCATTACCACATCCCCATCCGAATCGTACGTGATTGGGATGACGCAGAAAAACTTTGAATTTGTCTTGCAAGCTGACATCCTATACACTAGATTTGCACACATGAACGGGACGAACATTTTCAAACTGCTTGCATCACCTAGGTATTGTGATGTGACGCATGAAGGCATGTACCAAGGCTGGTTTGTCATGCACAACAACTTGTACATGAAGTACAGGGATGACGCAGAGCAGTATGCGCTGAACAGCGGATACAAGAGTCTTGAACATGCGATGGATGACGACTACATCCTCTGGAACGACTGGAACGATGAGCCAGAGGAGCATTGGGATGAGATGCCGCTGACATTGCCACTACGCCATCTGATTGATGAGATGCAAGGACTAGTTGACACGATCCGCACCACAAAGTACATGACGGAGGTGTCCGCACCTTATCAGGCAATCCTTGACGACTACAGAGAATACCTTGATAACACTACAATTGACGAGTGATGACTGACGAACAACGACAAGCGATGCGTTTCTACACGCGTCACAACGTAACCAACTTCGAAAGCGCGGGACGCGTTTACGTGGAGTACAATGGACTGGGGTTTCAACTGAGCGAAGCAGAGATAAGGTTCAGAGCATCTCAACAGAGAGAATATGAGCGTGAGCCAAGTGTAAATGAGGATGTAGAGGAGATGGCTCGCATACTAGACTATATCGGTCCTGACTACAAAAACTGCACAATGGACACTGACTTCTGCGATTACGCTCAGGCATTCGTAGAGCGATTCGTAAACAAGTACCAAACACACAGAGCAGAATGAAGAACTACGCAGTTGAATTCGAGTCCATACTATTTGGACAAATCAAGGTGGCTGTCACAGGGCAGGACATCATTAGTGATGACGTTTGGGTTGACCTGAACGATTTGATATCAGTCAACATCTTTCCACATCCAGACGACGAAGGAAAGGAGGATGCGCTGGGCATGAGATGGTTTGTCAGCGTCTGGACGAACCGAAGCAAGGACGGATTCGTCTCGTTCGGAAGCGAGATTGAATCAGTGGATCACAAAGAAGTAACCATCAGAATCATCGATGACGCTCAATAAATCAATATAAGACGCTATGATAATTAGGAAAGAAATTACTGAACACGAATTCGAGAACAACTTTTCGCTCGTTCCAAATCACATAGTACCTACTAGGGGTGACATGTTCGAAACCTTTGGTGAGGAACTCGATTTCGTCCACTCTACTGATCCATCTCGTATCTGCACCATAGTGGAAGGCGACGATGGCGAACTATACATCGTGAGCGGCTACCGCTGGGTAAATAGGTTTGGCTATCTCATCCTAGAAGAGCCGTTCAAAGACGGATTCATCGCACCATACTAATCATCGACGATGCTCAATAAAGCAATAGAGGACGCTGTCATTGCCTACAAGAAAGATGTGGGCATGAACAACAGCCGTAGGTCTGAGAACATGAAGAAGAGAGCCGCTCTCATATGCGCCATGAGTCGTGTGCTGGGCATGAGCGACAGAGAGATTTCAATGTACATCAGAGGCAACAGGACAACCATCCTGCACCACAGACGCAAGCACGAGTCAAACAAGATGTCATGGGGAGGCTACCTGACAACTTACAACAAAGCCAAACAGGTCATCGGACAGGTCATTGAGGCTGAAGAGGAGAGAGAGTACAGAGTGAAGGCTGTGCTGGAGGGACTAGCCAAGATGAAGCAACAAGGGAGACCAATAGATGAAAGCCTCACCATCATCGCCGCAATTCAAATCATCAAAGAGTTCAATCAATGAAAGACTTCCACCACTACAACCGACAGCATGCGAAGATGCTGTTCATCGCCATGATTACCATCTCAATCATCGGTGTGCTGTCAAGCTGTACAACTGCGCGAAGCACAACTTGTCCTCATGCCTACGATCACAGGTACTACAACAACAACTCAAAATTCTTTCAACACTACTGATATGCAAGAGAAAAAGTACATGAGGGTGAAGGTATTCACCGAAATCTCACTCGAATTCGAGATGTTCACCAACCTGCTGGTCAATGCGCTGGAAGGAGGAAGCAACTACTGGTACTACTTCCCCAAGGAAAGCTACGATGAGGTGAAGAGGCTGTACGACCTAAATGCAGAACCTCTTCAGTCACGGCGTACACGAGCAATGAGCGAGAAGTTTGCTTGGGTGCTGTGGAACTGCCGTTCCCATTCCTTCGCCATCAATGACGCTGAGGATCATGGTGAGACGCTTGGGCACATCTCATGGGATAGTTGCAAGAAGGCACTGCGCAAGATGCATGACGACTACCATGACTACTACTGGCAGGTGGTGACAGAGAATGACGATGCTGAGACAGCAGACGTGTTCTTCCAGCTGGCAACACTCGGCGAAGTAACCTTTGGATGATGGAGAAGAGACTATCGTATGTCGTTGGAGCATGGGCTATTCCTGTGCTTTTCAACGGCGACACATCCCACCTAGATGCTGATGAGGAGTTTCGCATCGAAAGTTTCATGGAGGAAGTGATGTCGCATGTGGATGAAGACGAGTATTTGGTGTGGCAGGATGAGGCGTATCCTCTCCAGTTCCGCAAGTGTGACGTGTCCCACCTGTACGACAACTGCGCTGAGATTGACGCGATCATTCGACCGATAGAGCAGAATCCTTGCAAGAATGACTTCTAACTGACTACATTCGTACCATGAGTAGATTCTTTATCAAGGCACAAAAGAACAAGGACGTATGGACAGTCTGTGTGGTCGACAAGGACGGACGCAGGACAAGGAACAGCGTACCATCGTTCTGTAAGAACAGAATGCAGGCAATGGAGGAGGCGAGAAGGATGGCTAGCACGTTAAACATGCCCATATACACTGAGTTATGATAGACAAACAAGAGTACATGAACAGGCTCTACAGGTGGATCCTGAAGGCTGAGGAGGATGAGGATGCTGTAGTGCTTGAGGCACTGCTGTCAAGCTACCACAGCAAGCTACTAATGGGGTGGCCTAACGCAGATTTTCTTTGGATTTAAGGTGACAATCAACTAACTTTGCAGGCACATGGAGGAACAAGAATCAGTATACGAGTACACACGTAACGGAAATGTGTACGTCACGCCAAGTTTAGAACTTGCGCACAAGAGAGCAACAGCAGGTCACATCTACATCGTTGAGTACGATGATCATCAAGAAGTGTCATGACTGAGAAGCCCAGGTACAACAGCCTAGACGAGATGCTTGAGAGAACAATCAGTCTGTACGTAAGTGACGTTGGCTTTGATGTCTTTCAAAAGACCAAGGACAGAGATGTCTTTGAGGCGAAGGCGGCACTTGTCAATGCGATCGGAGGCTTCATGCCATCCATGTCGAGAATAGCACCATTCTTCAGGATGAGCAGGACGAACATGCTTCGGATCAGGGACAACCACAGCAGGTACATGGACAGCAGTTACTACAGGTACATGTTGATGAGAGCGAATCGTGTCGCACACTACACAGGCATCGGAACAGCACCAACAAGCGAAAAAGTAAAGAGGGACATCCTCAAAATCAAAAACAATTCACATGAAGATTTACAAGCAACTGCGTGAGCTTCAGGCAGAACTGAAAGCTCCGAAGAGCCAGCGGAACACGTTTGGCAAGTACAACTACCGCTCTGCGGAGGACATCCTTGAGGCTCTCAAGCCGCTTGCGGTGAAGCATGGACTTACGTTCAGGATCAGCGACTCGATTGAGACGGTTGGAGATCGAATCTATGTCATTGCAACAGTAACTGTGAGCAACGACGATGGAGAACACATGGAGTCAGATGGCTTTGCACGTGAGGAGGACACCAAGAAGGGCATGGATGCCAGTCAAATTACAGGTGCGGCATCTTCATACGCTCGCAAGTACGCGTTGAATGGACTGCTCCTGATCGACGACACGAAGGATGCTGATGCGACAAACACGCACGGCAACGAAGCACCAACGCTGCCCAGCAGGCCACAGACTACGGTGAAGGACAGCGACCTGATGAGCAAGGCCATCGAGCATATCAAAGGAAGCACGAACCGCCAGCAAGCATACGACAGCATCATGGCTAAGCATGGCGACAAGTTCACGGACAAGCAGATTGAAGCCATCAAAAAGTTCGTACGATGAAATCAAACATTAAGATTGTCCTGACCATAGGAATCATATACGCGATTAGCCTTGCGCTGGTGACAGCGGCTCTGTATGCAGTTTATGTGCTGTTTGGTGCTACAATCGCCTACACCATAGTATCTGTCTATTTGGTTTACAAGTTCCTTGGGTTTGTTAGAGGTTCAATGGTTGAAGCATTAGATGAGTTCGATGTATAGTAACATACCACAGAAGATCCAGGAGCGTTACGGGAAGGATTACCTTTCGTACAGCAGTATCAAGTATGTCTTGCAGGACATGGCTCAGTTTGACAGGTACATGAAGGGTGAGATGTACAAGGACAGCGATGCGCTGTACTTCGGCTCTCTCTACGACATGATGCTGTTGGAGTTTGACAAGTGTATGGACACATACGTTCTGATCACTCACAATGAGGTCATGGATCTCGTCAGTGACAAGACCAAGGAGGCGAAGAATCCTAAGCTGACCAAGGAGTACAAGGAGATTGTGGAGAGCATCAGGAAGAACGCTGAGTTGGACAAGAAGATAGTCTGTAGCGTTGAGGACTGGAACACGGCTAAGGAGATGGTGGCTCGTATTGACTCATCAGGACTCCGAAAGTACCTCACTGGCAAGGTACAGGAGCGTGTGGAGGTAGAGATAGGTGGTGTGAAGTTCATGGGTTACCTTGACTGCCTAGGCAACGGCTTCGTCACGGATAGCAAGTCTACACGCAGTGTGACAGGCTTCAGGTACGATGTGAAGAAGTTCAGCTACCATCTGCAAGCCTACATCTACACACAGGCTACAGGCATAGATAAGTTCTACTGGGTTGCACAGGAGAAGACTTATCCGTACCTTCCCGCACTGGTAGAATGCTCTGAAGACACGTTGTGGTCTGCTGAACTGACGATCAATGACTCGTTACGCAAGCTGAACGCATGGTTTGAAAAAGAACTGAGTTTCGATGAGGACTACTTGGTTTACACGGTTTAAGTTTTTTTTGAAGGTAGCAATGTACTGCCTGTTGTTTTATACTGTTCACTATTGTTTAATTAATTTCATTTTCCGATGAGCGAAAAGAAGAATGATGCCAACTTTATTGGTTGGGTTGATGAGCCGAAATTTGCGGCTGATGGTAGCTTGATTTCTTGGCAGATCAAGTTTAAGAAGGCAGACCTGAAGAACTTGGAGAAGTTTGCGACTCCAATCAACGAGAAGGGTCAGGGCGGTAACATATTTTGTCAACTAAATATGTCTAAGGCTGGCAAGCCATACGGAACTGTATGGGATCCGAACTCTCGTCAGAGTCAGGAGAAGTACCAAGCCAAGCAGGCTGTTGCTCAGAATGATGACCTGCCCTTCTAAGGTCATTGCTTTGTATGGTTGCATAGAATGGGGGTTGAGAGACGTTAAGTTTCTCAGCCCCTCTTCTTTCACATGCAATCAAGGCACGTTCAGGTGTCACGCCGTCGATCACGAAGACGCTAGGATATTCATTCACTGGCGAGAGGATCAGAGGGATGATGAGTACGATGTGTACATCATAAAGAACAAGAAAGGAGATAACTGCGTCCTCTTTAAGTCACAGGACTTGGAGGACATGTCAAACAAATGGGTATCATTCGAATGGATAGCAAAGAATCTGAAGAAAAAGTGGAGGATAGACATCCAATCTACTACATGAACTGCCGAGTGGCGTACTGGAAGAAGAAGATCAAGCATGAGTTGGATGAGTGGGTGGTGTCAATCTATGACGACCCGATACAGATCACCAAGAAGGACAAGAACACAATGCAGAGGCTGTACAGAAAGATATACAAGAACAGCACGGCTAAGGAGAACAAGGTCGTTGTTGTCAGGGTGTTTAGCAAGAAGATAGTCGGATACACAAACTACTGATATGATTGTAACAATATTCAAAGACATATTCAGCAAGGAGCCGTTTCACGTTCACGTGAGCAAGGCGCTTGACAGAATCAAAAACGGGAACAGCATTGAGGAGATCGAGAAGATAAGGGGAGGCAACAAGGCTGTGAAGAAGCAGGTGCCAGCTGTCCTCTTCAGCGGTGAGTTTAGTGAGCGTGTTGACACAGCTATTGTCAAGCACAGCGGACTCATCGTGCTAGACTTCGACAACGTAGATGTGAACGATAGCAAGAGTTTCTTAGCCACAGATGACTACGTCTACAGCTGCTGGGTGTCCCCTAGTGGCAACGGGCTGAAAGCCTTGGTTAGGATAAGCAACCCAGAGCGACACAGGGATCACTTCAGGGCGCTGGAGAAGTACTTCATGAACCAGTACGGACTTGAGGTTGACCCCAGTGGTGTGAATGAGTCACGTGCATGCTTTGAGAGTTACGACCCTGACCTCATCGTCAACGACGACAGCAAGGTGTTCGGTGGCTTGGTCACTGAGAACTCAGAGAAACAGACAGCATCCCACCGTGAGGCGTACACGGACTACATGAAGCTGAACCTGGCGGCACGGATGATACGACACGCTGAGGATGGTGAGAAGCACAACGTCCTGTTGAGAGCAAGCATCCTGTGCGGTGGCTACATAGCTGCTGGTCGCATGGAAGAGGATGAGGTAATCCGTGTGTTGCTACGCGAGATACTGAAGCGAGACATAGACTCCGAATCTGTTGCCATGAATACGATCCGTGATGGCATAGAGAAGGGCAAGCAGTCCCCACTGACTGACATCATCAACGCAGAGAAGGATGCGGCACGTATGATGCGCATCAACGATGGGGATATGTCTTTTATCAGCAGTGACGACAGCGACTTCAGGATGATCGACGACTATGCACAGGGAAAGATTACGCTGGGGCTGGAGACTGGTGACAACACACTGGATGAACACTGGAGGTACAAGAAGGAGTTCGTTGTCATCAATGGTCACTCAAATGTGGGCAAGACGACAGTCATGCTGTACCTCATGATGAATGCGGCTATGAGACATGGGTGGAGGTGGCTGGTGTACTCGTCAGAGAACACGACATGGAGTCTGAAGATGACACTGATGGAGTTTGCTGTTGACAGGCGTATTAACTCAATGACGTACGATCAGAGACGCGTGGCTTACAAGTGGGTCAACGACCACTTCACCGTCATCAGCAACAACGAAGTGTACAGCTACAGCGACATCATCGTATTCATGGAGAAGATGTCCAGCATATCACCTATCGACGCTGTCTTCATTGACCCGTACAACAGCCTGCGTATTGACCTTGCTGGTCACGGCATTGGCGTACACGACTACCACTACCAAGCAGCATCTGAGTTCTTGACGTACAGCGCAAGCAAGAACGTAGCTGTGTGGCTGAACACTCACGCAGTGACTGAGGCACAGCGCAGGAAGGGGGATGACGGATTACCTGTACCTCCGTACGCAGAGGACACAGAGGGTGGCGGTAAATTTGTCAACAGGGCTGACTGCTTCCTTACCATACACCGTAAGGTACAGGCACCTGATCCATCCATCAGGAAGACGACTGAGTTTCATGTCCGAAAGATCCGTGAGGTGAAGACTGGCGGACAGCCAACACCGTTTGACAACCCTATCCTCTTCTACATGAACACCAGCATGACAGGGTTTCACATGATGTCAACCAGCAACAGCCTCTTCGAACCGCTGAGTGACGGATATGAGAATTACAAAACTTTTCACAACAACACTTGATTTTCTAAATTTTGGCCTGTAACTTCGCCTCAATATGAGCACAAGAAAGGCAAGTAGCAGATCGGGTACAGCACCACGCAGAGGTGCAAAAAAAAGACTTCTGGGCAGGTACAAAAGTTCTCTTGAGAAGTACTGTGCTGATAAGTTATCTGAATCAGGCATAAAGTTTACCTACGAGGTAGAGTACAGCCTCCAAGAATCTTTCAGGTACGATGGTGTGTACTGGAAGATGACGAACAAGGCTAAGGACATGACAAACAAGACGGGAAAGATTGTCTTTCCTATAAGATACACACCTGACTTCGTTGGTGTCGATCACAACTGGATAATAGAAACCAAGGGTTACAATCCAAACATGAGAGACTTCAACATAAGATGGAAGATGTTTCTTGATAAGCTAGTGAAGAGCGGGGATAAACTCCCCGCTCTTTTCATTCCCAAAAACAAACAACAGATTGATGAGACAGTTAGAATAATAAAGAAGCTGATAGATGATGGAGAAATATGACTTTGCAAGGGTGTACTTCATGGCCTGTGACAGAATATGCACAGCGGCTGAGGACATGTACGAGAAACTTTTTACCGACTCTGGAGATCCTATTTGTGATAGGGAGGAGGTTGAGTCTGTTATTAAAGAGTTTCAGAAGACGTACAGACTTGAGATAGATATGATTAGACAAATAGCAATAGACTGTTCCGATGCTTGAGAGAGACATGAAGAGCGGCAAGGTTGGCGAGTCACGATTCGTCAAGGCCGCATTAGCCAAAGGCTTTGAAGTAGTTCCCTCAACCAGGAACGACAACATGCACAAACACATCGACTTCTACCTGTACAGGGATGGAAAAGGTGGATGGGGTGTAGACGTGAAAAGAACAGGATCAACAGATGCTTTCTGGTGTGAGTTCAAGACAGTCTATGGTGGACCAGGCTGGATGTATGGCAATGCCAGGTTGATAGCCTATGAGGTTCCAGAGATAGGTGGGTTTGCTGTGGTGGATAGACAGGATCTTGTTGACTACTGCGAGTCTGAGGTAGAGGACATTGAGGTAGAGGACAAGGCTGATGCATACAAAAAGAAGTACACGAGACGAGCAAGACTGGATGTTATCACCCGTCTGAAGTTAGGAGATATTCAGAAAATAATATCCTATCGCGTGTGGGAGTATGCTCTTTGATCTCGTATCTTAGCATCTCCCAATAACTTTTCTTATGCAACAAAAACAGATCCCATGGGGTGAGGTAGGATACCCTGTCTTCAAAAGAACCTACGCAAGACCAATGGAAAACGGTCAGACAGAAGAATGGTCTGACACAGTAGAACGTGTCATAAAGGCATGCAATGAACAGCTTGGCTGTGAATTTACTGTATTCGAAGAGGGTATGGTTCGTGACATGATGATGGAGCTGAAGGGCACGGTAGCTGGTCGCTTCCTGTGGCAACTAGGCACTGAGACTGTTGACAGACTCGGCCTTCCATCACTTCAAAACTGTGCTTTTGTTGTTGTTGATGACCCCATCCGTCCGTTCACATGGGCATTTGAGATGCTTATGCTCGGCTCTGGAGTTGGGTTTAATATTCAGAGAGAGAACGTGTACCAGCTCCCAAAGGTGAAGGCGCGTGTCAAGGTGGAGCGTAAGGATGTAAACGATGCGGACTTTATCGTGCCTGACTCACGTGAGGGATGGGTGGAGTTGCTTCAGCGTGTGCTGGAGGCATCGTTTGTAACAGGAAAGGACTTCTCGTTCGCCACACACCTCATCAGATCCAAGGGCTCACCCATCAAAGGATTTGGAGGGACAGCCTCTGGACCTGAGGACTTGGTGTGGGGCATGCAAGAGATCAACAAGTTACTGAATAAAAGGTCAGGCAAGAGACTGTCACCTGTTGATTGTCTTGACATCATGAACATCATCGGTCGTATCGTAGTGGCTGGTAACGTACGCCGTTCAGCACAGATTGCGTTGGGTGATGCCGATGACATCGAGTACCTGAGAGCAAAGCGTTGGGATCTTGGTAACATCCCGAACTGGAGAGCCATGTCCAACAACAGCGTAATTTGTTCTGACATCTCTCAGCTGCCTGATGAGTTCTGGGAGGGTTACAATGGCAATGGTGAGCCGTACGGCCTGATCAACATAGAAGCATCACGGAAGATGGGTCGTACGTTTGAGACGCAGTACCCTGATCCTGATGTGCAGGGATTCAACCCATGTGCGGAACAGTCTCTCGCGAACTTCGAGACGTGCTGTCTCGCAGAAATCTACCTCCCAAACATTGAGAACTATGAGGAACTTCTTAGGGTATCAAGACTCCTTTACAGAATCAATAAGCATAGCTTGGCTATTCCGTGTGCTATTGAGGAGACTGAAGACATCGTTCACAAGAACATGCGGATGGGTATCGGGATTACTGGGTACCTCCAAGCTACAGAGGAGCAACGATCATGGCTCTCTCCCTGTTACGAACAGCTTAGAATCTACGACGATGAGTACTCACGACTGGCTGGATACCCTGCCTCTGTTAAGCTTACAACTGTTAAACCATCAGGAACGCTTAGTCTTCTTGCTGGCGTTACACCAGGAGCTCATCCAGGGTACAGCCAGTACTACATCAGGAGAATTAGAATGGCATCAGATAGCGATCTTGTTAGAACAGCTAGGGAGCATGGATACCCAGTGGAGTACGTAAGAAACTTTGATGGGACTGAGGACAAGGGAACATCTGTGGTATCATTCCCATGCTCTTTCCCTGAGGGCACAAAGCTGGCGGGTGAGATGACGGCTGTTGATCAGCTGGAGGTTATCAAGCGACTGCAAGCTGAGTGGTCAGACAACGCTGTCTCTGTCACCATCTACTACCGCAAGGAAGAGCTTGAGGCAATTAAAGAGTGGTTGCGTCTCAACTATAAGAATGTCAAGTCTGTTTCATTCCTTTTGCACAACGACCATGGATTCGATCAAGCTCCTATGGAGGAGATTACTAAAGAGCAGTTCGATGAACTCTCCAGAGGTGTTACGCCTATTACATCTCTTGCGGCCCTCAGTATGGAGGATATCGACATCCAAGATTGTGAAGGAGGAGCATGCCCAGTACGATGACGCTGTACAAAGAACTACTGATGGAGATCCTCGCTGATTATGAGGCTCTCCTGGCTGATGGGTTTGAGGATGCCTTGATAGGTTATTCAAATGGAACCAATACTGTTGCTGTATATGACTACATGCACTGTATTCGCATACTCATGGAGGATGACATGACGTATGAAGAGGCTATGGATTACATGGAGTATAACGTTGTGAATTCTTACGTTGGCGAGAAGACACCTATCTTCATAACCTTGGGCTTATGAAGAGGATTGACCAATGCTGGATAATGCAGATGTATTATCTTAGCGATGCGTTACACCGTTAGTGCAGACGCTACCTTAAAATGTGAGGGGCGGCCCATTGTAGGCTGCCCCTCTTTATTTCGGCCTCATTACTCATTTACATACTGACCTATACCAAATATTTCGACGAGTATCCTCTGTAATGCATTCAAGTCCATGCTTTCGTTAGAAAGAGGGTTCCTGTTCTTTACAAACTGATTACGAGCATCAGACATAGCGCCGTAAGCTGCTGCTCCAGCAGGAACTGCTGCTGCTCCAGCGATCATAGGCATTATCTTTCTGATGATCATCTCCATTCTCATCTGCTCTTCTGGGTCGTAACCCTCAAGACCACCAAGCAACCTATCCACATCCTCATACTCACGCTGCATGCGTCTTTCTGGACGAGCCATTCTGAACGACTCACGAGAAGCTCTATCTGACTCCCTCATGTCTCTGTTTGTTGGATCGGCGTATCCGCCATCCATGTATTTTTTAATGCTTTTCATATCAAAATTTTGGTGTTTTTATGGTTCTCCAGCGTTCCTGTCTTGGTTTAGCCTCCTTCCTTGACTGTTTGCGCTCGTCCTTATCCCACATGTCCCTCTGCCACTTCTTTCTGCTGTCATCCCAGTACAGCTCGCCTACCTGATACTGACCTCTGGATACTGTTGGATCCTGTCTCATGATCGGTCTTGGCGATCTTGTTGGCCCCACACCCATACCCCTTGATGGCATGAGCCCTTGACTTATGACTTGCTCTATCTGTGACGCAGGTATGGACCGCATAGGCTGCATGTCTGCTGGAGGTTGCGGTTGCATGGGCTGTTTTGTTTTTTGAATCTGTGGACTGGAAGATTGGATTGTCTTTTCAACTTCTGCTACCACAGATGGAGGCAATCCACCTGTATTTCCAGAATCAGTAGCCTTTTGTATCCTCTCTTGCTGCTCGCTAGGAGTGAGGTCCTTGTACGGCTTAACCATAACAGGGTCGTAGTATGGTATTGTCGTGTTGGCTCCAGGGGTATTTGCGCCTATCTCTCTGGAGAGTTCTCCAGCTCCCTTGATTTTGCTTAAGATTTCCTTTTCAGATAAACCAGTATAGTCTTTGATTTCATTCAACCTCTTTATAACATCATCCTTCTTAATGTCTTTGCTTTTGCCACTACCATAAATAATGGTAGCTATGTCAGCAAGGTCGTCGAACTTTTCAATACTGTCTACATTTTTTTGCGTTAAGGCTCTTGTTAATAACTCGTTAGCATTTCTTAGGTCTGTAGTATAAAAAGTCCCACCAAAAGTATCAGCTACTTCGGCAAACGCGTTTTTTGGCTCGTAAATTCGAACACCTTGAGGTTTGATGTTCTTGTTGTAAGCTATAAAAGGAGCTTCTAAGTCAATCATGCCAGTTACCAAATCATTTATTAGCTCCACGTTAGGATCTGTGTTGTTTCTAAGCGCATCAATATTGTCAATAATCTTTGCGCTTCTTGCTAGATCTGGATCCTGTCTCATGGAGGCCAGCATATCAGGCGTTATAGAAGATCTATCCGCACCCCCAAAGAAATCCTGCATCATTGTTTCTAAAGTTCTACGAGATACTTCACCGCTTTCAATGTCTTGAACCTGATGTGCAGTAATAGGCCAAGTTTCAACAGGCTTGTAATAAGGCAATTTACTGTCGTAAAAACCCTGAGTCTGTAACGCGTTGTTGTACAGGGCCAAACTATCAGCGTATGTTGCCCCAGTTGCTCCCCTTATGGTTCTCATTTCTTAGCAGTCTTAGCGGCGTTTTTGAAGTCCTGTGCGGTAGGTGCTCCTTTCTCACCAGGCTTTCTCATACGCTCACCTCTCGCTCTCTTGGCGTGTATGTTGGCGTACAGTCCGCCGTTCTTAAACACACCTCTCCCCTTGAGAATATCCGCTTGAGTCACCTTACCGTCTCCAGTGAGGTCAGGGAACTTACCTCCCTCTTTGTATTTGCCCATCTTGCCACCGCAGTCGCACATGCCAGCGGGCATCTTTCCGCAAGAACACATCTTGCCTCCTTTCTTGTATCTTTTTACAGCTTTCATGGTCTTATGTTTATAGTTCTTGGGTTACCTCTTCTTTCACCCATGACTCTTATTGGTTTCTCTTCTGGTACAATCATTCCTGCCGCACCAGCACACTCGTTTCCGTACACCGTGTTTAACAGCAACAGGTCAGTGGCACCTATAATACCGTCTTTATTAAGATCGCACTGAGGACAACCGTCTTCAGCTGGTTCACCAAATTCAGCTAACAACATCAGCAGATCGTTCGTTCCAACAACAAGGTCTCCGTTAAAGTCACCCCAGCAGAATGGTACCTCATCGATCAGTGTTGGTCTCTCTACAACAACCCAGTTGTGCATGTACAGGAACTGACCATACGTAAAGGCTGTCCTGCATGAGTCGATGTAATAGTCCATGTGGTTGTTATGCACATAGTCAGCCCATGGTCTATCTGGATTATAAGTTGTTGGGCACCAAGGAGATACACAGCTGTAGTTTACTTTTGTTGGCGGTGTGTCACAGATGTTGTCGTGTATCTGTGTACAGTCAGCTTCAGGATCCTCTCCGCAGAAGTCTACACCCTGAAAGACATGATACAATCCAAGGTAGTGACCAACCTCATGAACGAGTGTCTTGTTCTCAGCCCTGTTGTAGATCAGGTAGTCACCGTCAACACCAAAGACATTGGTCTGCACCCACACTCCATCCGCACCGTTAAAACTTATGGGTCTCCTCCAGGCAAACCCAAGTATACCACCGCACATGTCAGGCATGACGTGTACGTTCATGATCTCATCCCTGTTCCAAGAGACCTCCTCACCAAGGTCAAGTGTTCTGTAACTGGCAGGAGCACAAGCCTCACCTGTAGCCAATGGAGCGCCAGCCTCACTCTCGTCAAGGTCATGGTACTCAACAGCAAGTAGGTCAAAGTCAAAGAGGTACTCAGCAAACTGTTCGTTTAGGTTCGCAATAGCGTTCTCCGCATGCTCCTGTGGTATCTGGCTGTAGCTGAAAGAATCCGTGTGGTGGATGTGTACGACTGTCTTTATCGTCTTCCAGAAAACATTCTCAGACTCTGTCATGTCCAAGAACTGACTGATGTAAACGCCATCCTCCTCTGGGGTCCAGCAGATGTTTGAGTCTATCTGGCCCCAAGAAGTAAGGCTGTAACCTGACAAAAATATTAAGATTAAACTAAGCTGTTTCATGCTTTTTTGTTCGTTGATGTCTTCTCTATCGTCCTTCCTGCGAAGTATGCGCCGAACACAGTAAGCATCAGGACCTGAAGCAAATCTATGAAGTTTTCACGCGGCAGAAATTCTTCTGACACTGCATCCCAGATAGTTACAGCCATAAAAAACACAAGGAGAGCGATCATTATACTGGGTCTGATAAGCTTTGCAAGTTGCACATCACTAGACATATCCGCCTCCCACCTGCGGGTAACAGCCTCCTGTCTTGCGATCTCAACCTGCGATGCCAGCTTCTCAAACTCTAGCTTGTCCTGAGCTGATATGTCAGGGTCGCTGTCCACCAGACGCTTCACTATGCCAAGGACACCTTGGTCAGGAAGCACGTCACCAGCTATGTCAAGCACCTTGGGTGCCTTCTCCTTCAGCCAGCTCTTTAGTTTACTCTCCTCTGATTTGCTCATATCTCTTGTTGAATGTCATCATTACCTTACGCTGTCTCTCCTCAATGTCATGGATGGTGTTCACCCTCTTCGTGTAGTTAGGTATCTCAGCTGCGTTCTTCCTAGCCTCTCTCAACACCTTCATCAGTTTCTCCGTCTCCTTGTACAGGTCTATGAGTGGACCAACACCTCTGTATCTCTCAAGCTTTGACATGTTCTTCTTCACCTCTGGGTCAAGAAGCTCGTTGTAAAGTTGCGCTGCCTCAGTAGCGTTCTTTCTGTACCTGTCGTAGTCGTAGTACCTAGATGCGCTGCCGTAGATTTTATTCAGGAATATAATATCCGATGGCTCCACCTTAGCAAACTCCCCAGCCTGTACCATACCAGCGGCTGATGTTATCATGGTGCCAATCTGCGTGATGAACCTACCAGTACCACCCATGAAGTACTCAAAGATGTACCAGAACTTATCTGGGTTCTGATCGGTCACACCAGATGACGTGTACTTGGTGCCACCAAACACCTGATTGATCCACTTGAAGGTGTCCTGAACAGACTTAGGAGAGTAGAATCCCATCTCAGATTCTGACTTAGGTGTCATGAATGGGAGCTGTTCCCTTGCGATGCTGTTGCCGAAGTAACTCTCATTCAGTCCAGCCTCCAAGAATGGTTTGATTATGGTAGGAGCAACAGCCTTCAGACCGTAGTTGAACAGGGACTTAGACTGACCAAAGCTGATCGGAGAGAACGACCCCATGAAGCTGTTGAATAGGAACAAGCCTGCGTCATCTATGTCTCTGTGACCTGAGGACACAGTTGCTACTGCCTCTCCAAAGTTTGCGAAGATGTTGTAGCCGTAAGGCATCGGTATCTTCATATACTTCTCGCCATCGAGCATGATGACAAGGTTGCGTTCCTTGACGTAGTCTGGTATCTTGTTGTAGAACAACTCACCATCATCATCCTCATCACTCATAGCAAGGTTGATCATAGTAAGCATGGCGTTGGTAAGCACAAGACCCACAGCCGCACGTTGAGCATTGTTGGTTCTTTCGTAGAAGCTTCGCTCCTCACCGTTAGCCATCTTCTTTGGCTTGAGTCCAAGCATGCTCTTACCAAACCTTGCTGTACCCTGTATACCAGCGTTGAAGAACAGGTACAGTGAACTCAATACACCGCTGTTCTCTCCGCTTCTGTTGAAGTTCACGGTTATCTCCTTGGCAAGAGACGCAGCATCTTTTGCATCAAACCCTTTCTTCCTAGCCGCTATAAAGGTTGCGAGTCTCACGCTGTTCTCGAACGCATCGTTGATAGCCGTTACCTTGTCCTCAGCAAACCTCAACGGACCACCGAGCATCCTCACTAACTGCCTCATCTCACTGTCCTCATCAAGACCTTTCTTTAGCTTCTTGGCTACCGTCTCCAGTCTGTCTGCGTACGTCCATCCAGTCTTGCCGCCCTCAAGCTCAAACTCCTCTATGTACGAAGCCATATCAGCGTCTCCGACCTTCCTGCCAAGGTTGTGCTTCATCAGTGCCCGAAGCGTACCGTTCCTTCCTAGTGAGTTCTTAGCTATGTATGTGGACAGATACTTACCATCCAGACCAGCGAGATCCTTCTCAGCAAGAGCATTGAAGGTTGCCGCCTGTATGTCCCTCAAGAAGTTTACGATAGTGAACGCAGGGTCAAGTGTGGTGAATGCCTTGCGGAGCCAGTTGGTCATTGGCGATATCTTAGACAGCAAGCCAAGGCTCTGAGTACCCATGTTCTTGAGTGTTTGAGCGTGTGACTTGTTGTCAAACCTGATGTACAACTTCTGACCGTTGATCCTCACAGCTACCGTGTGATCACCATCAGCCTTGTCAGTCACAGTCCATACATCCTTGTTGGGGTTGCTCTTGACCATGTTGTACATCGCCTGCATAGCCTTGTTCTTCTCCCCAGCTACGATAACAGCCTGAGCTTGGTGGATGACAGTTGCCACAGCGTTAGCCGCACGTGTTTGTCTTCCCTTTGCTTTCTTGACTATCTCTCCTGGTACGTGAAGCCCAGTACCACCATTTGGTGCTGACCCCTGATCCTCAAGGTTGAGCGTGTTCATCTCATCGGCGGCTCTTCCGTGAAGCGGAACGTAGTTCTGGTACAACTGATTCCATGAATCTACCCTAGCCTGTGGTTCCAATCCATAAGACACAAGGTTCTCCTGCGTCTGCTTCTGTATGTCACGAATCATACCAACGATCTGATCAAGCTCTCTCCTCAACTCTGGATCTGAGTCTACGTCGGATAGTATTTCTCTGGCCTCTTTCGTTGTCATACCACTACCAGCTTCATTAGGCTCCTCAACACCAGCCTCTACCTGATCGAAGTATATCTTCTCGTTTCTTTCCTCAGCATGCAGAGCCGTAAGGTACTGGTTGATATCAACGGAGTCAATGCCAGTCTCCTTCATGAAGTCTGTTATCTTCTTTACCGCAGTCTCCAACCTGATGAGCCTCTCACCAGTACGCCCGTGCATGAGTTTCTCTGCCAGCATAAAGTTCTCAGCCCTTGACACCCCTCTGCCAGCGAACGACTCTATGTCTTTCTGGAGCATAAAGACTCTCCAGTACTTGTCGTAGTACTTGACCTTTATACCATCCATGGTGTTCTGGAACCATGTTCTCTCTCTCCTGCCCCACACAGCGTTAGGGTCAGAGGCATGAGTCACGTTATGCGGCTCACTAATCATGACCATAGACTCGTATATACGTGTCACCTCAGGTGTTAAGTCTCGATCAAGTGGCGAGCCTACGATGCCGAAGTATATGTCAAGGAGCCACTCTCTGAACTTCTCAAACACACCATTGAGCTTGCTGCTCTCTGTTGGTCCTTGGAATAGGAACCTCTCAAATCCCTCAGCAAAAGCCTCAGATGCATCTCTGTTCCATTCGCTGGTGCCAGCCCAGTCCATGACTGTCTGCTTCTCCTCATCGGTTAGGTAGTGCTCAAAGACGTGAGCCATCTCATGGAGAGGCGATGTAACGTCAGGGTTAGTGAGCGCGTAGATAACAGCCTTACCATCCTCCATCGTCATGGCAGCTCTAGCGTCTTGGAACAGGACCATCGGGTCAGTGATCGGCTCATCGCTGAGCTTCTCTATCACCACACCAGTAGCTCCGAAGCTGTTGTCTTTGGTTACCTTGACCTTGTCACCAAGCAGCTGCTGCACGTACTCGACCAGCTCGTCACCATCAAATCCTTTCTGGAACACCTCCACTTCTTGGCCGCCACTCTTTCTGGTGATTATCAGTGAGTTATGTTCATCTCCTGGTACGGAGTTCTTGGCGTTAGCAACGTCACCCTTAAACTTCCTTGCCGACACGTAAGCCTTGCCACCTTGGTTAAGCTTGTTGTAGATGTCCACAACGATTCTGTCCCTGATCGCTTTCGGTACAACATTAAGTACATTGAGAGAGACGATACCGTCGTACGTCTTGTTGATGTCTGCCTGGCTACCAAAAGTAACCTTCCTGCGCCCCTTCCATCTCTCTGGGTTAGGTTCGTATGAGTCAACATCGAAGCCAAACACACCGCTCATGGCATCGGTACCAAGGCCAAGGCCAGCACCGTAGTCCAGAACAGACTGAGGTTGTGACCCCATAAGTTTCTTAGCTGCCTTCACGTAGCTTCCTTGTGTGGTAGCTACCTGTGTCGTACCGCTGTTGTCATTGTACTTGCCGTCCTGAAGCTTGGCCTTTGACTCAGGTTTCATTATGCTGAGTATCTTAGACACACCTGTTGACGGAGGGAACAGACTATCACTCTTCTTTCCTAGGGGGGATTGTCTTCCTGGTCTGTTTGCTATGGTCTCGTATGACTTTGCGTCCTTAAGCAGGTGGACCACTGGCTTGTCACCGTTGACTGTCTCGATAGCGAACGGATAAGACTCGTGGCTTCTTCTTCCCTCACCCTTCGTATCAACAGCCCTGAAGGTATCGCCATTAGGATTCGCATCAACCTCCACCACAGCATAGGCTACACCAGCCTGAGCTCCATCCTCAAACAGCTGATTTACAAAACCTTCCTGCAATGACCTAGCTACAGCTGTCATGACCTTACCAGCCGTAAGCTTTGTCTTCTTCTTGACCGTTGGATGGAGAACACTCTCCATGTCTGAAAAGTCCGCGAAGAACTCGTTCAGGAACTTCTTTTGATTCTCTGTACTCTGTTCGTTTATGGAGGTTACCATGTTGGTTATCAACCTCTCTATAAACTGTCTGCGCTGGTCGAAGCTTGAGTTGTCAGGATCCATCTTGTCTTGGATAACCTGAATCATATCGTCAAACTTCATGCTCTTCTTTATAGGAGCTTTAAATACAATAGCCTTCTTCTTGCCAGTTGTTTTGTCTATGGTAACCTTCTCTTCTATATTGGACTGAAAGATAGCTGCTGATAGCATCTTCTTAGTGATCGGGTTCTTACTCTGATTGGCCTTCTCTACAAAGAGTTGTACTATGCCTCTGGCCGCAGTGGTGTTGGAGAACACCTTGGTAAGTGACCCAGTGGTTAGGACAAGCCTTACCTTCCCGTCTGTACTCATCTTCGCGAGCTTGTTGAGCTCACTCACCATGCCACTCGCAGCTGATCTAGTCGATGCCCAGAAGTAATTCTCGTCAGCAAACTCTAGCGGATAGAAGACGCCACCGTCACCCTTGATAAGTTCCCTGTCTCCTATGGATATAGACCCAGAGAACATACCATCAGGTGCGTGGAAGATGACTGGCCCTTCAAAGTCATGAACAGACTTCTCGTTAACAGTCACACGACCAGCCTTCATAAACTCTTGGAACTCAGGGGTATCTATAAGCATCGTCCGACTCTTACCAGTAGCTAGGTTGGTCATAGTCTTCTGGTACATAGCTGAGGCATGATCGTTAGCCTTCGTTGGATCCTCAGTGCTGGTCCACTCGATGGTCTTGTATATCTCTGCCTTGGATTTACCGCTCCTCAAAGCCATAGCACCAACCATCCTGTCCATGATGATGGCTGCGTACTTAGCCTCCTTGTCACCAAGACCAAACACCTCCTTACCGATCTTAATCAGGTCCTTGACACCAGTAGCTTTTACTCTGTCTTTTTTCTCCTCAGGCTTCTGCTGGG
>Ga0208898_1000713_pt1 | contig 24652 bp, 39 predicted proteins | sample VirMetDEL_Mar_4_FD_184513 | JGI IMG/M metagenome (GOLD analysis project Ga0208898, IMG submission 184513) | Aqueous microbial communities from the Delaware River and Bay under freshwater to marine salinity gradient to study organic matter... | ecosystem: Environmental > Aquatic > Marine >...
CAACTCAAACACAACAACCCGTTAAGCAAGCACCAAAGCCAACGCCTAAAGCTGAACGTGTTATTGTAGCCGAAGGAGATGAAAACTTCCTGAAGATTGTTAAAGGCGTTTCAACTGGAAAGGCTACGCTTCAACAGGCACTTGATAAGTTTAATATCAGCGATGCGGTTGAGGCTTCGTTGAAAGAGAAAATTCAATCACTAGCTGAAATTGTGTAATATGGAATGGATAAGCGTTAAAGATAGGTTGCCTGATATAGACAATGAGTATATTGTTTCATTAGATTTTCTTGAAGTCAAAAGCACAACTATGAACTTTATGTCTATGCCTTCTAAATGGTATACAATGTCTAGTATTGATGTTAGTAAACGAGTAACACATTGGATGCCACTACCTGAACCACCAAAGAAATGAGCAAAGAACTATTCCACGACCTCCGCGAAATTGAAATAATCGCAGAAATGAACGAACGTGTTTACATGGATATACCTTCGCACCTACGCGACCAAATTAAAACAAGCAAATCAAACACAACTCAACAGAAAAAGAAATGAAAAAATCATTGTACAACATTGAACAAGAGTACCTAGAAATAGCTAACCAACTAGAAGACGGTGAACTATCTCCCGAACTGGAAACGGCACTAGCGATAAACGAGCGGGAACTGCAAGGAAAGGCGATAGCTTACGCCTACGTGATTAAAGAAGCTGATGATGCGGTTAGCGTAATTGATGCTGAGATAAAGCGTCTACAAGGCTTAAAAAAGACCGAGCAGAACAAGGCTAAAAGACTCAAAGAAACTATTAGCAACGCGATGGAATTGTACGGAATAACTGAAATCAAAACCGAAACGCTTAAACTAAACTTTAGACGTTCTGAAGGTGTGGTTTGTACGGACTCAACCATTTCAATAGCTGAAGAGTTTGCTACTATTGTACCTGAGAGTATCAAACCTAACTTAATAGCAATTAAAGCAGCTATCAAAGAAGGTATAGAAGTTACTGGATTTGAAATAGAAGAACGTTATTCACTTCAAATTAAGTAATATGAGCGAACTAGAAAGTAGGGTTAAGTTCCTTGAACAACACATTGAGAAGATGTACGACCACATAGAAGAGTGGAAAAGGTTAGCTTTAAAAAAGGATGAGATTATTGACACCTACAAAGAACTGCTAGACCATTACAAAGGCAAGTTAGAACAGCAAAGAGATGAAATTTGAAAAGCAACTTTCAGACCTAAACAAGTACGTTAACGAGTACTATTCTTGCAACCTTCAGGACGGTAATAAACTATCTTTGTTGATGCAGAAGATAACAGGATTGTTATACTACTTGGAAACAGAAAGAAGCAAGACTCACGACCTTTACGAAAACGCGGTTTTCAAACTTGTTAAAGGAGGGTCAACAGTTGCAAGGGCTGTTAACGAGGCGAACGTTTTATATCCAGAGATGTATCAACTTAGACGCATAATGGACGGGGGCTATCGGATAGTAGACGCAATCAGAACAAACATCAGTTATTTAAAATCAGAAAAACAATCAATTAATTAAATCAAAATGAGTTACGAAGTAAAAGGAGTACTAAGAAAGGTGTTGCCTGTTCAATCAGGTACATCAAAAGCAAGCGGCAAAGAATGGCAGAAACTGTCTTTCGTTGTTGCTAATAACAACGGCTACGAAGGACGCGAACAGTTATACTGTTTTGAAATCTTCGGTGCTGATAAGGTGGACAACTTCATCAAGTACAACCAAGAAGGTAGTGAGGTTGTCGTAAAGTTTGACATCAGAACGAACGAGTACAACGGGAACTACTATACGTCTTTGGCAGCGTTTCACGTGCAATCAGGCGAACGAGTTGAGCAAGAAGCATACACGCCTGAAATTAGTGGAAGTGGAAGACCGAAACCACAACCAATAGCTGAAGACATTGGAGAAGATGATTTACCCTTCTGATGCGTATAAACATCAAACCGTTATCAGTTAACCAAGTATGGCAAGGCAAGCGGTTCAAAACCAAAGCCTATAAAGACTACGAAAAAGAGGTTCTGTTAACGCTTAAACCAATGAATGTGAATGGGGGCAAATTACGCCTCCATTTGCGTTTTGGGCTATCTTCTAAGAACGCGGATATAGACAACCCAGTTAAGCCGTTTGTTGATTGTCTCCAGAAGCGTTACGGTTTTAATGACCGTCAGATTTACAGCTTGATAGTTGATAAGATTGACGTTCCAAAAGGTCAAGAGTTCATTGAGTTTGAGATAACAGAGTTGTAATGCTTATTTAGAAGCATTCTAAATTAGGGTCAATAGTGAAATAATACTTTGACGTATCAAATCAATTAGTACATTTGAAGTGTTGAAACAATTAACACTAACCAAAACAACAGAAATTATGAAATTTTATAACCATTGTAATCAGGCACTTTACGAGGAAGCGAAAAGGGTAATATCAAATTTTGACTGGCATCCGTCTTACAAGAGCCAGACATTATCTATCGTAGTTGATGAGCTTGAGTGCGGTCAAATGATACAAACTGAAACTGGCGGTTATACGATTCCTTTCACCGTTTCTGATGTGAAAGACTTTGTTCGCATTGTTTCTGATAGAGGCTAAATCTAAAACGGGGCGAGGCATCCTACACCTCTTTAACTTAAACAACATGATAAGACTAAACATCCCCGACCTAGACGAAGTGATAGCAGAAGCTAACCGTAAAGGAGTAACCATGTACCGTATCGCTAAAGACACGGGGTTATCTTCTGAAACAGTTAGCAGATACTTCACAGGTCAAAAGGTTACAACACGAACAATGGAACGAATCATTAACTACATAAACAAAGCATAATGAGCATTTACAGAATCAAATGGCACGGTTACGAGTTGACCATCGAAGCAAACGTATTCAATACAGAAGTGGAAATAGAGGACATTGACGGCATATCGTTAGTAGACTTTTACCACAACGCGGATAACTACACGCTTGGAGAGATTGAAACACTTGTACTGGAACAAGAAGCTGAACGGCAAGCGGAAGCAGCAAGCTACCAAGACCACGACACGCTATACGAACGAGATTAAAATAGAAACAATGAAAACAAATACAATGAGACAAGAAAAGCTATTCAAAGACAAAGTAGAATTGATAACGGTTGAATCTGTAATTGGTTCAGGTTATGAAGAAGATGTGGCAAAATTAGCCATTGAAGACAAGATAGCTTATAGAGCGGCACGTAAAAATATGCAGATTCATTCGGCTATAATTCTAAAAATGAATGATGAATTTGCTGGATTCTTTACCTACGAAATAAATCACGATGCTAAAGAATATTGCTTGCTTCAATCAGCAATGTACCCAAGATTTAAAGACGTTGATATTTATCAGCAAATGGTTAATAAAATTATTGAAGGGAATACTTTTGGTTACCCAATGATAATGACGGTTTCAAAAAAACATGATTTAGAAAAACCCTCAGTATTTGAAGAAATAGGGTTTAAAGTAAACTTAGATAAAAACGACTTTAAATACGTTTATTACGGAGAACCTGAACAAGTTAGAATGAAGCTGTTAGCGCATACAGCAATGACAAATTTATGGCGATCTACTTCGGGGTTATGGCTTCAAAACAAAAGGGAGTGGAATAGACAGATTGACGCGGCTGGAGAAAAACATGGTGTGCCAAACCCAAGATTCGCTTCGCGTGAAGGTTGCTGGCAAGGGGCTAAAGGCTTTTCAAATGTGGTATTATCTAAGAACGAAATAGTAGAAGGAAAGATTATTCATAACGATAAGAAAACGCTAAATGGAAACGCATCAGTATTAGACCCGACAGCTTGTGAAATAATAGCTAGGTTTTTTATGCCTAAAGGCGGAAAACATATTTACAATCCATTTGGCGGTGGCGTTCAAATGGGGTTTGTTGCGGGCGGTTGTGGATTTACTTATGAGTCTTCAGAGATAAGAAAAAACCAATGTGATACAAATAATGAAATTTGTAAAGAGTTTGAAGATGTTAAATGGCACTTATCAGACACATCAAAATACATTCCAGAACGAAAAAGCGATTTAACTTTTTCATGCCCTCCTTATTATAGAGTTGAAAAATACATTGATTACGATGGCTTACCACCTAAAGGCGAAATAAACCATTTAGGAAGTTATGAGGAGTTTAGAGACACATTATTTCAAGGTTATAAAAACGCTATAAAAGCAATGAAAGACAACACTTTCTTTGTGGTTATGACAGGAGATAGTAGAGATAAGAACGGTGCTTATTACGGGTGCGAAGCTGAACATGAATTATTTTTCAAAGAACAGGGGCTTTACATTTACAATAAGGTAATTTATTTGGAAAGTGAGTTTACGCGGTTCTCACAAGCAAAGAAAACTCTACATCACAGAAAGTACCCTAAGGCAGACCAAAAGATTTATATGTTCTACAAAGGGGACATGAAAAAGATAAAAGAACTTTACCCTAATATTGGAAGACTATGAGAGAGTACACAAACACAATAACGTTTACTAAAAACATTCGTGGCGTTTATTCTTTAGACCCTATTCTTGGCTGTTCCTCTGGAATGGCTGAGAATGAAAAGGGTTGTTACGGAGATTGCTACGCTGCTAGATATGCCAAAAAGTACGGCTACGACTTCTCTAGAAACGTTTTAAGACATTTTAAAGATGAAAAGCACATAGCACTAATCAAAAAGAGAATAAATGCTATTAGCTTACCTTTTATCAGAATGGGTACATCGGGCGAGCCTAGCGAAGATTGGGAACATACGCTATCAATTATTGAGAAGTTAGGACACGTGGATAAAGAAATAGTTATAATCACAAAGCATTGGAAACAATTAACAGACTGTCAACTACAAAGGCTTTCAAAGTTTAATGTTTGTGTGAATACTTCTGTATCTGCATTGGATGGTAATATTCTTGAAGTTGGATTGCGTGAATATGAAAGGCTAAAACCTTTTTGTAGGTCAATTTTGCGTGTTGTTTCTTGTGATTTCAATCTGGATAATTTAGAAGGGCAAAGTCTTGATAGAACACAAGAAAACATATTTAAAAATTATGAGTTTATTGATACTGTTTTAAGGGTTTCTCTTAATAATCCTTTAGTAACTGAGGGTATAATAAACACACATAAAACAAAGTTCTTAGGTAAGGCGTGTAATATCAGTAAGCGGTTTAAGAAAACTTACTTTGGAGGCTGTAATAACTGTTTGGAAATGTGTGGCGTAAATATGTAACGACATTAAATAAGAAACAATGAAAGAACAAGAACGCAAAGAGATAATTGAGTGTTTGGAGTTTGTCGCAAATCAATTTGACGCTGATAGAACCAGGACAAAAGAACTGATTGAGGCAATGAAGAAAATCAATTGCGAAACAGAGTTCAGTCACCTTCAGCAACTCAAACTTAAACAGTTGGTTGATACGTGCTGCCACTTGCTGGACTACGATAACAACGAAGCTACAAACGCTTCACGCGATGTTGTGGAGGTTGAGAAACGAAGGGCTATCTATTACTTTGCCTACTCTATAAACGAGTACAACCCGCAGATATTTTACGGTTTGGCTAAGGCGTTTGGAAAGCATAGAACCAGCTTCAACCATCATGTCAACAAAGCAAAGGAGTTGTTAGATTGCAAGGATAAAACGTTCATGTTTTACTACAACAAATTGTTGTCTCACCAGTTTGATTTATCCTAACTAATTACTATATTTGTTCAATCGCTCGCCAAAGCGATTCTAAATAACAGGTAATGACAAACAAACATTTTATCGGAAGGAAGTAATCGGTTGACGGGTTTACCTGTTTATCTGTCCTGATTCTACGTGTGGCAGCGTAGCCTTCCGAACTTTTTACAAATGTCAAAAGATGACGGTTAAATTTTATTCAGTAGACGGCATGAACTCAATTGAGATAATGCCAAATTATGAACGGTTGCATGTAAGCATTGACTGCTTGGATGGTTATGGTATGCCAATAGGTACAACAATCGAACTAGACAACGAGGACATAGATGATTTCATTTTTGTTTTGAACGAGTTTAAAAAAAGATTATCAGATGGCACGACCTCAGAGGCATAATGTAGACTACTTTCCACACTACATTTCAGACGGCAAAAAGATGTTCATAATTGAATCTAAGTTTGGAAACGATGGTTATGCTGTATGGTTTAAGATACTTGAAACTCTTGCTAAGACAGATGACCACTGGATAGACTTAAACGAAGAGTCTAATTTAATGTACTTAGCCGCTAAGTGTAGGGTTTCAGATAGCTTGTTGATAGATATAATTGAATCAGTAGTAAAACTTGGAGAGTTAGACGCTGAATTTTGGTATGCTGAAAAGGTGGTTTGGTGTCAAAAGTTCATTGAAAGTATTGACGATGCTTACAGAAAAAGAGGCAACCCGTGTATGACTAAAGAAGGTTTACGGCAACATTTATGGAGTTTAGGGCGGAAGATTGGCGGTTTAAGTGGTAGTAAAGGCGGTGAAAACCCACAAAGTAAAGAAGAGAATAGTAAAGAAGATATTAATAAGCCCGACCTTTTTCAAATTTTCTGGAATCTTTACGGTAATAAGATAGAGGAGGTCAAATGCCAAAGAGCATGGTTTAACATCGAACATGCAGAATATCCTAAGATAATTGAACACGTACCAAAGTTCGTAAATGCTTCAGGTAAATTCCTTTGCAAACCTTTAAACTATCTTGAAGGTAGGCGGTGGAAAGACGAACAACTGCCAAACTATGCGTCAAAAGAAGAGCCTAAGAAAGAACGATTTATTCCAACACCCCCGAAACTATGATAGAGAAACAAGTAATAGGAACGCTCATAACAACGCCTGACAAGTACGTTGAAGTTAGTGAGTTGTTGAATGAAAACAGTTTTACGGATTCATCAACTAAGGCTATATTCTCTACGTTTCTGAAGCTATACAACAAAGGCTCAAACATAAGTCTAGCTTTATTGCAAGAGCGCGTTAATCAATCTGACAACCCTTGCAACATTGCGGATGTAATCGACTTTATGGATTCAGGAAGTGCTTTCTATGAGCATTGCCAAATTTTAAAAGAGAAAGAGGTTAGGCGTGAGCAATCTGTTCTAGGTATGGAGTTGGTGTCTAGGTCTGGTGATGTGAAAGAAGACCCGTTTGAAACTAACGACTACTTAATGGATGAAGCCGAACGCATTGTTTCAATGGTTGATTTTGGCAAGAACAATTCCAACATGGAACTTATAAAGGCGGTAACTACCAAAATGGAATTAGCGTCTAAGAGTAACGGTATGACGGGTCTTTCAACTGGCTTTAAAGAACTTGACCGTGTGTATGGTGGTCGGCAAAATTCAGACCTTATAATCAAAGCCGCTAGACCCGCAATGGGTAAAACTGCACAGGCATTATGTGAGGCTAAACACATGGCTTTTGAATCCAAGAAAAAGGTAATCTTCTTTAGTCTTGAAATGAGCGCAGAACAATTAATGCAGCGTTTGGTTAGCGTTCATACTGGTATTCCTTTGGGTTCAATTAGAAGCGGAGATTTAACATCTACTCAATGGAATACATACAACACAATGGCTGATTACTTAACCGATGACAATCTGATAATTGTAGATAACGTTTATTCATTGAATGGCATACGAACTAAGTGTAAGAAGCTGAAGATGAAAGGCGGTATCAACGCGGTCTATATTGATTATCTTCAACTGATAAACCATAAGGTATCTTCAGGAAGGTCAAAAGAACAAGAGGTAAGCGAAGTATCAAGGGCATTAAAGATGTTAGCAAAAGACTTAGACGTTCCTATTGTTTGTCTTAGCCAACTATCAAGAGCAGTTGAAACAAGGGGCGGCACACATAAACCGATGCTTTCAGATTTACGAGATTCAGGTGCTATTGAACAAGACGCTGATATTGTGGAGTTCATATTCAGACCTGAGTACTACGATAAAGAAGACCCTTCACTACATGGAGTTGCCTATGTGATAATTGCAAAGCATAGAAACGGGGCGTGTGGGGATATTGAGTTGAGATTCAAGCATGAATGTACTAGGTTTGAAAACGTAGGATACCAACAACCAATTGAGCAGCCAGTTCAAAGTACTATGAAACCATCAAACGCATTTGAAGAACCCCCTTTCTGATGAGTAGACCAAGACACATAAGCGAAATAATAGCCGAAATATTAACACAAATTCAGAGCAATGAACAAAGACTTTAAAGTGCTTAATCTTTACGCTTGCTTGGGTGGCAATCGTTACAAATGGGATGAGGTGGCAGAGGAAGCTGGAATTGATATGAAAGTAACTGCGGTTGAATTAGACCCTGAGTTAGCTAAGTTGTATAAAGAGCGTTTCCCAAATGATACGGTAATAGTTGCTGATGCTCACCAATATTTATTAGATCATTACAAGGAGTTTGATTTCATTTGGAGTTCGCCCCCTTGCCCTAGTCACAGTATAGCAAGAGCATACAATTCAAAATATGAAACACTATACCCTGACATGAAGCTGTACGAAGAAATTATAATGTTGAATAATGTCTCTAACGGTAATGATGCAAGATTTAAAGGTAAGTTTGTTGTTGAAAATGTAGTTCCATACTACGAACCATTAATACTCGCAAAGAAGCGAGGTAGGCATTTATATTGGACAAACTTTAATTTACCTAATATATTGACGGATAGAAAAAACCCAGAATTAGGTCATGCAAAAAGCGAAGTTTTAGAACTTTCAAAGTTTCACGATTATGATTTTAAACAATACAATGGGAATCAAAGCAACATGAAAATAGCCCGTAACCTAGTAGACTACGAAGCTGGCAGAACCATCTTTGAAACTGCACTAGGAATTATTAGAAAGAAAGACGTAACACAAACAGAACTATTTTAAATCAGAATCAAAATGAACAAACAAGAACTACAAGCAATCGAAGTATTAGTTGACCAATTCAGGGAGAAGCTAATCAACTCACACAACGAAATAAGTAAGTACGCCTTTGCCGTCAACTCCAGCGAAGAAAAATTCAACAAGTACGTCAACGCAATAGCTGACTACTTTTGTATCAACGCGAAAGACATAACGGGCAAGCGGTCAAGGCTAACGGACATTAAGAAGTCTAGACACATCTTATGGTGGTTATGCAGAACGGGAGACACTAATGTTAAATGGTCATTGTCTAAGATAGGGCAAAAGACCTGTGAAGAAAGACCTTTCGACCATGCAACGGTATTGCACGGGGTTAGAACGCTAGGTAATGATATTGACTATTGTCATGTTACTAAGCAAGATATAAAAGCTATTGTTGAGTGCTTGGGTATGCGGTTGGTTAAGGTCGGTTCATCGTGGCAAGCAAAGGTTATTTAGAATGATTCTAAAGGAATTGTTGTTAAATTTGATTCTCACAACGGTACGGCTAAACAATCGGAATTAACGGGTAGAACCCACAAACTAAATACTATGACAGCACACGAAACACTTAAGTCTTTTGGGATTGACGTTCAAAGATTGCATGACGAAAAACCAATGCTTTATACCAACATTATCAGGTCAATGGAAGAATACGCACAACAACAAGTTAATTCTGTTTATTTAGATGATGTTGTAAAATCGGATAAACACCGAGTTGTTCGTAGAGGGCATTTTGATGAGTTTGACGCACCGACCGATTGTAATGCGTTAGGATAATAAATTATCTGTTTTACAATGGCTCGCTATGAAACGCGCGTTTAGCGTGTTGTATAGCGTTGGTTGTGATTAATAATAGTGCGGTATAGCACACTAATTGATAGAAGAAATGAAAGAACAAGAAACTGAAATGATAGAATGCCCAGATTGCAATGGCGAGGGTGCTTGGTATAATGACACATCAGGACAATGTACGGTGAGAATGAATGATTGCTGCGGAGGTTGCGGTTATGATGTGGATTGCGAAACTTGCAACGGAACGGGCGAAATTGAAAAAGAAGAGGAAGAATGAAACGTTACCAAGTAAAGCGTTGGGATAAACGCAACACGCTAAAAGCTAAGAAGTATGTAACACCTTTCCTGTTTATGATGTGGATGGCTGTAATAGGGATGGTTTATAGCGTGGTGTTTGTTTAATTTGACTATATTTGTAAACTAAAGATTTAGTTGTTATTTGATTATTCAAACTAATTTTACATAATGCCAAGCGGAGGTAAACGTAAGGGTGCTGGACGCAAATCAGAAGCTGATAAGAAAAGCATTTTAAAGGGGTTAGAACCTTTTAAAGCTGATTGGTTCAAAGCCGTTGGAGATGGTCTTAAAGATGGTAACTACAATTTTTGTAGGTTGTATGCTGAGTATATGTTTGGCAAGCCTACTGAACACGTAGACGTTACTTCAAACAATGAGCCGTTCATATTGAAACTAAATGGAACTAAGTCCGAAGCAAAGTGAAGCATTTGAGTTAGCTACTTCGGGTGAAAAGGATGTTTTATTGTATGGAGGAGCAATCAGAGGTGGAAAAACCGTTTGGCTACTTACAACGTTCTGCTATCTAGCTAGTGAATACGCTGGCTCAAGGTGGGTAATAGTCAGAGAATCATTACCGACACTAAAACGAACTACTTTAGTATCATTTCAAGCATTACTGTCTGAAGGGCTTTCACAATATGTAAGTGATTTCAATAGAGATACTTTTACGGTTACTTTCAAGAACAACAGTCAGATTATATTCATGGCTGAATCATTCGACACCGATAAGGAATTAAACCGCTTTAGAGGTCTTGAAATAAATGGTGCTGGTGCTGAAGAAATAAACGAACTTCAGGAGGCTACTTTTAATAAGCTGATTGAAAGAACAGGAACTTGGCTAAAAGCTGGCGATGTACCTAGCGTCATTCTTGCAACGTGTAACCCAACCCACAATTGGGTAAAGTCAAAGTTTTACGATAGATGGAAGAACGGCACACTACCTGAAAGCTGGGCTTACATTCAAGCAAAGATTACGGATAACCCTTTCATACCAAAAAGCTATTTGGAGGGCTTAAAGGCTAACATGATGCCTTTAGACTATCAAAGGTTTGTTGAGGGAGATTGGGAGGTAATAGAAATAAGTAACCAGTTCGCCTATGAATGGTCTGATGAACACCACATCAAGCCGTGTATCCACAGAGATGACAAACAGTTGATTATTTCAATGGACTTTAACATAGAGCCTTTTGGATTCATTTACTCTCATGTATGGCAAGATTCAGAAGGTTGGCATTGTCATATCTTCATGGAAGAGACAATAAAAGACGGTTCGATAATCAAGGCGGTCAACTCAATACGTTCTAAATTCACCCAAAACCTTTGGAATTGCATTATCACGGGAGATTACAACGGAAACAAGAAAGAGATAAGCCAAAACGACCATGCGTCTAACTTTGAGCAGATACGTAGGGAGTTAAGGCTGAAGCATAGCCAAATACAGACGATACCAAACCCGAAGCACGTTAATAGCCGTAATGACCTGAATTACATCTTGTATCATTCTAGGGGTAATGAGTTTGATATTGACTTTAGGATTGACCCGAAGTGTGAGAATACTATTAGAGATATGCGATTCGTAGAGGCTGATGGTACGGGTTCAATCATCAAGAGCAATCGTAAGGACATACACCAGTTAGCCGACCATTTAGACTGCGTTAGATACTTAGTCAACCATCATTCTGTTAAGCAGTATTTGAAGTATAGGCAAAAGGTTTACATCTAGGTGTTGGCGTGTGTAAACTAAAAAATAGTTTTGTAACTAAGAAAATAGTTGTACTTTAGCAACATGAACATCGTTTTAGCCGCATTTGGCAAAAGAGGTTACTTCTATTCAGCGTATAATCTTGCTTTTTCTATAAAGCATTACGACAAAGACGCTAAGATTCTACTCATTCACGATAAGGGAATTAGTGCGTTACCTCCACATGAAGCTGACATATTCGATATTAAAGTTGAAATAGATGAGGCTACAACTCATCCTTTAGGTTTGTTTGATGCTGGTCATGTTAAGTTGAATGTTTACAAGATAGCCACTAAGCACTTCAAAGAGTATCTGTTCTTAGACGTTGACGCAATCGTGTTAAAGTCTATAAAGACATGGTATTCAGATGCACAGAATAGCGGTAAAGAGTTTCTTACGGATGTTCGTGGTATTGGCGGCATCAATGATGTGATAAACTATTCTGTATGGGCTTCAAACGAGAATATTTGGGAGCAGTTCAAATTGGATAAAGACGCTAAGTATCCAGCCGTTCAATCTTCTTGGCACTATGCTAAAAAGACAAAGGGCAATACTGCAATGTTCAATGATGCTTTAAAACTAAACAGAACCACATTCACAGACCGTTCCAAGTTGCTTATCAAGTGGGGCAAATGCTTACCTGATGAACTTGTTATCGGTGGTGCTTTAGCGCGTAGAGACTTTGATGCTTCGTTTGATTACGAACCTATATTCTTTCCTAATCGTCACTTGCCACTAAGCGAACTAAAAGAACGATATTACGTGCTTTCAATGTTTGGTAATGGTAGAGGTGCTGCAACAATGGTAAAGGTGGATTTCAAAGAGTTCTATGACCGTTACATGATAAGAATGTTCAAAGACAACGGAATGAATTTGAAGTATAAGAACAGTTCGATAATGAGAGATAAAATGATAAACTGATGATTGAAAAAGTAGAAATAGTATTTCAAGAAACTGGTAAGCGAAAGAAAGTGCTTGTTAGTTGGCTGTTGTCTCAAGCTGGTCAATGGGCTTTTGAGGCTAGTCCGTTCATTGTACAAGACAATAATCTTGCTGAAAAGATTGTAGGTCAGACGTTCAACGGCAGACCAGTTAAAGAGTTGTTGATTGCAAGGTTTAATTATCTAAAGACGGTACTAAATGAAACCAACGAAGATTTATACGCTGATAATGCCACCGAAGACGAAGCCGAAGTTGAGACAAATCAAGCAGACCAATTGATTTCTGATTTGATTGATATTGAGGACATTCAGGCAATGAATAACATAGAAGACGTTAAGGCGTTCTTGGATTCAAAGGGCGTTAAATACGACAAACGAAAGAAAGGTATTGAGTACTTTAAAGAATTAGCACTAAACACAATTAACTAATGAAAATAGAATTAAAAGACGTACTAGGTTACACGGGAATTGAACTAGGCGAAGATGCAACGCCCGACACTTTTAAGAAGTCCTTTGATGAGGTGTTCATCCGTAAAGACCAAGCGATTGAGTTAGATGATATTAAAACGCCTATTGTTGGTGAGACTACAAGAAAGTTTGCAACAGAACTAAAGAGGGCGGCTAAAGAATCAGGTCTTGAATTAAGCGAAGATGAAACAAAGCTACCAGTTAGTGATTTGGCTCGTGCTATCTTAGCTAAAAAAGATGAGGTCTATACTTCCAAGATTCAGGAACTAGAAACAAGTTCAAAGAAGCCAAGTGAGGCTTTTGAGGCATTGCAGACCAAGTACGCTCAACTAGAGACCAAGTTCAACGACATTGACAACATGAAGAACGACCTAGCGTCTAAGTTGACTGAAAAGGATAAAGAGTTCGAGCAGTTTCAACACAACTTTAAACTAGGAGAGGCAACCAAAGACATTTGGGGTAAGGTTAATTCTAATCTAAGTGAAACGGCATCAGAACTTGAAAGACGCGGATTTGTTTCAGCAATGAACGACAACTACAAGATTCAGTTAGACGGTGATGTTCCTGTGATTACCACAAAGGAAGGTTCTAGGATTCCTAACCCGAATAAACATGGCGAGTTTCTATCTCCAACGGACGTACTACTTCAAGAAGCTGAAAAGCTAAAGATTAGAAAGGTTACTGATACGAGTAAGGTTAAGCCACATCAGCAACCACAACCAACGCCAACTAATAACCCTGAAGGCGTTAGACAAAGCAGATTGATACGACACAAATGATACTCACAAAACAACAAGAAGCTAATCTAGTTGCTAACGCTAAAGCAATGATTGAGGCTAAGAAAGGCGTTGAGGCTAATTTGAACAACCTGATTAAAGAAGCTCAAAAGATTGGCTACCTTGTTTCTCCTAAAACTGGGGAGGTTAGAAAATCATTGATTATTACGTAACTTTGTATCATGAGTATTTGTAGCCCTTGCACTAAAACAATCCCTATTGTTTACTGTTCAGATTCTGTTTATATCGGTGATTGGATTGCTGGTGTTGGAGTTGATGTTCAAGTATGGTGGATGAACACCGCTAACGGTAGAGTTGGAAACGCTGAAGTAACTACTTTAGCCGATGGAAAAGTAACCGTTGATATTACTGGTAAAATGGAGGGTGCTTCTTATGAGGTGTGGATAAACGAAGAAACGGGTAAAATGATGGTCAAAGATGCGTTCTACTTACCCAATACAACTACTTCGGTTGATTGTGTTACGGTTGAGTTTCAACGCGCCTACGATGGCTCTGATGCCGTTACGGTTGCTGAAAGCACACTTACAACAGAATGACAGTAATACTACTTTCTGCATTGTCAATAATCGGGCTACATCATAGCGTTGATTTATTGCTCTATTCATTTACAGGAAAAGACCTTAGTGTCTATTGGGATATGCTAGAGGCTTTCGATAGTAAGTGGAAGAACGTACTCAAACCCGTTATCTTTTGCGTCTATTGTATGCCTAGTATTTGGGGTACTATCTTTTACTTTTGGTGGTCGTTCATTTACGGTGGGGGTGTTGTTGGTTGGATACCTTCAATACTTGCAATGGCTGCGATAATTCACATATTTGAAAGGCTTAGAAATGCACTTGATTAAGATACCGTTTACATTCTACTTCAAAACCAATTCACACGTTGATTGGGATTCTTTGGGAGTTCCTGAACCTGAAGAAGATAATGAAGAGAAACAAGTTCACGATGCTTATATTAATCCGAGCATAATCAATTACATTGAACCCGTTATTGGCGGTGAAGGTAGTTACGTTTGCATTGGAGAAGATAAGAGTTGGCACACGCCTTTATCAGTTGATGAAGTTGCAAAATTGATAAATGAAAAAACTGATATTTAAGTTACTTTCTAAAGTGTCAAAGCAAACCGTTGATGAGTACATAACTCAAAGATGGTCTAAGCCTTTAGACTTTGATGCACTTCAATTGGCTTTTGTTGACACAAACGGCAAGGCTTGGTATGAGTTTCCTGATGGGTTGGGTAACCCAATGAAACGGATGGCGGCTAATTTACAGGCTTACGAGTATCTAACGGCTAGAATGTCTCCTGATATGTTTGATGCTGCTTGTGAGGACATTAATAAGGCTTTAGCACATGGAAAGGTTGTTGAGGCTGGTGCTATCCTTACAAGGCTTAAAACGCTCAAAGATGAGGTTATTCCAGTTGACGTATTGATTAACTTGATAGCTACTGATTTAGTTCGTGAGGACGAAAATCCAAAAGACAACAACCCACACATTCACCAAGAGAAATGTGATTATTTGAAGGGTGCTATTGAAAGAGGTGATAGCTTTTTTTTTCGTCTGACCGTTGTGAAAGACCTATCAAAGCGGTTCAAGATTTCCAACGAATCATGGACAGTTATCTTAAAAGGATTTCAAGAAGCGGTAAGGGCAGCAAAAGCGGAAAGGGATATACTTCTTTCGATGACCTCCAAAAAGGAATAAGCACCAACGCTTATACATTCAACAAGTTTGTAAGAAATGTAATGGCAGAAAGTCATGCTCAATATGTTGAGTTAATGGGCTTAACTGCTAAAGAGTTCTTGTTTGAATTGCTTATCTTTGTAGAACGTGTTGAGAAAGCACGGAACGAGCGCGATAAAAGGGCGGCTAAATAACCCTAACTCATTCTATTCAATGGAATGGCTACTGATAAAATCGTTGCTGAATATACCGTAAAGGTAGATGCCGCTTTAAAGAATCTTGATAAGTTAGCCAATAAGGTTAATAAGATTGATGACGAGCGTAAGAAAACGCAAGCTGGGTTCAAAGATATGTCCAGTTCCCTTGCATCGTCATTCTCTAAGGTTGGCGCGGCTATCGGTTTAGCTTTCAGCACTCAACAGTTAGTTTCTTTTGGCAAAGAAGCGATTGAATTAGCGGCAAAAGCAGAGGGTATAAGTAGGGCTTTTTCTAGGCTAAATAACCCAAATCTATTAGCTGACCTACGAAAAGCTACTAAAGGCACGGTTAGCGATTTAGAACTTATGCAGCGTGCTGTGCAAGCTAAAAACTTCAAGATACCATTAGACCAAATGGCTACTCTTTTAGAGTTTGCCACTAAAAGAGCAACAGAAACAGGGCAAAGTGTTGATTATCTAGTTGATTCGATTATAACTGGATTGGGTCGTAAGAGTCCGTTGATTTTGGACAATCTTCAACTTACCACTAAAGAACTTCAAGAAGAACTCGGAGACACAGCTTTATCCGCTGCAAGTATAGGTGAGTTAACGGAAGCGGCTGCAAAAGTAGCTAAAAGAGCCATTGAAGAAATGGGAGACCAAGCCGACACAACGGCTGAGAAGATTGCTCAAATAGGTGTTGCTTTCGAGAATCTGAAAACAAGCATTGGAACTGAATTAATATCAGAGATAGACAAACTAAATACTGAACTAGAAAAAACGGGTCAACTATTCGGTGTTGACGATGTTAATCTATTTAGTATAGCTATGGGCGCGTTAGAAAACGCAATCAGAAACTTTACGTTGCCGATTGAATTAGCAAACGAAAAACTACAAGAGTTTGGTGCTGCGTTTCAATTTCTGAAGGAGATACTTGGAATTACTGAAGGTGCTGTTGAAGAGTATATTAAAAGTGTTGAAAAGGCTTCTGTTGCCACTACGTCAGTTGCGGATGCTATCGGTGCTTTTTATAAAAGACTACGTGAGAATCAACAAGTAATACCACAAGAGGTAATTACAATTGAATTGCTAAACAAGCAATTGTCTGACCTGAAAAAGGAACTTGCTAATGCTGAAGTTGGTTCGACAACGTTCTTTAGGATACTAGACAGGGTAACAACTAAAACAAAAGAACTTAACGAGGCAATTGCGCTAACAAAATTAGACGATGCCTTAAAGGTTGATACTGAAGAATCAATAGAGGCTTTCGGTCAGGTTATAGGCGCAACTGATAGTCTAAACGCAACAGTTACTGATATTTTTGGCGGTGCTGGTTCTGCAATGGTAGAGGCTTATTGGGATACATTCTTGCAAAACTCTTTAGATGCACTAGAAACCACAGAAGAACGCACTAAACGTTTAATGGAGTTGGAAGAACTCAGAAGGCAAGATAACCGAGACTTCTTTGATACCACGTTAATGGCTTGGCAGTCACTTACCAACACCGTTGCAACACTCGTAGAGGCTCAATATCAAAGGCAATATAACGCGTTAGACCAATCTTTGAAGAAAGAACAGATAACACGCGAACAATACGATAAACGAAAGGCTCAATTAGGAAGAGAGCAAGCAAAGAAACAAAAGGAATTTGCAATCGTTCAAGCAGTTATCAATACCGCTTTAGGTGTTACAAATGCGTTCGCAACAGCCCCGAATATTATACTTGGCGCTGTTTTAGCGGCTGTTGTTGCGGCTGCTGGTGCGGCTGAAATTGCAACCATATCTAGTCAACCATTGCCACAATTTGCAGAAGGTGGTTGGGTTGATGGAAAGGGTCTTATACATGGACGCTCACACAAACAAGGGGGCGTTAAAATAGAGGCTGAAGGAAACGAGTACATAACTAAAGGAAAGTATGCTAAACCAAACGCTGAAATATTAGAGGCTATCAATACGGGCAACTGGGAGAAATATAAAATGGAAAACATTATAACACCAGCTATTGAGCAAGTTTTATCAGGCGGAATGGAAAACATAGGTGCGTCTTATATGCTTCAAAATCAGTTCAATGATAGAAACATACTTAGGGGGCTTGATAGAAATAGAATGTCTGAAAAGAATGGATTTATCTATCTAGGAGACAGAATAGAACGGGCTTTATTGTCAAAAGGAAACGATAGATATGCTTAGTACTTATTTAGATGGAACTTTGTATGACAATCCAATAGGGTTGAATGAACTATCCGAACGGATATACTTCAATGCTGAGTTGTCAATGTATCTAAATAAATTAGAGGGTGATGTTGTCTTTATTGGTGACGGTTATAACTATCTAAGGTCTGCTTTTAATGATAGCACTTGCTCGTTAATTGAAGTATTGATAACCGATTCTGACGGTCTAAGTTATGACGGTGTAATATTTGCAAACGACATAAAGTGGAATCTAAGCAAAAGAGAAGCTGAATGTAAAATTGTTTCGGATAAGCACATTCAATTAATTGATAACAATAAAGGTATTAAGGTTCAGTTAGGTGTTGCGCTTGCTAAAGACCTTGAATCAATACAATCAACCACGACAACAGTTACACTACCTGATGTTACTGGAACAACAAATGTATCAAGAGTTGGTACTCGAATATTTGATGTGTTTTCTGAATTGGTTTCTTTTATGACCAATGATGAATTAACATTTGTATCAGACTACTTCGACCCTTCTAATGGTGGTGAGGCTTCTTATGACGTTATAATGACTGGAGAAGAAGTTAGATTAGGCGCGAATGATACCACTCCACTACTAAGCTATACTGACTTTTTCAATGACATGAACAAGCTACATAATTTAGCTGGTGTTATTGAGGGTGATAACTTTAGAATTGAACCTAAAGAATACTTTAGACAATCAGGTACTTCAACCATCATTGAGAATATTAACGATGTTCAACAGGAGAGCCATAGAGAGCAGTTTTACGCGTCTGTTAAAATGGGTTCGTCTAAGGTTGCCGATGGGTTTGCTTACCTCATTAGACTTAGTTATAATGGCTTTCAGAAAGAGCAGTTTTTTCTTAGTGGGAATTGCAACCTAGACAACGAATTAGACTTGCAGCTTCAAACACTTGTAACTGATACCAATATCATTCAGGACATACAACCAGTTAGTCAGGGTGGTACTAACAACTCTGATTATGATGATGACATAGTTATTATTCATTGCAAGGTAGGCGATATTGCCGTTGTTACAATTAGCCCGTTAAGTACTGATTATTTCTATAACGAATATTACACAAATAGATACGTTTCAGAAAGATGGTCTTCAACATATCCATTCTCAATAATTCAATTATTAGAGACAGATAACCCGTTACTAAGAGCAACTTTAACGGCTGACCAAACGTTCTTAACAAGCCCTAATCAAAACAACTTCAGTCCTAATAACGATTCAGCTATACCAAACTTTGATATTGGTAATAATTATCAGATAGGTTCGATACTTGTCACGCCTATTTATTCTGAAAACATAGGTTATTTTGAAGCACCTTCTGACATGGTTGTCACGTTCTCGGTTGACTTTCACATAACGGGTGCTTACTGGAAAACAACTATTTGGCACGTTGATTCAAGTGGTGAAGTACAAACACCATCAACATTAATAGATATTAATCCGTTCGTGTCTATCAGTAACCAATATTCTTTTTTCAATTACAGAAACGTTGTAGGGGGAACTACTATTTATATGCCGTCAGGAACTAGAATGTATGTAAGGGTTGATATATCTTCTGACGGAACTATTCATGAAGGTGGTGTTTTGGAGGCAATCCAAACGGGTACTTATGGCGGTGTTTATAAGATTATAAACGAGAATGACGCGTTTATATCAAGAACGTCTTTTAAGTATCCAACAGACGTTGAATCTTGGGCAAGCATAAAAGCAGAACCATTTAAAAGAGTTAATGGAACTTTCAATGGTGGGTTGCTTAGTGGATACCCGATAGACATAACTAGAAACATAACAACGGGCGCGGCTGATTTCAAACTATATCAAAGAAAAGGAGAAGTAAATGGCTGAAACACTACCAAATCAACCAGTAATATTTGACCAAGCAGCCGACTGTTGGTTAGAAGATAGCGGCATGAATATTCTAGCCGAATACGGTGATATTACTCAATTTCAAATGAAACTATCTCCATGTGGTAGTGATGTGAATGTAATATCAAACGGGAACTTTGCCAATAGTACTGATTGGACGGTTGGGGCTAGTTGGTCAATATCAGGCGGTCAGGCTTGCCACACGGTTGGCACTTACGGTGTACTATCACAGCTTTCACCCGCAACAGATGGAACGTTGCTAAGAATGACATTTGATTTGGTTATAAGTCAAGGCTCATGTCTTATTCAGCATGGCAATACGATATTTAACATCTTTGAAAGCGGTTCTTACGAGTATTGGTACGAAGCTGATAGTTGTGTTTCATGGGCAATAGCCTGTAACGGCTCATCAAGCGTTTGTATCTCCAATCTTCAGGTGATGACAATCAATACTAACTTTAGTGTTGTAATCTTGGATTCTGACAATGTAACCGTTACACAATTAGACACGGCAGATGGTTACTTTACATTTGAAGACGGTTACTTTACTTGCTCAATAGATTGGGAAACATTGGCAATACCTGAAGGGTGCTACTCTTTAGTGGTAATAGACCCTTGCCCGTGCGCTCAAAGAGGCATTATACCATTAGACTTTGTAACGGGTTTAAACGCTTGGTCGTTAGCCTCTAGTTGGTTGATATTAGGCGGCACGGCAACTTATAACGGTTCTAGTACGGGTCAGGCTATATTGAATCATGTTATTTGCGATGAACTAACATACACCGTTCAATATACCATTTCGGGAATGGGTGGCAATGAAGAGTTTAACGTTCGTTTAGGTGCTACAAATGGCGTTACAAGAACTTCCGACGGCACTTACACGGAGCAGATTACAAGTAGTGGCACTAGCTTTATAATGATAGGTAACTCAACATCAGGCACTCAAACGTTTGAGGTAACTGATATGCAGATAGAAGAAGCAACGCCCTCTAGTATTCTATATTCAAATACGATTGAGGTTTCAGAGGCTTTCGATTGCAAGACCCTAGCGTTGTCATTGTGTAATGATTCAGACGGGTTAGGCTTTGGGTTTGCTAATACGGGGTTTGCGCCATTAATGCGAATACCAGCGAGTTTAAACCGTTCTAGCTATCCAATGGAAAGGTTATCTTATGACAACTCACTAGGACGTAAGGCAACGTATTACGGGCGTTCTCGTAAGGCTCAAGAGTTAGGCTTTGATGGTAAAGAGTTGATGCACGATTTCGCTAGTCTTTTCGGGTTAGCTGACCATTTCTACATAGACGGTGAAGAATACTTTGTTGAAGATGACGAGTATCCATCAATCAGTTGGTCGGACGGAGAAGATAGTGGAGGCGTAACGATAAACGTAAGTAAGAAAGTACAATTAATAGAGAATAAGAGATTGAGTAGTGCTTCGGTAGGTTGCGAAGTAGGCGGCTCAATACTCTTTGATAATAATCTAGAAACAATAACAGACCAAGCAGATTCACCAATAACAACACCTTAAATAATGGCACGATTTACACAATACCCAGCGGCTACAAGCCCAACAGATTACACGGAGGCAACTAACTTTCTGATTGAAGCTCCAGACGGGACGGTCAAGTTAGCAAACTTAGAAGACCTTAGAAGTACATTCTTTTGTGGAACACTATGTGCTTCTGCGACAATACCAACAGCAGAAGTATTGACATTAGGGTCAACTCCAATTGAGATTGTAGCAAATCCAGGTGCGGGATATATGATAGAGGTTATTTCAGGTGTTGTCAAATTAGACTTTAATACAACTGCATATACTGGCGGCACAACTATTAGATTAATAACATCTGGAGGTGGTCAACCACAAGCTACTTGTACCGTTTTAGATGCCACAGTATCCACGAATAGAAAATTTGCAATAGTAAGCCCTTCAACTGTCACTTATACACAACTATTAGAGAATGCGGCTTTAAATGTAGATGCCGTATCTGCTGTTGCTGCTGGTGATAGTGACATCGAAGTGTTTGTTCTTTACAGAATCATAGCCGTTTAATGATAAGGATACTAAGGACAATCTACGACCATAACGGAAAGACTTACAAGGCGGGAACTATTATAAGCGAAACCGTTTTTAAAGCTAGGTTGTTAGATAGATTGTTTAAGAGCAAAGCTGTTGAATACGTAGAGTTAAAACCTACGCAAGAGTTCAAAGGCGATATTAAGCCCGTTATTGTTACGGGAATGTGGAAACGTCCTGAAGTGTTTAAGATATTCGGGCAACACTACAAAGATTTAGGAATTGACGTTATTGTTGCTGGTAGTGAGGGTAAAGAATCTGAAAAGCTGGCTAAGAAGTACGGGTTTCATTACATTGAAATTGAAAACCAGCCATTGGCAACAAAGATGAACGCCACTACTCTAAAGGCTAAAGAGTTAGGTTACACTCATGTTATTTGTGTCGGTTCTGATGACCTACTATCTAAAGAGTTGATTGATGAGTATTTAAAGTTAATGCGTAAGGGTTATGATTACATTGGTGTTACTGACTTTTATTTTTATGAGATGGAAAGCAGTAAGGCGGCTTATTGGGGAGGATATAGAGACAGACAAAGACTAGGTCACACGGCTGGTGCTGGTCGCGTTATAAGTAGAACATTGCTAGATGAATGGGATTGGAAGCCGTGGGACGATAAAGATTCAAAGTACTTGGACAACTCCATGCAAACCAAGCTACGTTCATCATTGCACCCTAAAACAACGTTCTCGTTAAAGGAAAAGGGGCTATTAGCGGTTGACATTAAAAGCCAAGTTAATATGACCCCGTTTGAATTGTGGGATAATACTTCGTACATTGACCCTAAATTGATAACGGATAACTTCAATGTGCGGAATAGCGGCAACAATTAACGGTTCTGATGGCGAAACCCAAATCATGGGCAGAGCCATTTCAAACAGAGGGCTTAACACTAAGAAAACAAGGTTAAACGAATTATGTGTTTCGTTTGTCCACCTTCCAATAGTAGCTGATGACTTCAACCAACCATGTACTTATGGTAATGTTACCGTGTGGCTTAATGGCTTTATAAGCAACTGGAAAGAGTTATGCACTAAATACATGGTTATTGCTGATAGCGATACTGAATACTTATCTTGGCACATAGCCAAAGGAAAGGATTTGAGCGAGTTAAACGGATTCTTTGCGGTCTTATACTACCAAGACGGAGTTAAGATGTTCACAGACCGTTACGGTATCAAACAGCTATACAAAATCAAGCACAACGGAACGACCTATATCTGTTCTGAAGTAAAGGGACTAAAGGCAGTACTTGATTTAAATGTTGAGTTTGATGGGTTGGCTGATTTAGAATATTCGTTAGGTGTAATGAATGAAAACACAATCTATGCTAACGTAGAGCGTGTTGAGTGCTTGCCATTCGTTAAGCCTGAAAAGATTGAAGTTGACTACGAAACCGCAAAGGAAACATTATTGAAACTTTGGGGTAAGTCTATTGTAAGAAACTATTACGAAGGTGCTGGATGCTATCTAAGTGGAGGTGTTGATTCAGGAATGATAGCCAAATCATTAAACCCTAAATATACATTCTCTGTTGATTACTTGAACGAACTGTCAGAGATAGACAATATAAAGGAAAACTCAACAGGCATACACTACACGATGATTTGCAATGAATCATTTAAGAACGAGTATGCGAATAAAACATTTGAGGCGTTAGATGACTTTAAGGCTGGCTCATGCTATACTAACTTTGCGATAGCTGAATTAGCATCTAAACATTGTCATGTTATTTATTCGGGTGCTGGAGGTGATGAAGTATTTAACGGCTATGCTCACAGATACGACAAATCTATTGATGAGGTAATAAGGCGAACGGACAAACCATTAAGACATTACGACATAACGCATAAAGAATACGATTGGAAGTTCTTGAAAGCCGTTCTAGTTGTTGAAGATAGGATGGGTGGTTATCATTGTATGGAAACGCGTTATCCGTTACTGGATAATGAATTTGTTGATTATGCTTTATCTTTACCTGATGAGTATTTAGAAAACAAGCGAATATTAAAAGACATTTCAGGTCTAAGCGATAATGTTTTAAATGGCAAGAAGCGCGGGTTTTCAAATCCACATTATACCAATCAAGAATGGATAGACCATGTCAAAGGAAATCTATAATCAAGAGGTAATTAATATAGACGGTAATTACATTCATAAGACCGCTATCATTTACCCTAATGTGAAGATGGGTAAAGGCAATTACATAGGTGCTTATACTGTCATTGGTTCTAATGGCGAAATACGTGGTGTGAATCAATCAGACTTCAAAGGCTTTGTTACGATTGGAGACAATAACGTGATTAGCGAACACGTAACGATTCAGCGACCATTTAAGGCAGAAGCTACAAGCATAGGAAACGACAATATCATAATGGCTCATGCTCATATCGGTCATGATGTTTACATTGGAAACAATTGCGAGGTATGTACTGGCTCAATCATTGGCGGTTACTCTATCATAAAAGACGATGTGAAGATTAAGCTAGGTGTAACGGTCAGGAATAGACTTGTAATAGGCAACGGCTCTCTAATAGGTCTTGGAAGCGTTGTTGTTAAAGATGTTGCGCCTAATTCAGTTGTTTACGGAAACCCAGCTAAATAAAAAGACATGAAAAGAATTATACTGCTTATTTCCATTGGTTTAATTGGTT